>Ga0163108_10000044_pt1 | contig 76744 bp, 64 predicted proteins | sample Fk1155metaG_FD_109644 | JGI IMG/M metagenome (GOLD analysis project Ga0163108, IMG submission 109644) | Marine microbial communities from the Central Pacific Ocean - Fk160115 155m metaG | ecosystem: Environmental > Aquatic > Marine > Oceanic > Photic zone | place: The Central Pacific Ocean...
ATTTCTCGATCGCGGTATTGCGTCCCAGGGTGTTCCACATTAGCAACGTCCAAGAACGTCGGCGTAATATCGACCACACTAGCAAATGAATCAAGATCATCACCCGGCGTTAAAACCCCTGGAAAACGAGCAATCATCGGAGCATGCATGCCACCTTCCGATGGTAGGAATTTGTAGTGACGATGATGCACTGAACCAACCTGAGCCCAGCCAAGACCGTAGAAGACGTACGACTTGTCTGTTCCCATGTCCTCAAAACTAGTATTGAGACCTAATTCTGATCGGCGGGCGACGTACATGGGTCGTTGACTTCTATCATAGGGGTCGGTGCCATTGTCTGACATAAACACGACCAGTGTATTCTCGGACTCACCGAGTGTCTCTAGCAGGTCAAGAATGCGACCGACGTTGGTGTCAAGATTGTCGACCATCGCCGCATGTATTGCCATCTTCTTGGTCTCAATCTGACGTTCCTTGTCTGTCAGACCACTCCAATCCGGAACCTCTTCTATTCTTGGTGGTAACCCCATATCGGCGGGCACCAAACCCATCTCCTTCAGGCGTTCGAAGCGTCCCTGCCGTGTCACATCCCAACCGTCCACATAACGATTCAAGTACTTCTCAATCAATGCCGTCGGTGCCTGAAGCGGCCAATGCGGTGCAGTAAACAGGAGCGCTCCAAAGAATGGACGCCCATCCCCGTGATTACTTTCAATCGCCTCAATTAATTTGTCAGTAAATAGATCGCTTGAATATCCATCTCCATTGATTTTATTGCCATCCTCAATGTAACGGCCATTAAAGTGATTCACGTTTCCAACCAACGAGGCGTATGTACGCTCAAAGCCACGCTGAGAGGGATACTTGTCGGGAGTCAAACCTAAGTGCCACTTCCCAGTCAGGTAGGTATGGTAGCCTGCGTCCTTGAGTAACTGGGCACCCGTGACAACCCTGTCATTCAGGTAACCTTCATACCCTGGCACTCCATCGTGATGCGGCAAGAGATCTTCAGCCATCGTTCCCAAACCATTAAGATGATTATCCACACCGGTCATGAGCAGCGCCCGTGTTGGCGAACAGGAGACCTGCGTGTAAAACCTAGTAAAACGCGCCCCGTCCCGGGCGAGTGCGTCAAGCTCTGGGGTATCAATCTCACTGCCAAAAGCACCGATGTCTCCATACCCTAAATCGTCAGCAACGATCAAAAGGATGTTTGGACGGGTCGATTGGGTCGTGGTTGTATTGGATGGCTCTTCTTCGACATTTTTGTTCCCTGTCGAACAGGCGCCGAAGAATACGAGGCCGAGGCAAACAGTCCATCGTAATAACTGCATGCGGTCACACATGATATTACTCTCCTACAGGCAAACACCTACTTGGCAGTTACCATCTCTAACTGGCAGCCATCATAATGACGATGGCTAATGGAATCAAATACCTGGCATGGAAGTAAAGGAGGGTAGTAATGCGACTCTCCTTCCAGTTCAATTCATCCAAAGCGATTGTTTGATCCAACCTGTATGCAAAGAAAATAACTACCAGCAGCGCGCCCAACGGAAAGAACACCTCAAGATTGGCAAACATCACCAAATCGAAAAGAGTGCTCGTTTCAAATCCATTAATGAATTCCAGCGGATGAAATTCACTCAATAGGTTAAATGAGAATGACACCAGCATTGTTGCTAGCCAGAGAAAACCGGCTAGCAGTACAATCGCCTTCCTACGAGCCACTTGAAGGCGCTCTGTAATCCACGTGAGCGGTATCTCAAAAATAGCGATGGCAGAAGTCAGAGCAGCCATCGACAACATCGCCATAAATAGCGTGTAGAGAAAAGCACCAAACGGCACTTCGGAAAAGGCGAGAGGCATCGTAATAAAAACTAACTCCTCGCCAAGTGCAGGCGAGATGCCTCTAGCAAACACAATTGGAAACACGGCAAATCCGGCCAAGGCTGCGACGCTGGTGTCAGCAAGAGCGATGCCCAGTCCCGAGGAGGCGAGAGAGGTCTGATTCTTTTTGAGGTAGCTGCCAAACACGATCCCAGCGCTTCCACCCACACCCATCGTAAAGAATGCTTGACCCAAGGCCACCAGAAACACTTCGGAAGTGATACCCGAAGTGCTGGGCCTAAACAGAAAGTTCAGTGTTGCAGTGAAATTACCAACACTGCAGGAAATGACGACAAGTGCCAGAAGTAACACGAATAGAGCGGGCATCATGATCTTCATAGCTCTTTCCAGTCCACCCTTGACACCCCTAAGAAGCATGCCTGCGACAAACACGATGCAGAGAGTTTGCCAAAAGATAACCAGTAGCGGATTCGACAACAGACTGTAATAACTGGAAGAGACGGTGTCGCTTGAATCGGTAATCAAAGAACCGTTAAGCAGTTTGGGCACATAGGCCAATACCCAACCAGCCACCACAAAATAGAAAGAGAGCGTCAGGACGTTGTTCAACACTCCTACCAAGCCAATAATTTTCCATTTTGATGAAACTCCAGATTCTCTGGCAACGTTAATGACGCTATCAACCGGATTAGCCTGGCCACGGCGACCAATGATGAGCTCCATGATCAAAATAGGCATGGAGACAGAAAAAACAGTAACTAAGTAGATAAAGAGGAAGCCAGCACCACCATTGGTGCCCATTATGTAAGGAAATCGCCAGATATTGCCTAGACCAACAGCCATTCCAATGGCCGTCAGCATAAAGGCTGACCTTGAGGAAAAACTCTCTCGATTGGACATACCGCTTATCCGCTACACCTCAAACCCACGATTATGAACTAATCTTGTCATCGAGCAGATCACGTTGGACTAGAGTCTGATCTCGATCAGCGGGATCGCCATAGCCATTACCACCTCCACTATAGACAGTGAAGGTTTCACCGTGTTGAAGCTTTTGCATTACCTTACAAAACCCCGGGATGACTTCCCTATCGGTTCCTTCATTAATGACTAAACGAGTCATGGCACCTCTGCCCCCGCCCTCAGTGCCGTCTGGCTTCTGCTTGATCCAATCACTATTAGCAGTCAAGGTGGAGGTGTGACCTTCAACACGATACTTCCGTTTGATCCCGAGGCCACCGCGATGTTTCCCAACACCACCTGTGTCCCGCCGCAGGCTATACTCCTCAATCGTGAGCGGATAGTACATCTCCACAACTTCAACCGGCGTATTCATCGTGTTGGTACCCATTACATGCACACCATCCATCCCATCAGCTAATGCCCGCGCTCCATCACCGCCGCCAATAGTCTCATAGTAGGTGTACACTTTTCCGGTTCTTGGATCAGTGCCACCAAATACCGTGTTATTCATGCACCCGTGTGAATGGGCCTTCACGATAGAGGGATCAGCCTGTAACACGGCTCCCACCAAAGTCTCTGCAATTCGTTGCCACGTCTCGTTTCCAGCACCAATAGCCGCTGTGGGATCAGGACTAATGATAGTACCTTCCGGGCAATACACTTCAATTGGACGATAGCAGCCAGAATTTACTGGAATTGTTGGGTCAGCCACTGCCTTGACGACAAAATAGGCTGCAGACACGCAATTAGCGAGAATGCAATTCACGCCAGATGCTCTCTGTTTGTCTGTCCCGCTGTAGTCAACCTTGACTGAGTCATCCTTGACCGTCACGGTGACCGCAATCTTGATCCGCTCATCATCCATACCATCATCATCAATAAACAGTTCCGAATAGTACTTTCCGTCAGGAAATCTCTCTCTAATTTTGGCCCGCATCAACCGCTCGGAATAATCCAGAATGCCCTCGGTATAGGTCTTCCAGTAAGACAACCCAGATTTCTGAATCACTTCTTGCACTCGACGCTGTCCGAGTTGTGCGGCCGCAATTTGGGCATTCAGATCACCCTCTCGCTCGGTTGGCGTACGAACGTTGTACATAAGGATGTCCATCACCGGCTTATTCAGAACACCCTTGCTATACAGCTTTAACGGCGGAAGAATGAGACCCTCCTGCCATATTTCAGTTGATTTGGACGGCATACTGCCAGGCACCATGCCACCTACATCCGCATGGTGAGCCAAATTCGCTGAAAGACCAACTAGTTCACCATCGTGATAAATCGGTACTACAATTCGAATATCTGGTAAGTGCGAACCGCCTTCCGGCGTGTTGAACATAAACACGTCGCCCTCATTCAGCGTATTAGGTGGAAAGTGCTTGAGCAGATAAGGTATGCCGACCGTTAGCATCCCTAAATGACCAGGAATATGTTCAGCTTGGGCAATAATTTGTCCTGTCGTGTCAGCCAATACACACGAACAGTCCTCACGCTCACGAATGTTTGGGGAATACGAAGTTCTCCTGAGAATCGCTCCCATCTCGTGGACGATTGAAATCAAGTGGTTACTCAAAACCTCTACTTCTACTTGATCGATTTGGGGCATCTCTTAACTCCCGATGGAAATGATGATGTTGCCATAGCTGTCAATGCTGGCGTTATTATCCGGCAGCACAACGGCTGTCGTGTCATAGCTCTCAATGATGGCCGGCCCTGTAATCTGGTTTCCAGAGAGCAGCTGATTACGGTCATAGATACTGGTGTCATGAAAATCACCATAGTGCTTGAAATACACAGGCCGAGTCGCCTTAATCGCATGGGTGCTATCCGCCGTAGAAAGCTTGTTCGCCACAGGCGTCCCTTTTGGCACAAACGAAATAGCGGAAATGCGAAGGTTCACAATTTCAAGCACTCGTTCGGGGTCACTCCACCAGTAGAGACGCTTGTGAGTCGCATTAAACAGCTTTTTAATTTCTTTAAACGACAGATTCTGAATCTCCCCAGGGATGGGTATCGTGATCTCATAAGCTTGACCCGAATAACGTAAATCGAGGCTATACAAGAAATGGGTCTTATCGACATTAACTCCATCGTTCCTGAAGTCCTCAATCGCTTGCCCTTTCATTTCTTCAACTTGCTTTACGAGTTCATCTTTGTCAGTTTCATCGAGAAGGGAAATTCGGGTTATGCTGTAGTCATTCTTGTGATCGGTTACCAATAAACCTTTTGCTGATAGTAAACCCGCCTCTTCGGGCACGACCACTGTCCCAATTCCCAGTTCCGTCGCCACGTCTGCCGTAAACAGCGCTCCTCCACCCCCAAACGCCACTAACGCAAACTCTCGCGGATCTAGTCCTTTTTCAATAGACGAGACCCTGACAGCCCTCACCATATTTGCGAGGCTCACATCAAAAATTCCCTGGCAAGCCTGTGCCAGAGTTTTATTCATTGGCTTGGCGATCTGCTTCTCTATTTCACGTTCTGCAGCCGCCTTATCAACCTTCATCTCTCCACCCAAAAAGAATTCTGGATTCAAGCGACCCATGCACAAGTTCGCATCGGTAATCGTCGGAGTCTTACCTCCCGCGTCATAACAAATTGGGCCTGGTACTGCACCGGCACTTTCAGGACCAACATGCAAACCACCTGCCACATCCAAATAGGCTAGGCTGCCACCACCAGCGCCAATAGTATTGATATCGATAATCGGCAAGGCAAACGGATAACCTCCAATCCGCCCTTCTGAAGTGACCCGAGGTTTACCACCGGTTACGATACTAATGTCAGTGCTCGTACCGCCGATATCAAATCCAATTAGGTTTTCGTATCCTGCCATGCCACCAAAAAAAGCAATCGCGATTGCGCCGGCAGCTGGGCCGGACAGCACGGTTTCCACCGCTCGACTGCTGACCTGAGTTGACGGCATCAGACCACCAGAGGATTTCATTAAGTTCAGACCCACGTTGATTCCGGCTTCTGCAGAAATTCGAGATTGAAGATTTTCCACATATCGTGAAACTACGGGAGACACAGCCGCATTAAGCGCAACGGTGGATGTGCGTTCATATTCCCGATATTCCGGTAACACTTCTGATGAGATAAACACACTCATCTCAGGGCACGATTCCTGAAGTATTTCTTTAACTGTCTGTTCGTGCTGACCATTCAGGAAGGAAAATAGGAAGGAGACCGCAACTGCCTCAACTTTCTTTTCTTTCAGCGTTGCAATGATAGTCGTGAGCTCGCTGTCTTCGAGAGGAATAATCACATTACCTGCGTAATCGACACGTTCGGTCACCTCGAAGCGTAACTCTCTTGGCACCAATAAACGGTCCTTGACAGCCTGAAAGTCATATTGTCGCGGCCGACGCTGGCGACCGATTTCGAGTACGTCCCTGAATCCTTTTGTCGTAATCAGAGCGGTTCTTGCTAATTTGCCTTCAAGGACCGCGTTGGCACCCACTGTCGTGCCATGGCTGAGGTACCCAACCTGTGAACCCTGACGCCCCGTTTGCTTCAGTATCTTGTCAATACCGATCACAGCACCACGTGACTGGTCAGATGGGGTGGAATGTGTTTTTGCTGAATGATAGATACCTTCGGTCTCATCAAACAGAATGATGTCAGTGAACGTACCTCCAATATCAATTCCTATCCTGATAGTACTCATAATATTTCTCTAACAAAAAGCATTAACAAATCACGTAACAAGTCAGCGAGCGAGTCCTAGGTTCTTCGCGATCGACTCCAGCCGGCTGACCGTCTCCAGTAAATCCTCTTCAATCGCATCGTGACGGTTGAGACACAACCGTTGAACCCTGCGCCCATAAATGAGAGTCGTACTCATATACGCGTAGCCTGTCCGGCACAACTCGGTGGTCATAGCTTCATTCATGGTCTCAATTTCATCCTCCGCGAGATCGGGTAACCGGTATTGAAAAGTCACAATGCCGAGTGTTGCGGGTGTCACAATCTCCCAATGTGGTCTACTACGAAGAATTTGCTCAGCCTTTTCTGCCAAGTCCAGTCCGTGGTCTACGGCACGACGAAATGCTTCAACACCAAACACTTGTAGGGACATCCAGAGCTTGAATGCCTTAAAGTTCCGTGACCGCTGCACTCCCATATCCCGATAGTTCATGTTCGCTCCACCAGCATCGGTGTCCCGTTCATACACAGCCACGTCCCGAAAGGTTTCGTATAACCAAGCTGGATCTCTGGAAAGCACACAGCCACACTCATATGGCTGAAAAAACCATTTATGGGGGTCGACAGCAATAGTGTCTGCCTTGTCAATCCCCCTCATGCGATTTTGGCCTCGCTTGGTGAGGATAGTTCCTCCACCAAAAGCTGCATCTACATGCAACCACAAGGATTCGGTCCGACAAATAGAAGCCATGTCGTCAAGGGGATCGACTGCCCCACTGCTGGTAGTGCCTGCACTGACTGCTACGCAAAAGGGACGTTTTCCAGCAGCACGATCCTGCTGAATAGCTGCAATTAGACGGTCCGGAACCATGCGCAAATCTTGATCAGGTTCCAGCATCCGAAGTTGTTCATCCTTAAAACCCAAGATACGCAAGGCTCGACCTATGCAACGGTGAGTTTCCGTAGTGCAGTACGCCACGGCATTTTCAATTTCACCATTCAATTTCATATGGCGCGCAGCTGTCAGAGCGATTAGATTCGCCGATGATCCACCGCTAGTAAACAGACCACTCGCTCCATCCGGTAAGCCGAATTGTTGGCACAACCAGCTGACGGTATTACGCTCGACCGTAATCGGCCCCAAATTTCCCTGATTGGTCACACAATTAGGATTGAAACCAGAAATGAGTTGTTCAGCCAATGCTCCAATGAAGTTTCCCGAACCTGGCACATAGGCAAAGTATCTAGGATGATTCAACTGCATCGAGTGATTAAAAATTTCATCCATCGCCAGTTTCATGACTTCGTGCGGGTCTTTCCCCGACTCACTGAACGGCCTGGTCAGTATGCTGTCTGCAGGTTTCCACTCATAGTCGTCGATGACCCGTTTCTCAGACACAGTTTGGAAATGCTCGACCAGCATGTCGACCGCAGCATAACCAAGTTCCCTCATCTTCTTAGGAGGTAGAGCTATATTGTCAGGGCGTTGTGCGCCTGCAGGTTCGACCGCCGGGCTGCCCGGTTTCAGACTCGTCTCCAACTCTTCAAGTAATTCGTAGAGAATTGCCAAACGATCACTCCCGAAACACTTGCTGATCTCGACATAGCGCCACTCAGACTGAACACCAACCTTCTTAATCAACGTTCGCCCTTTTGCCCCGAGCGAAACAAACATGCTCCGTCGATCCTTCGGGCGGGCCCGACGAACAATCAGACCGGTTTCCTCAAGGTGACCGAGAATGCGCGAAAGACTGGGCATGCTAATACAAGTGATCTCGGCCAATTCACTAGCGCTTACTTTCTTCACCCCGGATAGCGCCCTTAGCACACGCCACTGCTGCTCCGTAAGACCATGCTCGCGGAGAAGCGGCCGAAACTGCTCCATTACAGCCTCGCGAGTCCGCATCAAGGCCATTGGCAACGAACGAGAGAAATCCCGCAAGGACGTATCGACCGTGCCTCGCTTACGGCTCATCCTTTAACTCCAGTGAGCGGATTCCGGACAGCTTCGTCAACAACACGGTTTACAAGTGTTCCGACCCCTGACACTTCAATTTCAAGTAGATCGTCCGGCTCAAGATACCGCGGCGGATCAAAGCGAACGCCGGCACCTGTTGGAGTTCCTGTCGCAATGACATCTCCGGGAACCAGTTCCGAAAATGTCGAAATATACGAAATTAGATAGCTGAATGGAAATAGTAGGTTGGCCGTAGTATCGTTCTGTCGTATTTCTCCGTTGACCCGAGTGGTCACACTAAGGTTTTCAAAACTACTAAATTCATCGCTTGTCACAATCCAAGGCCCAATCGACCCTGTTCTGTCAAAGTTTTTCCCTTGAGTGACGTTGAATTTACCGTGCCGTGTCCAGTCCCGAATGGTGCCTTCATTGATGCAGGTCAGGCCCCCTATATGCCGTGCAGCATCCCGTTCAGAAATTCGACGTCCCCCGATTCCAATTACAATAGCAATCTCACCTTCGTAGTCTAGCTGGTTGGATTCCGGCGGACGAGCGATGGAATCGCGGTGCCCAACGAATGAACCAGGCGTCCGCATAAAAATGCTTGGGTACTTTGGAAGAGTTGATTCATCCTTGTACTCTTCATTGCGATTTATGTAGTTAACTCCAACACAGAAGATCTTCTGCGGGGTGGGCACTGGCGGCAGAAACTCGATGGCGTCCAGCGAGTGGTCTGGTCCTGAATGCTCAACCAACTCCTGAACCATCCCAAGCCCCTGCGACTCGAAGAGTGACTGAACTGAGTGCACTTCACTCCCCAATCGACCGGCGAGTTCCATAACCCCATCTTGGACGATAACGCCAAATGATGCTTTGGATGCAATTTCAAAGCTTAGAAGTTTCACCAATAGCTCCCATTAGAGCAAGCCAGCTCGGTCCAATACTTGGTCAAGGCGTCGCTCTAGCTCTGGTGGAGCCGGGGACATAGGAAGGCGATGGTCATTCGATTGAATCAGGCCCAATCGTTTCATCATGTACTTAATTGGAATCGGATTAGTTTCAAAAAAGACGGCCTGATTAACTTCGAGCAAACGCTCGTGAAGCGACCGCGCCACCTTTAGATCGTTATTCCAGATGGCCTCACATAATTCAACCAAAACCCTTGGCCGAAGGTTTCCCACGGCGTTCATCAAGCCACAAGCTCCTGTTGCCATACCTGGGTAACTCAACTCTTCCAAACCAACAAAAATCCGAAATTGTGGTCCCCGAGCTGCAAGGCATTCTGAGATGAATCCGAGATTGTTGACTGCTTGCTTCATTCCCACGAAGTTTGGTGAAGCCTCAGCTATCGCTCCAAGCGTTTCTTGCGTCACACTTACCGAAGCACGTCCAGGAATGTGATAAATCATCCAAGGCACGTCATGCGAAGAGGTCAGTGCAAGGTAATACTGAATGAGGCCTCGTTGCGGAGGCTTGATGTAGTACGGTGTGACGATCAAGAGTGCGTCCGCCCCTACCCGTACGGCATGATCAGTCAACGCTTGTGTCTCGGCGAGGGATTGCGAACCTGTAGCTGCCACCACTGGGACGCGGCCGCCAGCGACTTGAACGGCCCGAGTCACAAGTCGGTTTCGTTCATCGATCGTGAGTGTAGACGGTTCAGCCGAAGTGCCATTAATCAAGACACCGTGAGAACCATTCTCAATCTGATACTCAATCAACCCTGCAAAGGCTTCTTCATCGATCTCAAGCGTATCTGGGCGGAATGGTGTGATAATCGGCGGTATCGAACCTTTTAAACGATCAATCGACATGACCATACAACGAACCTCCCTTAAACAGACACCGCATTAGTTCTCATGGAAATCAAATCGACTTGACGACAACATAGTTAACATGTTAACAATCATGACTGCAAGTATTTTCTAAAAAAATGCCACATCTAATCATCGAGTACTCATCAAATTTATCAACAAAACTTGACGTCCAGACGCTTGTTGACCGTGTCCATACCGCAGCGCTCGAAACTGGCATGTTCAAGCTTGGCGCCGTGAGAACCCGTGCCACCGCTCGAGACATCTACCGAATCGCCGATGGGCATCCTGACAACGGATTCGTTCATCTGGTGCTTCGAATCGCTCAAGGCCGTGAAAGCCAAGCTAAACGACGGGCAGGTGAAGCGATCTTTGATGCCATCTGCGAGGAACTGCAGCCCTTATTTGAAACGACACCCTTGGGAATTTCATTTGAAATTCAGGAAATAGAGCAAACACTGAGTTTTAAGAAAAACAACCTGCACGAAATTGTGCGGCGCCGCACCGAACAAACTAAGGAGTCGTCGTGACCGAACGGTCTGAGGAACATAAACGTAACCAAGGAAAAGCATCCAAATATCTGGAGCGTTTCCAGCAGACTCCACTTCCTCATTTTATCAATGGGAAGTCCGATCATTCCGGGGACAATACGATCGAGAACATCAACCCGACAGACAATTCCCAACTCAATCTGATGTTATTGGGCGATACCGCCATCGTGGACCGCGCAGTTGTAGCCGCCCATGAGGCGTTTCCAAAGTGGCAGGCTATGCCGGGAACTGAGCGAAAGCACATACTCCACCGAGCGGCAGACTTAATCGAATCCAGAGGTGAGGAAATCGCACTCATCGAGAGTGTCGACACAGGCCAGCCGATTCGATTCATGAAGAAGGCCGCCCTTCGAGCGGCCGAAAACTTTCGATTCTTTGCAGACCGAGCGCCTGACGCACGGGATGGAGTGTCATTACCGGCCGGACATCACTTCAACTACACGCTACGGCAACCCATTGGGCCAGTAGCAATTATTACGCCATGGAATACTCCGTTCATGCTGTCCACATGGAAGATCGCGCCTGCTCTTGCCGCGGGGTGCACAGTCGTCCATAAACCGGCTGAATGGAGCCCTTTGACCGCAACTCTCCTGGCTGAAATCCTTCTTGAAGCAGGAGTGCCACCTGGTGTGGCGAACTTAGTAAACGGGATCGGCGAAGAAGCGGGCAGAAGTCTTACTGAACATTCAGCCATCAAGGCGATTGCATTTGTCGGAGAATCGTCAACAGGCAGCCAAATAATGCGCCAAGGCGCCGAAACCCTCAAGCGTGTCCATTTTGAACTTGGCGGCAAGAACCCAGTTATCGTTTTTGAAGATGCTGATCTTGATCGCGCTGCTGACGCAGTAATGTTTATGATTTACAGCCTCAATGGCGAGCGATGCACCTCAAGCAGTCGTCTCCTAGTGCAACGTTCTATCCACGATGCATTTGTTGCTCGGCTCCGTGAATGCATCAAGCGGATCAAGATCGGAGATCCACTAGATCCAGCGACTGAACTGGGGCCACTCATACATCAGACGCATTGGGAGAAAGTGCAAAGCTATGTGACCCTCGCCAAGAAGGAAGGCGCCAAGGTTCAGCAAAGCAGTACAAAGCTACCAAATGAGGGGAATTTTATAGCCCCAACTTTGTTTACTGAAGCTCGAAATAATATGCGGATAGCCCGTGAAGAAATTTTTGGTCCCGTGTTGACAGTCGTCAGTTTCGATGATGAAGACCAAGCACTCCAAATCGCTAATGACACACCCTACGGCTTGGCAGGTTACGTCTGGACTTCGAATGTAACGCGTGGACATCGTCTTGCACAACGTCTGGATGCCGGAATGATCTGGGTAAATTCTGAAAATGTCCGTCACCTACCAGCCCCATTCGGTGGATTCAAGGCGAGTGGCATCGGACGAGACGGCGGCGACTATAGCTTTGACTTCTACATGGAAACAAAGAATGTGTGTGTGGCTCTCGGTAATCATGCCATTCCGAAGTTAGGTTCGTAGAACCCAAAGCGAATAGGAGAACTCATGGGCGAAATCGTGTTAGCCGCGAAAATCACGCACGTCCCGTCGATTTGGCTTTCTGAACACTCAAAGAAATTTAAAGGAATTCGTCAAAATGCAATCGATGGCCTCGTCGAGATCGGGCGACGTGCACATGATCGCAAGGTTGATACTTATGTTATTTTTGACATCCATTGGGTCGTGAACCAAGGATTCCACCTCAACGCTAACGCCGAGCACGACGGCACCTTCACCAGCCACGAACTGCCGCACTTCCTGAACGGCATGGACTATCACTTCAGAGGTGATCCAGAACTGGCAGAGAAAATTGCCGAACTCGGTAATGCACGCAACCTTCGGGTCATGGCGCACCGGGTGCCTGGTCTGGGTTTTGAGTATGGCACACTAATTCCGATGCACCATATGAATGAGGCTGGCTCCGCTCGTGTTCTGAGTATCGCAGGCAATCAATTTGCGAGTATTGAGGAGGGTCGCCAGTTTGGCGAAGTGGTGGCCGATGCGATTCGTGAGTCCGATCGTCGAGTAGCAGTACTCGCAAGCGGTTCAATGTCACATCAGTTCTGGCCGAACCACCTGTCGGCCGCAGGCATCAATGAAGTCAACACGGAATTCAACCGCCAAGTTGACCTGCGCGTGCTGGAGCTCTGGCAAACCGGCCGCATAAAAGAGTTTCTTGCCATGCTACCGGACTACCGAGACCGCTGTTTCGGTGAAGGGGGCATGATCGATACGGCCCACCTGTTTGGAGTGCTGGGCTGGGATACCTACGAAGGTTCTGGAGAGATCATTGGGGATTACTTTGGCAGTTCTGGGACCGGCCAAGTCAACGTAGTGTTCGAGCCATCTGAACCAAGTACACCAAAGTAAAAAAGGCCCAACTCTAATCACGGACGCTTCCTTTTAGTCGGTACGGGGCCGCGGGAACGTTCCCTCTCTCATCGCGGCGTGATACGCGAAGCTCGCCATGACTACCGAGTTAATCATCAGATCGCGTGGAAGGAGCCTATCGTAGACGTCCATGTTGAAGTGATGGGTTCTTGCTCGGTAGTCGATCCGGTCTTGGATGAACTGGAATCCGGGTAGTCCGACCCTGTTATACGACAGGTGATCGGTTCCCGTGTTACTGAAGAGAGAGATTGTCTTCACCTGTAGGTCATGAAACGGAGTCATCCAGGCTTGGAGGATCGGTGTCGCTTGAGCGTTGCCCTGGGTGTGGACGCCACGGAACTGGCCCGTGCCGTTGTCCATATTGAAATAGACGGAGAACTTATCGTAGTCAGGTGTGTAGACACCGTCTTCTCCGAAGTGGTGTCGGATGTAGCCCCGAGAACCCCTGAGTCCAAGCTCTTCCTGGCTCCAGAGCGCTACGCGAATTGTGCGCCGTGGCTGAGCGCCGATAGCCTTAAGAATACGCATTGCCTCGAGCACAACGGACACACCGCTCGCGTTGTCAGTAGCGCCGGTGCCGGTGTGCCATGAATCCATGTGCGCACCGATCATCACGACTTCATCGGCCAGGTCAGTTCCCGGAATTTCCCCGATGATGTTGTAGCCCGTTGGATCCGATTCATCGAACCCGATGCGAACGTCGACGTCCATTGTGACCGGGATGCCGCGCTCGAGAATCCGGTAAATACGGTTGTAGTGCTCCGTCGCAACGGCGAGTGTCGGTAGCGCGCTCTGGATCCCTGCGCGAGTTCGTCTGTTCCGTGTCGTCGGATGTCCAGTCGCATACACAGTTCCGTCACTTCCTATGCTCGCCCTCAGCACCACGGCCACCCCTTCAGCCTTGTAAAAGTCTTCAACCTCTTCAGCAGAGATTTCTTCCCGTCGAAAGTTCGATTGCTCGAGCTGGCCTCTCGCATGGCGGCGAATCAGGAGGTCAATTCCCTCGGTTTCAAAGACTCCTAGCGATTCATCATCGTGCCGGAACGCGTCTTGTGTGAAACGTGGACTCAGTGACATCGGTGGTGTGGAGAGCACGACAGCTCCGTCGAGCTGACCCCGATACCGGTCGAAATCTTCAGAAGTCTGGATGGTCGCGATAACGGCATTCGTCACGATGGGCCCACTCGTACCGGGAGTCAAGGCTAACGGGTACCCAATCACCATCTGGTAATCGGGTGCAGTCATGTGCACCGACACCCGTTGAATCTCCCAACCCACCGTCTCCTCACCCCAAGCTTCCTTCTCAACGCTAGAGAGACCGAATCCGGTCATGCGAGCCAGAGCCCACTCTTGTGCTTGGCGCATGTTTGGAGAGCCGGTGAAACGTGGACCGATGACATCGGCCAGATAACCCGCGCTCTCCATCACGTGGGAGTTGTCAAACCCTTCGGACCGAATGTCATCGACGACGTCCCAGTAAACGGGTTCTTGTGCTGTTGTGGATGCCGGAATGAGGAAGATCACAGCACTGATGACCAGGCCCAACGTCGACTTAGACTTATTCATCTGAAACTTTCCTCTCAAGTATGGTCGGCAGAAATTACGCTCTCCTAAACACTTAAAAGCCCGTGGTTTGGTAGGTCAGGAAATGGTATCCATCTTCTTGAAGATTTACGATGGCGGTCATAGCTGAAAGCGCGCTCTTCACTGGCGCTGCGACTTCGTCCGCACCAGTGCCGCTGAAGATTCGACTTTGTTCACAAAGATAGATATTTACTCCTGCCTCACTTAATGCGTTCAAGATTGGTAGATTCGGATTGTCGACGTTATGTCGCTTCCGGTAGGCTTCATTCGTCAATGCTGCTTGAGTGCCGCCACCATGCAACACGATGGCTAGCTGTAGGTTTTCTGGCGGCACGCCTGCATGTGCATGCATATTCATGAATCGAGCAGCCGTTTCAACTCTCATATGAGGACTGGTAGATTCGCCAAGGGCTTGGAATATTTCAAATACAACCTTATACACCATGTCAGTGTTCGTCTTGAATGCTGCATTTGGTAGATCAACATGCCGTCCAAAATTGTGTATAAGAGGGCCATCGTGCAGGTCGTCGCGAGAGTTTTGCGCGCTCGCTGACTTCACTGTCAAAAGTAGTGATGCGAATATGACGAAACCGAATATAAAAATCTGATTCAGTCGTAGTGAATTAATCGTCAGCATTTAGTTCCGGTCTCCTGTTATTGACATCGATAAATTCGATTTTCGTTGTGGATATCTTACCAAAACATTCAGATCCTTCATGGCTCGCTTGATTCATGGGTCGAACGTCCGGCTTCACAGTAGAATGTGCCTGTGGAACTAATCTATCCCGAAAGAGCCCCAAAAGAACACCAGCGCGAGATGGAGATGGTTCTGGCAAAAGCCGAAGTGTCTTTCCTAACTGCTACGAGGGATGTACCACTCAAGGACGTCCAAGGCTGGGAGCACCACGCTTTCCAAATGGTTGAAACAGTTGTCGTAGCGTTTGCCAACCTTGTAGGCGAACGGTTAATCATCAATAAATACCTGAAGAGTGTCAGTGAGTATGCGTTCGGCCAACTGCCTGATCACCCAAAACCAACAGTAATGGGTGATTACGGACTCTTCAGACAAAAGGACTTTGTAAAGAAGGCTGAACTGCACGTGAAACACTCTGAAGGCTGGTTGAAGCACCTAGAGACTTCCCTGATCGCATCGGAAGCCTTAGATGACCTAGATGACTCTGTCGATGATCTCCCAAACGAAGCACTGTTGAAGGGGTGGATGGACGGCGTAGAAAAGAAAGAAGGCCATAGACCGACTGAGAAAGAGCTCTATGACAGAGCCACTGTGTCGAGAGCAGAGTTTACCAACTGGAAGAAAGGCGCCACCGGAGACAAGACGCACAAACTCATCACTGAGGAGATGGACAAGCACTGGGATTGGAAGAAAATGGACAACAGATGGAAGGTAACGATTCACGTGATCCTGACCATGATCCCTCCTGCGATCTCGTAAGCATCTCGATGTACACATTCATGTACATAAAAAAAGGTCCAACCCTCTTTTGAGAGTTGGACCCCATTAACCACGGTATTCTGACAGGACTACAGATCGTTTAAAGCCGCCGCCATATTATCAAGCGCTAGCTTGAGCGTTTGACGAGAAGTGGCTACATTCATTCGCATATGATTCTCACCACCGGGTCCATACGACGACCCAGCATTCAACTGAACCTTCGCATTTTCGACGAACCAGTTACCAACGATGTTCTCAGCAGTCACCGCTCTACCCGTGTCACTGTTCGCCGTAGCCTCCTCGGCTAAACGCTTTGCACCGAGGCGCTCGGCAACACCGCCGATATCAATCCACGCCAAGTATGTGCCCTGCGCTTTTGTATATTCCACTCCTGGCAGGTTCTCTCGAATGTATTGCTCAGCGAAATCCTGGTTCCCGTCAATGTAGGCATTCACTTGGTCTAACCAGTCTGCCCCTTCGTCAGTCAAGGCTCCCTGGTTCGCCACCACACCCAGCGTATTCGTATTGGCTCGATGTTGCCCACGAACCAGCGCAAGTAACTCAGGATTCGTGGAAAAGAACCAAGCAATCTTCATGGCAGCAAGACTAAAAGTCTTACTGGCGGCCTTGAAGGTAATGCTGTTATCGACAACTTCCTTATCGGGCAAACTAGCAAATGGCGTATACTTCTGCCCCTTCATCACAAAATCACAATGAATTTCATCAGACAGGACTACCACGCGATGCTCAAGGCACATCCGCCCTAACCTTAACAAATCCTCTTCCGACCAGCAGTTGCCGGTTGGGTTCTGTGGATTACAAAGGATCAACGCATCGGTGTCGTGACTCATCCGAGATTCAAAGTCATCAAAATCAATCCGATAGCGACCATTTTCCAAAATCATTGGACTATTTTCTTCAAGAGTCCGACTCTGTCGTAGGTCCATATAAAAACCGCTGTACACAGCCGTCGTCAGAAGCACTTTACTTCCAGGAGGTGAAACCGCTTTCAAGGCTGCAATCAGCGCTGGGTGAACACCGTCCGCAAGAGTGATGGATTCAGGGTCTACCTCAAGACCATAGCGATTCTTGTTCCAGTCAGCAATCTGCTGATAGAAACTTCGAGGCGTACTCATATAGCCCCAGTTTTCATGCTTGCACCGTTCTGCAAGAGCTTGAGTGATGCATGGTGGAGCTTGAAAATCCATGTCGGCGATACCCATGCCAACATCAATATTCTCGCGTCCATATCGAGCAATCGCAGAATCCCATTTAACGCTATTGGTGCCGGTCCGATCATACACAGTGTCAAAATCGTACGTGGTGCTGCCCGTTTGTCCCGAGGGAAGATTCGTCATTGGAGATGCCAAGGAACTCCCCGAGCTTGCGGCGCCCACCAATGCTGTCATTCCAGCATTCCTAATGAACGTTCTTCGATTTAACCAAAGGTTTTGTGACATGCCTTACTCCTGCCTTAATGAACGATGACCAAGTTTCACGACTCCACACCTAAAGATTTCTCCCACTCGTCGAGATGCAGGACCGGTTGAGATACTACACCCGCTGACACCGCGAGACAATCCCACTCACGAATAATTCTTTAAGTCATGTTTTCGCTGGCAATCGTGATTGCAATCATCAGAATCTAAACGCCTTAGACTGCTTGCCGACTTCTGAAACGTTCCAGCCCAAACAAAGGTTCAACGGCCTTATCCCCAAAGACCATATCAGCCGTCCACTCGCCAATGACTGGCGCGTGTTTAAATCCGTGGCCTGAACCGCCGCCCACGAGCCACACATTCTCCGCCGTAGGATGTCGATCAATGACAAAGTTCTGATCATCACTATTTTCGTATTGACATACTCTCATCGAAAGTAGCGGTGCATCTTTCATGCCTGGAAACCGAAAAGGTAGATACTCGCGATGAAAAGCCAGTAGCTCGGCTGTGGGACCGCGGTCTTCAGTAGTCGGATTAATAATCCTGACACGTGGAGGTCCCCCTTCAACTAACAGGCCGCGAAAGTCGCCGTCCGGAATGACAGCAGCACTGGGACTTCGAGTGCCGTCTATGCAAATCGGTAGGTGTTTGTCATCATACCGATGATCGTTAACTGGTGTTCCAAAGAAGAACGCCTCTTGGCGAGACGCGCGGATCCGAACCGTGCCTGGAAACAACTGACCAAGCCATGGCCCACACGCAAAGATGTAGTGGTCAGCAGACAGCTGCGAACCATCGGATAAACTGAGACTATCAAGTCCGCTACCATTTATCTCAGGAGCTTTGACAGCTACCTGCCGGTACTCTCCTCCCTCTTCAAGAAATCCTCGAAAGACTTCTTGACAGGCTACCCGTGACCGCAAATATCCACTATCAACATCGAGTAATCCCCACGACACTCCTTCTAGATTCATTTGAGGGTAACGACTCTCCAGATCCTGCAATGAGAGTTCCTCTGCGGCAACTCCCCGCTCACGCATATAAGCAAGAGCTTCCCTGCCATTTTGGGCGTCTTCAGGTTGAAGCGTTAAGGACCCACAGGGATAATACAATTGCCGGTTCCAATGTTCTTGATTTTCACGCCACAGTTGAAGAGCACGCGTGATCATGTCCATGTAAAGTGGTCGATAGACCTCCTTATTCGAACCTGTGCTGCCCACCGCATACAATTGGCTGTGAATCATTCGCCGTTCACAGCCAGAACTAGCACGAGCGTTTCCAGGGCCCCATGTATCGAGTAAAGTGACCTTCGCACCTTTCCGGAGCAAGTTCAATGCCGTCCAACCACCAAAGGCGCCAGCTCCAATCACAGCAACGTGGGACCCCTGGTAACGAGATCGAGTCTTGCCTTCCGATGGTGAGGCATCTAATCCTGACGCGTCACCGGCTAACCGATAACCAATGAACGAAGCTGCTGTTGCTTTTAACACTGACCGCCTCGTCACAGGACTGGAAGCCGAAGGTCTGGTGATTTTCTCAACTGGTTGCTGTTGCTTCATGATTGACTTTCATACTCCTCGAGTAATTCCACCATCTACTCGAATATTCTGACCGGTAATATAACCGGCTTCGTCAGACAGTAAAAACCGTGCCGTCTTCGCGATTTCCTGCACGGAACCATACCGACCCATGGGAATCTGCTTAACGACATCATCAGACACAGGATATGAGTCTACAAAACCCGGCAAAATATTGTTCATTCGAATGCCATCCTGAGCGTACGTATCCGCATACAATTTCGTGAAGCTCCCAAGAGCAGCACGGAGGCTCGCGGAAATTGGAAAGGTCGCAGAGGGCTCAAACGCTGCGAACGTCGAGATGTTCACAATGGCACCACCACCCTGGCCTTTCATTATTGGCGTAACTAACCGCGACATCCGTATCACGTTAAGCAGAACAAGGTCCAGCCCCATCCGCCACTCATCATCCGTCAGCTCAAGCAACGGCCCTGAAGGCGGGTGCCCAGTGTTGTTCACAACCGCATCAATTCGCCCGTAACGCTCCATCGTCGTGTCCACAAGTCGCTTCAGATCGTCAGGGTCCGTCACCGAGCCGGTCAAACCAACCACGTTCAGCTCACTGGCGAGTTTCTCGGCCCCACCAGAAACCGACATGAGTACTAGTTGGTACGAGCCGGCAACTAACTCGCCAGCTATCGCTGCCCCCATCCCTTTCCCTGATGCTGTGATAATCGCAACTCTATTTTCTGTCGTATTAGTCATACTTTCCCCAAGAATGGACAAACCCAGAAGCTAGCATGTATAAAAAGTGTGGGCAAGCCTACCGTTGTTGTTTATTCCTGTACTGAAAATTACCCCGATGGCTGCTCTCAAGAACCTCTAAACATATTCAGTTGTATACTGAGACTCACTCAAAGCATCCTTCTCATACCATGAAGAAAAATATCCTCACGAGACGCACGTTTCTGAAGGTGACCAGTGGAAGTGCCTGCTCAATAGCACTTCCTAGCAACACTTACTTTAACCGACGCGTTCCGACTCTCCAATCCAAGAATCCAGAAGTCGTGGTCATCGGTGCCGGAGCATTTGGTGGCTGGACAGCCCTATATCTACAGGAGATGGGACACTCCGTTAGGCTCGTTGACGCTTACGGTCCCGGCAATGCTCGATCAAGTTCAGGAGGAGAGACACGGCAGATCCGGGCCAGCTACGGTGAACGCGAACTCTACTCACGATGGGCAGTCGAAGCGCTCAAACGATGGAAGACCCGCGAGCAAGAATGGGGGCGGCGCCTCCTCTATCCAACCGGACAGATCACCTTGAGTCGCGAGTGGACAAACACGCTGCGGGCCACCAAAAGTGTACTCGACCGACTTGGCGTGGAAAACGAGCGTGTTGAGTACGATGAATTGGCATATCGATATCCCCAGTTCAATCTTGACGAAGCCACTGTGGGTCATTGGGTGCCGAGCACCGGTGTCTTGAAATGTCGTGAAGGATGTCTCGCAGTCGCAGAAGCTTTCAAAGCGACTGGAGGCCAGTTGACAATCGCCCGAGGAAACCCAAATCAACGCGCCGGTGGCCAACTACAATCCATTTTGCTCTCAACAGGAGAAACAGTTTCTGCCCAAAGTTTTGTTTTTGCCTGTGGCCCTTGGCACCTAAAGATGTTCCCTGAAATCCTGGGAAACAAACTCAAGCTAAACCGACGAGTGATCTTTTTCATGGGTACACCAATGAATGGTAGTGAGTTTGTGTTTCCTAACTGTCCCACGTTCGTAACGAAAGGCGTTTATGGTTTCCCAAATATTGAAGGTAAAGGTTTAAAGCTTGGCCCCTACTGGGACTCTGGAGGCCTAGACCCGGACACGGATCAAAGAACCGTCACGGCTGACGAGGTTCGCCGCATACAAACATTTACTAGTGACGCATTCCCTTCCTTAGCGAATCAACCCCTTCTGGAAACCCGTATCAGCCCTAGAACTAACAGCGTCGATGCTCACTTTATGGTCGATCGACATCCAGAGTTGAGCAATGTGTGGCTGATGGGTGCAGGATCAGGACACGGCTTTAAACACGGAATTATGCTGGGTGAATACGTCGCGCGGCGGGTCGTTGGGCTCACGACTGACGCCGAGCTTGATACCACGTTCAGAATTAAGCAGGAAACTTTCTGAGGAGCACTCCTCGCTCTCCGGGTCGTCGATGACAGACAACACGGACCGGTCCGCCTGACCCCATATTTTTAGGTTAAAGCAAGCGTGTATCAGAGTGAGAATTCGAGACTCATCCTTGTAATCAGGTGTGGTAGGGTTACAGGTGTAATTCAATTTATTTCAGTTCTTTGCGAGGATTCATCATGCGAAAAAGCTGGACTGTTCTCGGCTCGGTTCTCACGCTGGCGGTTCTCCTGAGTTCTCTTGGTTCCGCCCAACAACGGACTACTCTGAGCCCAGAAGAACAGGCACGTCGACAGGCAGAACGGGAGAAACGTGTGCAAGCTGCCCTTGCCTCCGAGCGACCTATCGCTGCTATTGATTCCGTGTGGATTGAGGAACTGACATGGATGGAAATTCGTGACGCTCTTGCAGCTGGTAAGACCACAGTAATTATTCCGACCGGTGGCATCGAGCAGAACGGCCCATACCTAGCCCTCGGTAAACACAATTATGTTCTGGAGGCCGCTTGTGAAGGAATCGCGCGAGACCTCGGCACGGCGCTCTGCACTCCAATCATAAAACTCGTCCCGGAAGGCAGCTTTGATGAACCTGCGGGACACATGCGCTATCCGGGCACTCTTAGCCTCAGAAACGAAACATTTGAAATGGTCTTGAACGACGTCGCTAGCAGTTTGAAGGCGCATGGCTTCAAACACATCGTTATGATCGGCGATAGCGGTGGAAACCAGCGCGGCATGGCACAAACCGCAGCAACACTGAATGAACGCTGGGGTCAAACCATCGTTCACTATATTCCTGAGTTTTACGAATATCGAGAAGTATTCACCTACATGGAACGCGAACTTGGTATCACGGAGCCTATCAATGAAGGCCTCCACGACGACTACGTCATTACAGCTATGATGATGACTATCGACCCAGACACCGTTCGTTACAATGAGCGCCTAGCCGCTGGCAAGGCTACGATTAACGGCTTAAGTATCGCGAACAAAGCCGAGACCATTGCCATTGGAAAACAATTACTGCAATTCAGGATTGAACAGGCTACGACAGCCATAAAAAAGGCACTCGCCAGGACAATGACCGAAGAGTGACAAGCATTGTCCAAATGAAAGGTAGTAATATGTCGATAAATACGCACCTAAACCGGTCGGTAAAAGAATGAGCAAATCTACCTGGGTCGTCTTAATCGCTGGATTTTTCTGCGTTGGTATTACGGCTCATAACGGTACCATGGCATCCATCCAGACAGGTGCGGTACCCATACAGTCTCCTGAAACAGTTCCTGCGTCAGACTCACCTCAGGCAACCGAGCTCATCGGTCAATATTGTCTGCAGTGCCACAATGACCGCGCGCTGCGCGGAAACTTGTCATTGGTGGACTTTGACGCGACTCATCCCAGTGAGAATGCCGAAATCGCAGAACAGGTAATTCGTAAACTTACAGCAGGCATGATGCCGCCACCGGGGTCACGCAGGCCAGACCAGCAAGATATCGACACGGCTGTTACTCTCCTTGAAGACCGTATCGATCAAACGGCTCTCGCTTCGCCGAATCCAGGTCGACGAACCTTTCAACGGCTCAATCGCGCTGAATACACGCGGACCGTGCGCTCTTTATTGAAAGTAGAAATCGACGTCAGCGCGTTCCTTCCTCCAGACACTCTAAGTCAAGGATTCGATAATATAGCCGACGTCCAAGGCTCTTCGGCAACTTTGCTCCAAGGATTTCTTCGTGCAGCCGACCACACCAGTCGACTCGCTGTCGGTGATCCGAAACTCTCAGCAAGTGAAGCTAACTATAAAGTCCCTCGCACCGCATCACAACTGCGCAGGGCCGAAGGAGCACCGTTCGGCACCAGAGGTGGCGTGGCGATCGTGCATACCTTTCCGGCCGACGGCGACTACATCTTTAAGGTGCAAATGCATCCGACTCCGGTGGGTGCTTTGTATGGCATGACAGCTGGCGATCAGGAACAAATTGAAATCTCAATCGACGGTGAACGAGTGGCCCTCTTAAGCATCGATCCTTTTATGCACGAAGCCGACCCGAATGGTATGAATATCGAGACAGATGCAATCGCCATCAAGGCCGGCCCTCGTCGAGTTGCCGCTGCGTTTTTGAAGCACTTTTACGGTCCGGTCGACGACATCATTGAACCAGTCGAACACACTTTGGCGGACACAGAGATCGGTGGAGCGCGTGGCATCACGACGCTCCCACATCTACGGGACTTCAGCATACGAGGCCCCTCCAACATCACGGGAGTTTCAGAGACCCCCAGCCGCCGTGTAATTTTTAGCTGCCGGCCCATCTCCCCTGAGGAAGAACTCTCATGTGCGCAGGAGATCATTTCGCGACTCGCCTCGCAAGCGTACCGGCGTCCAGTCGATAACGTTGATGTCGACAGCCTGATGGCTTTTTACCAAAAAGGTGCCGAGGAAGAAGATTTTGAAGGTGGCATTCGAACCGCACTCCGAGCACTGCTCGCCAGCCCGCAATTCATGTTTCGCTTCGAACAAGTACCATCTGGTGTGACGGCAGGAGAGCAATACCAAATAGGCGACATCGAACTGGCCTCTCGTCTGTCCTACTTTCTCTGGGGCACAATACCGGATGAAGAGCTGATAACCTTTGCGATTGAGCAGGGCTTCGACGATCAAGATGCCGTCGAACTGCAAATACGGCGTATGCTTACAGATTCACGCGCCGAGGCCTTCGGCACGAGGTTTGCCGCACAGTATCTGCGCCTGCAGGACCTCGAAAAGTTACACCCGGATGCGATCCAATACCCTCAATACGACCGCACTCTTACTCATGCGTTACGTCGAGAAACCGAACTCTTTTTTGAACATCTTGTTCGCGAGGACCGCAACATCCTTGAACTTCTCGATGCACCCTATACCTTCGCCAATGAACGCATCGCGAAGCATTACGGAATCCCAAACGTAACTGGCAACAAATTTCGGCAGGTTGACCTGCCCAGTGAACGCCGTGGCATCCTTGGACATGGCAGCTTCCTGGCCTCCACATCGTTTGCCAACCGTACTTCACCCGTACTCCGCGGAAAGTGGATTATGGAGGTATTACTCGGTAGTCCACCACCGCCACCACCGGCCAATGTCCCAGAACTCGAAGAAACAGATGCTGTTCTCGGCAACCGTCGACTTACCTTGCGCGAACAGATGGAGGAACATCGCTCAAATCCAGCGTGTAGTTCGTGTCATCGAGTTATCGACCCTCTCGGTCTAGCCCTTGAGAATTTTGACCCCACTGGCGCCTGGCGTATCAGAGACAATGACATCCTTATAGACGCTTCGGGTGAGCTCTACGATGGCACACCACTCAACGGTGCGTCAGATCTGCGAAACGCACTGCTCGCTCGTCCTCGAATCTTCTTGACATCCTTTACCGAAAACCTGATGTCCTATGCCCTCGGCCGCCGCATTGAATACTTTGACATGCCAGCAATCCGTGCGATCATGCAAGAAGCATCCGAGCACGATAACCGGGTGTCTGCTTATATACTCGGCGTTGTTAATAGTCCGGCGTTCCGGACGAGCCAAGCGGACGGCCCAGCGCTTTTTGAGGACAGTTTGACAGTCGAGGAACAGGAGCAAATTCAACATTGACCAAGGCGAGGAGAAAGGCAATGTACCTCACTAAGAAGCACCTTTCACGGCGAACGGTCCTTCGAGGCATGGGTGTAACAATGGCCATGCCCTTATTAGACGCCATGATTCCGGCGCATGCCCTGCCGGCACAAGCTGCAATGGCCAGTCCGACTCGCCTTGCTGCGATCGAGATGGTTCATGGGTCAGCCGGTGCCACTAAAGTGGGCCTCGAACGCAATTTGTGGTCCCCAAGTGCGGCAGGAAGTGATTTCGATCTAACGCCCACGAGCCTTCTCCCACTCGACCCAATGCGCGAGCATCTAACCATTGTCAGCAACACTGCTGTGCGTAATGCTGAAGCATTCACGTTAGGTGAGACTGGTGGTGACCACTTCCGGGCTAGCGCGACCTTTCTGACACAAGCACACCCCAAACAGACGGAAGGTTCAGACGTTTACGTTGGCACTTCAATGGATCAACTTTACGCGCAGCAATTCGGACAAGAAACGGCAATCCCATCGATGCAACTCTGTATCGAGAACGTCGACCAATCTGGCGGATGCGCGTACGGCTACGCCTGTGTTTACACGGACACTATTAGTTGGGCTGCGCCAACTGAACCACTACCGATGGTGCGTGATCCGCGAGTTGCATTTGACCTATTATTTGGTGCCGGAGGCTCGCCAGAAGAGCGAAGTAACCGTCGCCGAACCGACCAGAGCATTCTCGACTGGATCACTAGTGAAGTGGCCAAATTGCAACAATCACTGGGACCAAGCGACCGCCACCGGTTGAACGAATATCTCGAGGACGTGCGTGAAATCGAGCGAAGAATTCAAAAAATCGAAGCACAGAATACAAGCGGTGCACCACGTGACTTACCCGAAGCGCCAATCGGCGTGCCGGATTCGTTCCGCGAACATGTTGAGGTTATGTTCGATCTGCAAGCCTTGGCTTTCATGTCAGATCTCACGCGGGTTTTCTCATTTAAGATGGGTCGCGACGCCTCTGGGCGCGTATACCCTGAAAGCGGTACAACACGAGGTTTTCACCCGGCTTCTCATCACGGCGAACGTGAAGACCGCGTGCTGGAATTTGCCAAGATCAACACGTACCATGTCAGCTTGATTCCATATTTTCTTGAAAAACTCAAGAACACACCAGATGGAGACGCGAGTCTGCTAGATCGAACAATGGTTGTTTACGGTTCACCAATGGGCAACTCAAACATCCATAATCACAAACGGTGTCCACTATTTTTAGCGGGTCATGCCAATGGCCACCTAAAAGGTAACCAGCATGTCATCACAGAAGACCGCACCCCAATGGCGAACGTGATGCTGACCCTACTTCATAAACTAGGACGCGACGACCTTGAATCGTTTGGTGACAGCACTGGCACGCTGTCAATTTGATTGGATGGTTGCCAATGATGAATAGACTGATACTCGGTGCCTTCATTATAGGCATCAGTGCACAGGCTCACCCCCTACTTTATGCCGCTCTAGAGTCACCAGTTGCCGATGCTGCGATGCATAGTGATCACACCACTGTGCGGTCCCTCTTGCAAGAAGGGGCTGACGTGAATACTGCACAAGGTGACGGCATGACAGCTCTACACTGGGCTGCAGTGAATGGACAGCTCGACACAGCGAAGATGCTACTCTATGCCGGTGCAAATCTGAGAGCAACAACGCGCCTTCATGCCTATAGCCCACTGCACCTCGCGAGTCGAAGTGGCCACGCTGACACTGTAAAGCTGTTTCTGGATAATGGAGCAGATGCCACTGTCGCAACTACCACTGGTGTAACTCCTCTCATGCTGGCAGCCTCATCTGGCAGCGCTGATGCAATCACAGCCTTAATAGCTGGTCGAGTTGATGTAAACGCTCGTGAAACAGGTCGCGGACAAACTGCACTAATGTTTGCGGCCGCTTACGATCGCACCGAAGCCATCGAAGCCTTACTAGCCAACGCTGCAGATCCGGAAATCGCAAGCGACACCGTTGACGTTATTGAAGTAGATAAAGAATTTCGGGAAGCCCGTACTGAGCGCAACAAGCGAGTTGAAGAGGAACGCAAGGCCTTGGTGGAGGCGGCCTTAAAGGCGTCACCTGAGGTAGGCGCCACACAGGAAGAAACTCAACCTGAAGTATTACCGGAAGAGAAAAAAAGGCATTTCTTGCTGCGTTTTTTTGCATGGGTTATTCCAGGGGGAGGCGAAAAGGAGCCGGCTGAAGAGCCCGAAGGCCCCTCACGCCTCTCGTATGCGGAACTCGTTGGTAAGCAAGGTGGCCTAACACCACTGTTATTCGCTTCGCGACAGGGTCACACCGCTTCTGTGAGGGCACTACTGGCAGGTGGCGCAGATATTAACGCGGCCTCATCTGACGGTACAACACCACTTCTCATTGCTACAATCAATGGCCATTTCGATCTCGCCAAGTATCTACTTGAATCTGGCGGGGACCCCACAATTGCGAGCGAAGCCGGTGGTACGCCTCTCTATGCCGTGCTGAATGTCAAATATGCGCAGTTGGCAGATTACCCACAACCCACATCCTATAAACAACAACGCATCGAGTACTTAGATCTCATGGATGCATTTCTGGATGCGGGTGCAGACATTAACGCGAGATTAACGAAAAAGGTTTGGTACTCTGGTTACAATTTTGACCTGTCAAACGTAAACGAAACAGGCGCAACAGTATTTTGGAGGGCCGCATACGCTAGCGACGTCGAAGCAATGCAGTTGCTCGTTGCGCGAGGTGCTGACTTCAGCCTACCAACCCAAAAAACACCAGAACGTCGAAGACGAAATCAGCCAACTGAAGATTTGTCCGGATTACCACCTGTTCCACTAGGTGGTCCAGCGGTCACGCCCCTCCAAGCTGCTGCAGGTGTTGGTTATGGCTTTGGCTTCGCAGCCAATTCCCACCGATACCATCCAGCAGGCCAATTACGCGCGGTTAAATATCTAATTGAGGACTTGGGGGTTGATGTCAACGAACGAGATCATCGTGGCTACTCAGCGCTACATCATGCTGCTGCACGTGGTGACAACGAAATGATCAACTACCTGGTTTCGAAGGGTGCTGACGCAACCTTCGTTAGTAGGAACGGTCAAACAACAGTAGATCTAGCGAATGGGCCCGTGCAACGTATCGAGCCATATCCAGAAACAATTGATTTATTAGTGAGCCTTGGCGCAATAAACAACAACAAGTGCGTCTCGTGTTGAAAAACCAGGGTCGGTTACTCGTCGCACCCTAATCAAACACGCATTGCTAATGGGAACGGCCGTGGCCGTGGCCCACACCCCGTTCATCCAAGCTGAGTCAACTGCCCAAACAACCTTTGAGACTCTCTCAAGCGTAATCAGAAGACCATTAGTGATACGATCGCAAAATGTTTTGGTAAGATATTCACAACGAAGATCGCTTTTTTCAAGTTCACTAACAGGAGACGGGAACTAAATGCTGACGATTAATTCACTTCGAATGAATCAGATTTTTATATTCGGCTTCGTCATATTCGCATCACTACTCTTGACAGTGAAGTCATCGAGCGCACAAAACTCTCGCGAGGACGTGCACGATGGCCCTCTTATACACAATTTTGGAAGACATGTTGATCTACCAAATGCAGACCACAAGACGAACACTGGCATGGTGTACAAGGTTGCTTTTGAAATACTCCAGGCCCTTGGCGAACCTACCCGTCCACATATGAGACTTGAAGCGGCTGCTCGATTCATGAACATGCATGCGCATGCAGGCGTGCCCACAGAAAACCTACAGTTATCCATCGTATTGCATGGTGGCGGCACACGCGCAGCCATGACGAATGAGGCGTACCGCAAGCGATATGAAGTCGATAACCCGAGTTTGCCGCTACTGCACGCATTGAGCGATGCAGGAGTAAGCATCTATCTTTGCGAACAAAGCCGAGTCCTCAGCGGCACTGGTGTTGACGAAATCGCAACGCCGGTGAAGAGTGCGCTTTCGGCTATGACAGCCATCGTAAATCTTCAAGAAGAGGGATATCATTTCTTGACCTACTGAAACACCGGTATCAGGCGCTTCGTATCTAAGAAGACCGATACTCTTTTATGACCAACTTACACACGGGAGACCATTCATGAGAAGCACCCTTGTCGCATGTATTTTCATACTAGGAGCCACAATAGCAGTCAACACGCAAACGAATGAACAGAAAATTTCCGATGCCGTCAAGGCTCTCCCGGAATCACTGAGAGATGGTGCTGCAGTCGTAGAATATGACGCAGACGGTTATCGCACGGTGCTGAGGGAAGGCAGCAACTCCTTAGTTTGTGAACCAGACGACCCAAAACTGGAAGGTTTCCGTGTCGGCTGCTACCATCAAAATAGAATTGCCCGACTAAATTTTGAGCGTCAGCTTGCCGCAACTGGAAAATCGGCTGCTGAGATATTTCAAGCTCGCAGCGCCAAAGTAGATACTGGTTTACTTCCCTTGCCGGTTGCAGGACAAATGGCATACTTTCTTGCAGGCGCTGACGAAGCCTCGGCAACGCCGACACGATCAGTCCGACTCCCCTACGCGACCGCAGAATCTACTGGTCTACCGACCGAACGTGGGCAAGACGGTGTCTGGCTAATGCAGGCTGGCACAAACCGTGCCCACATCATGATTGTTGGTAACGGTGGCGAGACCGGTCAGACTGAAGGAACGAATGGCGACGCCATAGCAGAAGCAGTCAGCCCCCTTGCACCAGGACTTCGTTCCGGGGCAACCGTCGTTCGATATAACGATAACGGTAAGCGAGATATCCTTCGGCAAGGTAACAACTCCATCGTGTGCGAACCCGATGACTCAGCCGTTGAAGGATTCCGAGTCAGTTGTTACCACGAAGGTCATGTCCCACGCTTGAATTTTGAGAAAGAACTAGCCGCCACAGGAATCGAACAAGGGGAAGTCTTTGCAGCACGAGTCAAGTCTGTTGAAGCTGGCCGAATACCGCTCCCTGTCGCTGGGCAGATGCAGTACTTCCTCGGGGGAGAGGATATTGCAAGCGCGACTTCCTTTAAGGGAGTCAGACTTCCCTATGCAACATCTGCGTCAAGCGGATTACCAACGGAGAGAAGTTCAGATAACATTTGGCTGATGCAGGCTGGCACAAACCGTGCTCACATAATGATGCCTGGAAGATAGACCTACGAGTGCATAAGAGTCTTCCATAACGGCTAAGCAATCACTCTTTATAGGATACGGCGTCGATCGGCAATTCCTCGTTCTGATAATCATCCGCCTTGAAGGGATACTCCGGACGAGGTTGGGCAATTATGTACGCAGCAACGTGTTGTGCTTCCTCATCGGAAAGAATACCGGGATTCAGATACGGCATTGCATAGCGAATGAAGCCTGCTAGCGTATAGTAACGAGAGGCGCCTGCTCCATCGTTCCACGAGGACGGTCCCCAGAGTGGTCCAGCCCGCTTGTCACCAACCTGCACCCCTTGGCCATCTGCGCCGTGACAATTGACACAATGCTCAGTGAACAACGACTCACCCTGCTCAGGATCAAGTTGGTCAATTGAGACTAGAGCATCAGTTACAATGCGGTTCCTTTTTCGCCACGGTGGATTTTGGCCCACAGGGTAATCACTGGACAGCCATGTAATATAGGCTGCCAACGCCTCGACCTCTTCAAAGTCTGGCGCCGGTGCGACAACCTCTCCATCAACGTTAGTCGCACCCACTGAATTCTCACTGCGCATAAAACATCCAACAATACGATCCTCCAGTGTAAACATTCTTCCAGCTCGTCTGTTGTATTCCGGAAACATGCCAGCCGCACCAACTAACGGTAATGCTAACTCGCGTTGTCCGGCATTCAAGTGACAATTACCGCAAGTCATACCACTCGGCGTCAATCTTGGTGTTTCAATCGGCGTAGCCGTGAACAACCTAAAACCTCTCCTAATCTGTTCTGCGTTTTCAGAATCACCCAAGGTGACATCAGTCAATGGGTTTCTTGGAATATCCCAAGCAGTCACCATCGTCGTATGTCCAGGCACCAATGGACCTGCAAGTTGATAGGTATGTGAGGCTGGGCCAAAACTGTCTAGCTGTGTAACATCCTCTACAGTATCAACCACAGAAATCACATTCTCGCGGTCTCCGCACGAAATCATCACGAGACAACAACTCAGCGCAACCGCAAAAATAATCTCCAACTTATTCATTCATTCATAATATGACAAAACATTCACGACCAGATATGAATCGCGTTTCATTTGTGTAAATTTTTTTTCAAAGAAATTCACGGGCGAATCATTGCATACACACTTGAGTACGGTAGAATCCATGATTCGTGCACGTCTGGGCCACTTACGTTTCAGACTCATGACAATTGCGGCAACTCGGGGTTACTAGGAGGGAAATATGAATACCAATTTGAGCTCAAAACGATGGTTGATGGTTGCGTTCGCCCTACTGCTTGCAACAGCCCATCAAACCTCCACACAGAGCGAAATGACCTTCTTCCTCACAGGCAAAGGGCCGGGGAATGGCGCCAATCTTGGCGGTCTTGCAGGTGCTGATCAGTACTGTCAAATGGTCGCGGAAGCTGCCGGCTCGAGCAATCGGACTTGGCATGCCTATCTAAGCACAACTGGCCAAGATGGTGTGAATGCACGTGACCGTATTGGTAGCGGTCCATGGCACAACGCTAACGGTGTGCAAGTCGCGTCTAGCGTCGCTGACCTACATAGCGATAACAATAAATTGAGTAAAGAAAACAGTATCAGCGCGACTGGTGAAAGCATTAGTGGTCGCGGTGATGACGTAAACCGGCACGACATTCTGACTGGTTCACAATTGGATGGCACTGCAGCTTCTGGAAGTGATGACACAACCTGTGCAAACTGGACCAGTAACGGCGCGGGTAGCGCTCTAGTCGGACATCACGACCGACAAGGCGGTGGCGACAATCCCACAGCGTGGAATGCCGCACATGGTAGCCGCGGCTGTAGTCAAGAAGATCTGATCGGCACAGGAGGTGACGGTCTCTTTTATTGTTTTGCTATCAATTAATTGCCCGATTGCGTCACCCTTCTGCTCTGAAGGACGAGGAATAAGAAATGTCGATCATAAAGACTCATAAGATGATCACAGTGATCACTGTGTTCTACCTTTTATTCTCTGACCCGACTGGCGCTCGTCAAACAGCGCTTAACGAGGCTGAACTTTCTTCAACCATGAAGGAAATCGGTTTAACCGTTGGAGATGCAGAAGGCCATATAGATGCCAGGTACTGGCCAGAAACTGAAGAGGACGGCCAGAGGCTTGCGGCAATGTTTCAACTAGTAGAGGAATTCTGGTTGAATCGTGGCACCGACGCAGCAGCTAAGATCTCGGCGGATGCCGTCACTGCCTCTAATAACCTCACTACTGTAGCCAGAGCAAACGACTACAGCGGATCACGAAATGCTCTTGCAGCTATTCGAAAGACATGCGGTGCTTGTCATCAAGACTTTCGTGAAGAAACCGAAGACGGCTATCGAATTAAATCAGGTTCGTGACCGACACGCCCCTGCGCAAATGCAGCGTAAGGGCTGGTCTTGGATTGATATTCCAAGTCAGCCCGCTCTGGCGAGTAGTCAAATAGTCTGGTGTTTAAACTCCGGGAAATGCCTTTGAAATTGGATGTTGCCGCACTGTATTCGTATATCTTAAAAGGTGTGCTAACAGTCGTGTGGCTTCTCCTATTGCCGATTAAACCAGCAGCTCAAGTCATACCAAACGACGCCACCTTTCATATCTTCGTCAAGCCAGCGAATCAGAAACTTCACTTGTTGCTACGTTTGCCATTGCGGGTAATGGGAGACTTCGATATCCCAACGGTAGACCCAGGCTTTCTCGATTTACCTCGAATCGAGCCTGCCTTACGCAACATTGTACGGTCAGGTGTTCTAAGCCAGATCACCATCTACGAAGACAACCTGCCTCTGAGTGCTCCTCGCATTCTTGCTGCACGAACCTCTCTGCCATCCGATAGGTCTTTTAGAGCTTACGACAGAGCGGTGACACATGTACTCGGCCCTGGACTGAACCCGGAAACTTTATTGTACTGGCAACAAAGTCTCCTTGACGTCTTGATCGAATACGATATTCACTCTGACAACGCAAATTTTTCGCTCGATGCAAACTTTGCAGGTCTAGCGCTGAATGTAATCACCAATCTTAAATATTTGCCACAATCGGGAACCACGCGTTCGTTCGAGTATGAAGGTTATCCTGGGTTAGTCAGACTTGACCCACATTGGCATCAAGCTGCGTGGTATTTCATCCAGTTCGGGTTTACTCACGTCTTTAGCACGCTAAATCATTGGCTTTTCTTGATATGTTTAGTGTTACCTTTTTCTCGTGTTCGCCCGATGATCTTGGTCACAGCAGCATTTGCACTTTCACACTCCATAACGTTGTTCGCTGCAGCTTATGAAGTAACCCCAACAGGACTCTGGTTCCCATCATTTCTCCAGACTGCTATTGCCATTTCAATTATCTACGCAGCCTTCGAAAATATTATCGGTGCGAACTTAGCATTTCGGTGGCCTGCAGCATTTGCCTTTGGGCTCGTCTATGGGTTTGGCTTCAATTCCGTGATTACTCCCACACTGCAATTTGCGGGCTCATACAGTTCTCTCTCATATCTCGCATTTAACTTTGGTCTGGAATTAGGCTTTTTAGCAGCTTTAGGTTCGCTAATACTCGTGTTGATAACTATTCGCAAGCTGCCGATAAATGAACGCCTTGGAATAATTATTGCGTCAGCACTAATCGCACATACTGGCTGGCATTGGATGCGGGAACACTCTGCAGAATTGATTCAGTACCAATTTGCCTTGCCATCTCTGAATGTGAGATCGCTTGAGGGTCTAATAAAGTGGCTGATGTTGTCCCTGATAACATCCGCCGCATACTGGGTGATGTATCGCCTTGTCAGGAACGTGGAGCACTCGGAATACCGCAGTCCTTGATATGCCCACGATAACGCCCGGAACGAATAAATCTCTTCATAGTGGTAATGTCTCCGGAAAGAGCGCGATCGTCCCCGTACGATGGGATCTCAGATCGGATCTCATCCAGCACACGCATAACAGGTTTTGACGCAGTGAGCGGATAATGAAACTCAAGGCCTTGCGCAGCTGCCAGTAGTTCGACTCCAAGTATCCCTGCCGTATTGTCGGCCATCGTAAGTAAACGGCGACCTGCGAATGTGGCCATACTAACGTGATCTTCTTGATTTGCCGATGTTGGAATACTGTCAATAGACGCTGGATGCGCCAGCGACTTGTTCTCAGAAGCGAGCGCGGCCGCTGTAACATGCCCTATCATGAATCCTGAATTTACTCCGCTGTGTTCTGTCAAGAAAGGCGGCAAACCACTCATTTTTGAATCAACCAGGAAGGCAAGTCGACGCTCAGACAGTGAACCAATCTCTGCAATCGCCAAGGCTAGCACGTCGGCAGCCATGCCGACTGGCTCTGCATGAAAATTTCCTCCGGATAGAATTTCACCACTTTCTGCAAATACAAGTGGATTATCAGTTGCCGCATTGGCCTCGATCTCAAGAATCTCAGCAGACGACCGAATTAAATCGAGGCAGGCGCCTAACACCTGTGGTTGACAACGCACCGAATAGGGGTCCTGTACACGTCCCGAGTTTATCTGCGACCCATTAATTTCACTGCCTGTAAGAAATCGACGAAATGCAGCAGCGACGATCGCTTGTCCATGTTGTCCTCTGGCAGTATGAATTCGTTCATCGAAAGGGGTGTGGCTACTCTTACTCGCCTCAACTGCCATTGCACCCGCAACCACAGCTGCCAGCAAAAGATCTTCAGTCTCAAACAATCCTCCAAGTGCGAGGGCTGTTGAAACCTGAGTGCCATTAAGCAGCGCCAACCCTTCTTTCGGTCCGAGTTCTAGTGGGGCCAGTTCAGCTACGCGTAATCCTTCACTAGCTGAGACAACCTCACCCTGAATTCGCACCTGGCCTTCTCCGATTAACACACCAGCAAGATGCGCTAAGGGGGCAAGATCTCCAGAGGCACCAACCGAACCCTTAGATGGAATCACAGGATAGATTTCTCGCTCAAGGAAACGCGAGAGTGTGTCGACGATCACCGATCGCACGCCAGAACGACCACGTGCCAAACTGGCCACCTTGAGCAACAGTGTTAGCCTGACAACCGCGTCATCCAAGGGCTCCCCAACACCCGCTGAATGTGAACGAACAAGGTTTTTCTGTAAATCGAGTAACCGTTCTGCCGGAACCACTGTTTGTGCTAGCTGACCAAAGCCGGTATTAATACCGTAAATCACACGTTCATCTCGTACAACCTGCTCCACTACTTGCTGCGATGCTTCAATCGCTTTTCTCGTTGAAGACCCAATCGTAATGCAGGTTGGGCTCATGTAGGCCAAACGCAATTCAGACAAACCGACTATTGTGTCTGGGCCATCAATATGAATTGTATTTATTGTTGACACGGACACCCTTACCTCAACATTGGTAAATGTAACTGATGTTCTTCTGCACAGGCGATCGCATCCTCATAACCAGCATCGGCATGGCGCATAACCCCAGAAGCAGGATCATTCCATAGCACTCGTTCGATACGCCGAGCTGCTTCGGCTGTCCCATCGCAAACTATCACCAAACCAGCGTGCTGGGAATAACCCATGCCTACACCACCACCATGATGAAGTGATACCCATGTCGCTCCACTAGCAGTGTTCAGCATTGCATTTAAAAAGGGCCAATCAGACACCGCATCGGAACCATCTTTCATTGATTCTGTTTCTCGATTCGGACTTGCGACTGAGCCGCTATCGAGATGGTCACGGCCAATAACGACAGGGGCACTCAATTCACCTCGGGCTACCATCTCATTAAATGCTAGACCGAGTCGATGTCGCTGTCCAAGACCAACCCAACAAATCCTGGATGGCAACCCTTGAAATTGAATTTTCTTTCTAGCCATGTCTAACCAATGGTGAAGATGAGCATCATCAGGGATCACACGTTTGACACAGTCGTCGGTCTTGTAAATATCATCAGGATCCCCAGAAAGCGCTACCCATCGAAATGGCCCAATACCACGGCAAAAGAGAGGTCGAATATAAGCGGGTACGAACCCGGGAAAGTCGAATGCGCGTTCCAGCCCTCCATCAAGCGCCATTTGACGAATATTATTTCCGTAATCGAACGTTGGTATACCTAAATCAGAAAACTTCAACATTGCTTCGACGTGTTTTACCATCGACTTTATAGCTGCTTCCCGAACTCCTTCAGGGTCATCGGCTCGTCGAGTATCCCAGTCATCAAGACTCCAGCCTATTGGCAAATATCCATTTATGGGGTCGTGTGCTGAAGTTTGATCAGTCACAACATCAGGTCGAATTTGCCTTGCCACAAGGGCGGGAATTATCTCCGCGGCATTACCGAGGACACCAACTGACAGGGGCTTACGTTGAACGCACGCTTCTTGAATAGCCGCTATCGCTTCATCTATATCATCGATTCGTTGATCTAAATATCCCGTGGCAAGTCGTCGATCGATGCGCTCGGGTCGACATTCTATTGCTAACATCGAGGCTCCAGCCATGGTCGCTGCAAGCGGTTGAGCCGCCCCCATGCCCCCTAGACCAGCTGTGAGTATCCACTTCCCTCGAAGGTCACCACCGAAGTGTTGTCGTCCAACTTCAGCGAATGTTTCATAGGTCCCTTGAATAATCCCTTGGCTGCCAATATAAATCCAAGAACCCGCAGTCATCTGGCCGAACATCATTAGCCCTTGCCGATCCAGCTCGTTAAAATGCGACCACGTTGCCCAGTGAGGAACCAGGTTTGAATTAGCGATCAACACACGTGGTGCATCAGAATGTGTACGAAACACTCCGACAGGTTTTCCCGACTGCACCAATAAGGTTTCGTCCGCCTGAAGCGAACGCAACGTACTTACAATTCGTTCGAAACAAGGCCAATTGCGTGCCGCACGACCGATACCACCGTAAACGACCAAATCCTCTGGTCGTTCGGCAACTTCCGGGTCAAGGTTATTCATAAGCATCCGCAGTGGAGCTTCCGTCTGCCAAGTCTGAGCACTCAGCTTAGTGCCGCGGGGAGCTGTGATAACCGATCGTTCAGTGCGTGTTGTTGAACTGGTCTGCGTCATGCTACAAATCGTCCTTTCGTACACACTGTGGAGGTGTAATCACGATTCATGAGTGTTGTTTCATTAGTCCGTTTCATATGTCGCATCAAACCGCCAGATAAGCTTCTGAGTTCGATTCCTCGTCACGGTGTCGCCCTTCTCGGAACAACCAGTCTCCTCTCACCATAACAGATTGAACCGGATTCCAAGCCGAAGCCAAGGGCCATCCGTTAAGCCATGCCGCAGGGCTGTGACCGACTAAGCTAAAGTGATCTCCGTCTGGCAGTAGTGCCATGTCGAGGAGTAGCCTCTTCATCGCATCCATATACAAACCTATGCATACATGTTAGCTTAACTCTCCGCTCCTAACTCGTCTGAAATGGCGGAAATTATCCATGCCACAATGGGAACACCTATGGATCAACGCCAACCTCGCCACCATGGCGACACCCCTCCCTTCTCTTGGACTAATTCAAAATGCAGCCATCGCAGTAAGCAATGGTCACATCTCATGGATTGGCTCAATGGACGATTTGCCAACTCCACACGACCATCTGGCGCACACCTTCACTGATGTAAAAAACCACTGGATTACGCCTGGGCTAATCGATTGTCATACCCATTTGATATTCGGTGGACAGCGATCTAATGAATATCAACGTCGCCTCCAAGGCGAGAGCTATGAGTCTATCGCTCGAGCCGGCGGTGGCATTGTCAGTACAGTTGCAGCCACCAGGAAGACGACAGCCTCGGTTTTACAGGATTCTGCAAGTTCACGACTCGCAAGACTTCATACAGAAGGCATTACTACTGTGGAAATAAAGTCTGGTTATGGACTAGACACCGCCACTGAACTCAAGATGCTCCAAGTTGGCCGAGCACTTGAAAGCGACTTCCCCGGGACTATTCAACTAAGTTTCTTAGGGGCACACGCAGTGCCGCGAGAGTTTACTTCTCAACCCGATGACTATATCGAAATTATCTGCAATGAGATGTTGCCGCAAGTGGTCGATTTGAAACTTGCTGATGCAGTCGACGCATTTTGCGAAGGTATTGCATTCACGCCGAGCCAAGTAGAACGCGTCTTTAAGGCAGCGCAAAAGAGCGGCCTACCTATTAAATTACATGCTGATCAACTTTCTGACCTGGGAGGCGCCGCACTAGCAGCACGTTTTGGGGCCTTATCCGCTGATCATCTTGAACACGCTGCTGAAGAAGGTATAGCCGCGATGGCGACTTCTGGAACAACCGCTGTACTACTGCCGGGAGCTTGGTATTTCACTCATGCAACGAAACTGCCACCTATTGAAAGCTTCCGCGCTCACGGAGTACCAATGGCAATTGCGACCGACTGTAATCCAGGTTCGTCTCCAGCCACGTCTTTGCTACTAATGTTAAATATGGCCTGCACCCTATTCCGTTTCACAATCGAGGAAGCCTTGCTAGGTGTGACACGGCACGCCGCAGGTGCGCTTGGTCTTTCGAAACAAATCGGTATGCTCGAAGTAGGACACCAAGCCGACCTCGCCATTTGGGACATCCAAGAACCAGCTGAATTGTGCTACTGGATGGGAGCAAATCCCTGCGTCGAAGTGATTTGCGCTGGTCAAGCAACGCGTAATCATAAGTTTTAGTAGATATTGCTTCCCTGTAGTGCCTGACAAGAATTGACCTAATAGTTGGTAAGTAACTGATTAAGTGGATGCCTACATCCTATGTCATGTCTTGGTTCTGCGATGCCGTCGTCGCCTTACGACAATAAGAGACGTTATACTGGCTAGATGTCTATTCCAGTCCGTTCCACGCCTAGCACGACAAACCCCTTGCGACGGAACATCGCCATCATTGCTCACGTTGATCACGGTAAGACCACGCTTGTGGATGCACTGCTTCATCAAGGTAACGTGTTGCGTATGAACGAACGGGTCGCTGAACGCGCGCTCGACAACATCGACCTCGAGCGTGAGCGCGGCATAACTATTATGGCTAAGAACACATCTGTCCAATATCGAGATGTGATCATAAACATCGTGGACACACCAGGGCATGCCGACTTCGGCGGTGAAGTGGAACGAACGTTAGTAATGGTAGACGGTGTACTCCTTTTGGTCGACGCATCAGAAGGACCGCTCCCGCAAACACGATTTGTGTTGCAAAAAGCGTTAGCTCGCAATCTTTCACCGATCGTTGTTATCAATAAAATTGATCGACAAGACGCTAGACCTGGCGAAGTATTAAACGAGATCTACGATCTATTTATCGAGCTTGGTGCTACTGAAGAGCAACTAGAATTCCCAGTGCTCTATACCAACGCCAAGCTTGGTACTGCGACCGATGAAACAAGTCAGGCAGGCACGAACCTGGATCCTCTTTTTAAAGCAGTTCTCACTCACGTGCCACCTCCAGCAGGTGATCCTGAAGCTCCACTTCAGATACTAGTTGCCAACCTAGACTCAAGCGACTACTTAGGTCGAATCGCAATTGGTCGAATCGTGAACGGAAATGTGAAACTTGGAGACAACGTTGCTGTGCGCAAACTCAACGGTCAGACTGAGTCTACACGGGTAACCAAACTTTTTGTCTTTGATGGTCTAAAACGTACTGAAGTGAATAATGCATCAGCAGGAGATATAGTTTGTCTAGCGGGCATCGAGAACATCACGATCGGTGAAACTATTTCTGATCCAGAATGTCAGGAAATAATTTCATCCATTGAAATAGATGAGCCCACCGTATCTATCATCATTGGTGTGAACACCTCGCCCATGGCTGGTCTCGATGGACAATACGTTACCTCACGTAATTTACGCGATCGCCTAAAACGCGAACTGATTGGAAATGTTTCAATTCGCGTTAACGAGACTGATACTACAGAACAATTGGAACTCATCGGACGAGGTGAGCTTCAGCTTGCTATTCTCATTGAAATGATGAGAAGAGAGGGCTACGAACTGCAAGTGTCTCGACCTAAGGTGGTTACACGGCAACTCGATGATCAAACTGTAGAACCAGTCGAAGAACTCATTGTCGACATTCCAGACGAATGTCAAGGTGTGGTGATTGCTCAACTAAGCAGCCGCCGAGGTAATATGCTGGAAAGTGTCAAGCAAGGAAACGGAAGAGTCCGTCTCGAATTTCGTATTCCTACCCGTGGTCTGATTGGTTTTCGTTCGCAGTTTCTTACTGATACACGAGGTGCTGGCATACTTAACCACCTCTTTAGTGGCTGGGAACCATGGCATGGACCCATCGAGGATCGACCGACAGGAGTCCTCGTAGCTGACAGGACTGGCCGGGCAACAGCTTTCGCGTTATCAAATTTGCAGGATCGTGGAATGATTTTTATTACTCCAGGTACAAATGTTTATCAAGGCATGGTCATTGGAGAAAATTCCAGGTCATCTGATATGGACGTCAACGTTACAAAAGAAAAGAAACAAACAAATATGAGAGCTTCGTCAGCTGACGAAGCCATCAAACTAATACCTCCAAGGATTCTGAACCTAGAACAGGCGATTGAATTTATTAACAACGATGAGCTTGTCGAGATTACTCCGGCCAATATTCGCTTACGGAAGCAAATACTTGCGGCCAATCAACGACCCAAGCGAGAGCCAATCCGCAATCAGGCCAACTAGAAGAATTGCTACGATGCATTACCCAAGCAAACCAGAGATCGTAATAATCAGCACGGCAATAGGCACCACATAACGCATTAAGGCTATCCAGACGTTAAACAGCATATGAGAACGGAACCCAAGCTCACTCTTAAATGCTTCCACGGAAACAACCCAACCTGCAAATAATGCAATCAAAAATGCGTTAATTGGAATCAACACGGAAGCAGTCATAAAGTCAAACGTCTCGAAAATAGATTTATCAGCCAGACTGGTAATGAATGCCAGTGGTCTGACATCAGCTAGGACATTGTCAGACAATCCTGGCAGGATACCAATCAACCAGATCACCAATCCAGCCCAGATAGCTAAGGCGAGTCGTCCTCTGTTCCATCGTTCCTCGAGGTACGCAACAACGGGTTCTAACATCCCAATGGTGGTCGTGTATGCGGCTACAAATAGGAGTAAAAAAAATGTCACGCCAAGTATGTAGCCGAAAGGCATTGCACTAAATGCGACCGGCATGGTGACAAACACCAATCCAGGTCCTTCAGATGGATCCAAACCGGTAGCGAAGACAATAGGAAAGATCGCAAGGCCAGCAAGTAACGCCACCCCTGTATCTACCGATCCGATGACAAAAGCCGCCTTCGGTATAGAAATATCCTTTGGAAGATAGGCTCCGTAAGTCATCATGAACCCAACTCCCACACCAACTGAAAAAAAGGCCTGCCCGAGCGCTAACAAGATGGATGTCCCATTCAATTCAGAAAAGTTAGGACTAAACAAAAACTCAATAGCACTACTCATGTCAGCCGCAAACACATTGTAGACAACCATCAACAACAGAACGACACCTAACCCGGGCACCATAATTTTCGTCGTGCGTTCAATGCCTTGGCGAAGGCCTTTTCCAACGATCACCGCAGTAGCTACTACAACTACTCCTTGGAGCATAATCGTCACCATCGGTGACACAGTTAAGGCTTTAAACAGTGACTGCGCTTCGACTGAGCTAACACCCTTAAACGCGTTAGTGATTGCCTGGCCTGCATAATATAGAGTCCAGCCTGTGACCACGCTATAGAAAGTAAAACCAATGAATGGCACAACCAAACTAAGCTTGCCAATCGCCTGCCAGAAATTACTCGCGTCTTGTAGCTGAATAATTCTTTTGATCGAACCAATTGGACTGAGTTGCCCCATTCGTCCTATCGCAAGTTCCGCCATTATAATCGGCACCCCGATAACGAAAACGAAAGCAAGATAAACCACGACGAAGGCCGCCCCGCCATTTTGTCCGGTCAAAAATGAAAATCGCCAGACATTACCGAGTCCGACAGCAGCGCCAGCCGTTGCGAACAGAAACGTCCATCTAGAAGTCCACAGTGAATGTTTAATCATTGGCATCACGATAAAAGCTGCAACACACCGAACTACATGCAAATGTTGGACTAGGTCAGCACGCAAACTAATCCATATTTAGAATTATAGTGTAGTGACAAAAATGAGTAACACCACTCGGAGTAATTGGTTGTCATTCAAGCGTCCTTTATGGAATAGTTTCGCATGCTCGAAAGGCATTTTATCCATTTGCGTCATTGTCGTTTCATAAAAGTTTTTCTTGTTGCGATTCTCGTCGCGGCTTGTTCATTTTGTTCTCGTGCTGACAACATCACTACCCACCACGAATGGATCGCTGGTTCATTGACACCAACCGACTCGCCCACCACCCAAGCCGCAATCTATTTCTCCCATTTGGTAGAGAAAGAAACCGAAGGACGTGTTCGCATTCGTCATTACGACAGCTCGACACTCGGCACCGGACAGCAACAAATTGAAGCACTGGCCTTAGGCACCCAGCAGGTGTATGTCGGTTCTGGATCGGCACCCTCCATTCTTCTGCCCACTTATGGCGTAATCGATCTCGCATTCATTTTTCGTAATCGAGAGCACTTCAACGCGTTCCTCGCATCGAGCATGATGAAAGAGCTGAACCAACGTCTTATCGATGAATTTAATATTAGAGTGCTGGCGATGAATTGGCTTCGCGAACCCCGCTACTTACTACATCGAGATCATTTTATTCAAAGCCCGCAAACACTAATGGGGGCACGGGCACGAGCTCCCAACTTGCCGATGTTCCTTGCCAACTGGAAAAATTTAGGCGCGGTACCAGTGAAGGTTTCCTTTTCCGAACAGTATCTCGCACTTAGTCAGAATCTGGTCGAAATGACGGAAGCTTCGGGCGACGATATTTATCCTATGCGCCTGCATGAAGTCGCCCCTTTCATAACAGATGCAGAACTAATGTATCCCCAAGTGTCAGTCTACGTTTCCGAAAAAGCCTTTCGCTCTTTGAATTCAAACGACCAAGCCGTAATCACTAAAGCTGCCTTTGAAGCGGGCAACAAACATACAGAGCTCGTCACTCAACGGTTTACACTCGACCGTAGTCATATCGAACAAGAGGGTGGACAGTTTCAAATGCTGCCTCCGCGGACTAAAAATGAATTTCTACAGATGGTAAATCAGCAGGTACCACGCATGGAGGCTGATGGCTTAATCCCCTTAGGCTGGTTTGACCGCATTCAGACTCTTCAATGAATATTTTCTATTGATTATTTTAGACACAATGAACAAGAACATTGAAAACTACTCCTCCATCTGTCAGATCATTGCGACCGGCTTGCGTTACCTTGCGTTTCTGACGGTGGTATTAATCGTCTTATCACTTGGCGCGCAAGTGTGTTTTCGATATCTCCTTCAATTACCACTCGAACACACTGACGAATTGGCTCAAACTTCGTTGGTTTGGTTGACATTCATTGGAGCAGCAGCACTCTATCGGGAAGGAGGCCACATCACGGTGGACTGTCTTTCAGATTTCTTCTCAGAACAAATATCTCGCTATCTCGCTATTACGGTAGAGGTCACCATCACGTTCATTTTGTGTGTGATCATTATGCAAATCTTTGAGACCCAATCCATAATGCAGCGGGTTACTTATGGCACGTTGGGGTTTTCAAAATTTACGTTACATTTCCTGCCACTGTTGATTAGCTGCCTGGCAACAGTACTGTTCAATATCGAAGCGATACTGTTTCTACTTCGAAGCGACACAACGCCAGCCAATAGGAAATTCATATAGTGGATCTTCTTTGGCTATGTGTTCTCTTTATCGCGCTCCTAGTTATGAGATTTCCGATTGCCTATGCCATGATCCTAACTTCCTTGGTGAGCCTCTGGGTCGATGAGTTGCCGATTCTAAATCTGTCACAGAAGATAGCCAGTGGCGTCGACTCCTTCCCTCTACTAGCAATTCCATTGTTTATCTTGGCTGGAAATTTAATGAATACCCTTGGGGTAACGGAACGTATTTTTGGTCTAGCCAATGTGCTTGTTCGCCATATTTCAGGTGGTCTCGGTCATGTGAATGTACTTGCTTCGCTTATTTTTGCTGGAATGTCTGGCTCCTCAATCGCAGATGCTGGAGGACTTGGCGCCGTAGAAATCAAGGCTATGAACGAAGCGGGCTACCCTCCGGCGTTTAGCGCTGCCGTCACCGCAGCTTCAGCCACCATTGGTCCCGTTGTGCCTCCATCAATTGCCATGGTGATCTACGCTTTCATTGCTCAAGAATCTGTCGCTGCACTTTTTCTAGCAGGGCTAATACCTGGCCTTCTGATGGCGGCACTATTAATGACAATTATCATGGTCCTCTGTCGGAACGGTTCCACTGCTCCTTCAATGCCACGAGCCACGATGACTGAAACACGCCATGCCATTCGTCGTGCCATTTGGCCTCTATTGGCTCCCGTAATTCTCGTCGGCGGTATTTTATTTGGAATTTTTACTCCAACGGAAGCTGGTGTGGTGGTCGTGTTTTATGTTCTGCTCATCGGTTCGACCGATGCGAAATTTACAGCGACCGATTTGGCATGCGCAATTCGAGATACAGCACGTACGACTTCAGCAACTCTTTTCATTATCGCCGTTAGTATGATTTTTGGATGGATTGTGGTTGTAAACGATGTCCCAAACTTGATCTTTACGTTTGTTTCTGGATTCGCTGATAGTCAAACAACTGTAATGATATTCATCATTGTCACGATGCTCGCAATCGGTATGTTCTTGGAAGGCATCCCTGCACAATTGATCACAGTACCAACTTTTCTGGTACTAGCTGCCCAGTACAACATAGATCCAATTCATCTTGGCGTGGTGGTCGTCCTTACAATTATGATTGGATCTCTAACTCCACCCGTTGGGCTAGTGCTGTACACGGTCATGGCGACTACCAATATCCGCATGATCACCTTAGTGAAAGCTCTGTGGCCATTTTATCTAGTCCTTTTGATTGCAACACTTCTGGTAGCTCTCGTGCCTTCCATCTCTCTCTGGCTGCCGACCACCGCGTTAAACAATTAAGAAATGTTGCACATGCCTAGACATCTTCAGGAGATCCAAAAAACATTTCCGATTAAGCACAACTGTATTTATCTAAATAATGCATCCATTGGGCCTTGCTCGACTGATGTCACGAGCGCGGTAAATACCTTTATGACAGATGTTCAAAAAAACGGTCGTCTCAACTATTCAAATTGGTGCCAACAAGCCGATGAAGTTATCAAGCCTCGAATCGCAAGATTATTGGGTGGAAAGGCATCGGAAATTGCCTTCGTTCCAAATACCACTCAAGGTTTATCACTCGTGGCTAATGGACTCGATTGGCGACCTGGAGACAATGTCATTATCTCGAGCATTGAATACCCTTCAAACGTTTATCCTTGGCTGAATCTTCAACCCCGTGGCGTCGAAGTCCAATCAGTCGAACCTCGCAATGGAGGAATATGTCTGGACGATCTTGTAAATCTGATGAATTCCAGAACTCGCCTCGTATCGATTAGCTCCGTTCAGTTCTCAAACGGCTACCGAGTCGATCTCGAACAACTCAGCGATATTTGCCGACGACGTAATGTGCTCTTAAATATTGATGCAATCCAACACATTGGTGCACTTGATTTTGATGTGTCGCAATATGCCATTGATTTCTTGTCCGCAGGCGGACACAAGTGGCTCTTGTCTCCAATCGGGACAGGTATCTTTTATTGCCGGGAATCATCACTAAATTACTTACGACCACCAACAGTTGGATATCACACGGTGGATAAGCCGTTGGACCACGCAGACTTTTCTCTTGACTGGCGGCCTGGGGCTGCCCGCTTCGAAGAAGCTTTGGTAAATTTTCCAGGTCTATGGGGACTCAATGCTTCCATTGAAATATTCCTTGAATTGGGTATGTCATCAATCGAAACCCACATCCTTGAATTGACCTCGGTCGCGATTGAAGGACTGTCCGCGAAAGGGTACCTTATATACAGTTCAACAAAGCCATCCGAACGCTCAGGCATCGTAACATTCCAGCATCCCACAATATCGGCTTCTGAAATAGACAGTCGATTACAGCAGGCGGGGATCCATCTTGGTGTTCGCAGAGGAGCGCTTCGAATATCCCCTTCGCTATACAACGACGCAGACGAAATTACAGCATTTCTAAGTGCTTTACCATGAGGTTTAACCGAGCTTCCCTGTGCAGTTTTTAGTGATTGCTTAAATGTTTTCTAGTACAACGGCTCCTGATATACTCATCTCGATCTCTTGATTTCTGATAAACGCCAGGTCAATCAATAGGAGACACCATGAGAACCTGCTACGTCACTTCGTCGGTATTCATATTTCTAACAACTAGCCTGATTCTTGGACTGAGCGCACCAGTAGCAGCTCAGGATGGTGAAACTGATAGAATTCGGATTCATATATTTGCGTCGGATGAATCAAACAGTAAACCGATTGATCTCAATCTTCCAGCAGGGGAATGGGAATTTGCGCCTTTGGCCTTCGCAGAAGAAGGCAGCCAATACAGTTACAGTTCAAGACAAGGTCCTAACGCGATCGAACAACTTACTGAAGGGCTCCAGCGAACAGACGAGAGACAGCAACTTATGCAAGTTGTCGAAACAGAGCAAGAAGCTGACATTATGCTGGAAATTGTGGCCACAGAAGTCAGAGGAACCATTAAAGGCGCCAACATCTTTCGAGACGGAGACACTCAAGGAACAGTATCAAGTACTGTGCGAGAAGACGTTATACTCGCACGCTTGGTAATTCCCAACATGGTTTTCACGACGGATTTTCTAGGCGCAAAAGATGACAGGTTGCGAGGGCCAGGTGAGAACGCCGCAGCCATGATTGAGGAGTGGATCGGCAGAAACTTGGACGCGCTTCAGCAATTAATTGCCACGAGCTATTAAAAACCAGACGGAAAACAACTTATTGAACCATTCGTCGATGTGGCGACTGACCTTTATTGGGAATCAACTACGCTCGGTTGACCTATCGTTTCCAAGGTCGTGATTTTTGACCGACCGATGTAGCATGACATGTCATTACACAATTACTTACCTAGCGCCCGTTAACTTGCAACGTCATAACCCATAAAGATCGCTTTTGACATACCTACGTTAGTACTACACTTTCTAACGAGGCATCACATCTTCCCAGCGCATAACTGGATTCGTCAGCGTTCCTATTCCTTCAACCGAACATTCAGCCACATCTCCTGGCTCCATAAACACCGGTGGTGTTCTGGCATATCCGACACCACCAGGGGTACCGGTGGCGATCACGTCGCCAGGTTGCAAAATAATATTGTTCGAAACAAATTGAACCAACTCGTCGACACTATGCTGCATCAATTCGGTATTCGCATCCTGCATTAGTTCGCCAGAAAGGCGAAACTGAATGTTAAGAGAGTGAGGATTTTCTACGAACTCAGCTGGCACAATAAATGGTCCAAGCGGTGCAAACGTATCACTTCCTTTCCACACCAACCAGTCTGATCCATAGCGATTATCACCACGACCTTCTCGATCGCCCACATCGTTCATCATCGTGTATCCAAAAATATGTTGCCGAGCCTCTTCAAGAAGCAGATGGCTTGCCGGTTGCCCAATGACGATTGCAAATTCACATTCCCAATCTATCTGCTCGCGCTTAGGTTTCAATAAGATGGGATCGCCATCTCCAATCACGATACTGGCCGGCTTATTAAATAAATATGGATTCTGTCGGGTATCGCTCGCTTCTCGCTTCCAGAAATGATCCATCGACTGAGGAGCGCCATCCACAGCTTTCGCATCAGACATCTCAGCAGCTAAACCAGTCGTCATTTCCGTCATGTGTTCCCGATAGTTAAGCGCTGCGGACAGAACAACTTTTGGTTTGACTGGTGGAAAGATGTGCAATTCCGAAAGGTCGTACACATAGCTCAACTTTCTTGAAGAATCAATCGTGGGAACGACCGCATCGACGATCGCATGAATGCGGTCCCGTAAACCTAACTCATAGCGACCAATCAACTCCTTCATGTCGGTCGGCATCGGCAACTTGACCCACAGTGGCTCATGTCGCTCCATAGAAGTGTTCGCAATCACTAGATCGATGACATGCTGATCACGCAAGACGACACCCAAAAGCTCTCGCCCGTCGTATTCAAAAGTGCCAATTTTGAATGGTTCTGTAGAACCATTTGCTGGGATTGCTAAAAGCGACAACAAAAGAACTCGACTGATTAACAGCATAAGAATGAAGACTCCAAGCAGTCAACGAGGTAGGCTCTTACTCAGCATAGGTGCAAATAGCTCGTAAGTTGCATTCCTCACCAAATGCAAAACAGTTAATTACTTGATAAGTTCCAAAAAAAAAGCTCGTGTGATACAAATAATGAAGTGAGCCATAGAACCTACTCATTATCAAACGTTATGATGTTTTTCACAAGATGACTGCCATCCAATTAGCAACCGCTGGAATAATCCTGCTCTATCTAGGCTACCGATTCTATTCGAGATTTCTTGCTGATCGCATCTATCAACTTGATGCAGGGTTTAAAACGCCTGCACACACGATGCGAGACGACATCGACTATGTGCCCACGCCAAGAATTATTCTCTGGGGACACCATTTTACTGCCGTCGCCGGTGCGGCACCGATTATCGGTCCGTCCATAGCGATCATCTGGGGTTGGGTCCCGGCAGCCATCTGGGTAATATTTGGCACGATTTTCTTTGCCGGTGCACATGATTTCGGAGCCGTCTGGGCAAGTACCCGCAATCGTGCCCGATCAATAGGTGCGCTAACTGGAGAAATCGTTGGTGCAAGAGCTCGTACACTTTTTATGATTGTTATCTTTTTACTGCTCTTGATGGTTAACGCAGTGTTCGCAGTCTCGATTGCTCAGGCACTCCAAGCAACGCCAAGCAGTGTTATCCCTGTATGGGCGGCAACCATTGTCGCCATAGGCCTTGGACAGTTAATTTTTCGAATGAAAGTACCAATTCTCTGGCCAACAATAATTGGTACAGTCATTTTGTACCTTGTTATTCCACTCGGAGAACTTGTCCCAATTGAGCTACCGCAAACACTTGTGGGGCTTACTCCTGGCGCACAATGGATTTTAATCCTCTTTGCATATGCGAGCATCGCCTCTTTGCTGCCAATTTGGGTATTGCTACAACCACGTGCTTACATCAATGGGATCCAGTTGTTTGTCGGTTTAATTCTGGTATATGCCACAGTCTTTATTGCAGCTCCGCCAATTGTCGCCCCGGCATTCAATCTGGATCTACCAGCCAACACACCAGACCTGTTACCACTTTTGTTTGTAACGGTTGGCTGTGGCGCAGTCTCAGGGTTCCATGGCCTAGTCGGGTCAGGTACGACATCGAAACAAATCAACCTCGAGACCGATGAACGATTTGTGTGCTATCTCGGTTCTGCTGGGGAAGGTTGCCTCGCGCTCGCTGCCATTATTGCCGTAAGTGCAGGATTTGCCTCGCTTGACGAATGGCGGGCAGTCTATTCAGAATTTGGTAAGGGAGGTATCCCGGCCTTCGTTCAGGGTGGTGCGACGATAGTTTCCGACGGCTCTGGTGGTCTTCTTCGTCATGAAACCGCTAAAACGCTACTCACGATGATGGCAGTGCTATTTGCCGGCACTACAATGGATACTGGCGTCAGACTCCAACGTTACATTGTTCAAGAATGGGGCGATATCTACGGCATACGATTATTTCGTAACCCTCATATCGCCACTGCCGTCGCCGTAGGTGCCTGCCTCACACTGGCCTTCGCCGCAGGTGGTCCTGACCTCACAGGTGGCATGGCACTCTGGCCGCTGTTCGGAACAACGAATCAATTACTCGCTGGATTGACGCTCCTCGTAATAAGTGTGATTCTCGTCAAACAACGAAGGCCGATCAAGTACACATTAATCCCTATGGCATTCGTTACAACAGTCGCCTTGCTAGCAGCTATCTATCAACTCGGCGATCTATATGAAAAGGGGCAATTCCTATTGCTCGGTGTTGATATCGTGATTGTAATCTCCGCGGTTTGCGTTCTCTTAGAAGCTGGTACAGCTTTAAAGAGAAACCTGAGAATCTCCTCAAACGAAAAATAGAAGACTGGTCTATCCGAAACCTGCTGATCGCTGTTTGTGCGACATCCGTAATTGCTCAAATATCACCGACAGCTTGCTTGACCAACTGATTAACTGCGTTCTATACTTTTGAGAAGTTTTCAACAATGCCTAGAACATACGATTCATCCGCCAAGGGGCAGCACGATAAACGAAAGCGGAAGCGTTCGTACATCGGCGGAACATGTTGGGCAAAACGTTAAGCAACCGTTACGCGCCACACTCAATATCCCGCCGATCGTTTATACGCTTCGGCGGGTTTTTTATATGCATGCTCTGGAGGACTGATGCCTAACTGCCTTGAATGTGATGCCAATATCGTATTAGACGACAAAGTTGAAATCGGGGAGATCGTTGACTGTCAAGACTGCGGCACTGAATACGAAGTGCGTTCCGTAGATCCCCAACAGATTGATTACGCTCCCAAAGAAGAGGAAGACTGGGGCGAGTAGAAAGGATCCTTCATGCGTTTGGGCATTTTATGCTCGATTGTTAGAACCGAAGAAAAGCTCATTTTTGAAGCCTTTCGGGGTCTCGGAGTCAAATTCGATCGAATCGATGATCGCGGGCTAATTCTCGACCTGGATAATGGCAACCATCCGTGGGACATCGTCCTTGAACGTGCAGTCAATCATTCCAGAGCCCTGCATACGTTAAAAATCCTCAACGACCGGGGTATTACAACCGTTAATTCCTGGAACGTTGCGAACACCTGTGGAGACAAAGTCCTGACCAGCAATGCCCTCGTTACGCACAACGTGCCAACACCACGTACATTGATTGCTTACACACCGGAATCTGCCCTTGAAGCTATTGACCAACTCGGTTACCCAGTTGTCCTCAAACCAGCGGTAGGGTCTTGGGGCCGTTTAATTGCTCGGGTCAATGATCGTTATGCTGCCGAGGCACTTCTCGAACACAAGCAACGGCTCGGGTCATACCATCATTCAATTTTCTATATTCAAGAATATATACCGAAAGGTAATCGTGACATCCGGGCATTCGTGGTCGGGGACAAAACGATTTGCGCAATCTATCGCCATAGCGAACACTGGATTACCAACACCGCACGGGGAGCCCATGCAACAAACTGTCCGGTGACTGACGAACTGCACTCAATCTGCCTAGCTGCCAGTCGAGCAGTTGGAGGAGGAGTGCTAGCCGTCGATGTCTTCGAGTCGCCCAAAGGGTTGTTAGTAAATGAAGTGAATTACACGATGGAATTTCGTAATAGCATTAGTGTCACGGGAATCCCGATTCATGAGCGCATTGCGGCCTATACACTTGACGTTGGCGAAGCAAAGGCAACTGCGACGCTATGAACGTTAGTATCTTAGGCGGCTCCGGCTATGTTGGTGGTGAGCTAGTTCGACTACTCCTTGATCACCCACACGCAACACTGCTCAACATCACCTCCGAACGTCACGCTGGTCGATTAGTGAGTGTGGTCCATCCCAACCTGCGTCGTCACACTTCTCTCAGGTTTAGCCGCATGGACGACCTAGGACCTTGCGATTTACTTTTTTCTGCGCTGCCACATGGAAGTTTTGCCAACAAATTTCATGCCTTCAAGTGCGTTGCACCACGCATAATCGATTTAAGCGCAGATTTTCGTTTGCGTTCGGCAGACGACTACAAACACTGGTATGGCCACGTTCATCCTAATCCGGAGACCCTTAACGACTTTGTCTACGGTATCGTTGAAATTCGACGAGACGAAATCCGCAATGCAAACTATGTAACTGGTGCTGGCTGCCTAGCTACAGCCGCTATCCTTGGGCTCTTACCACTTTTTAAGAACGGCCTTGTCAACGACGGGGAACCAGTAGTCATCGAAGCTAAGGTTGGCTCGTCGGCGGCGGGTAACAAGGAAAGTCCTTCAAGTCATCACCCAGAACGCAGTGGAGCTGTCCGATCATTCCAGGCTACTGGACACCGGCACACCGGCGAAATCATACAGGAGCTTGCTTATCACGGTACACCGACGGTGCACTTTTCTGCTACGGCTATTGAGTTGGTGCGAGGCGTTCTCATCACAGCTCATTTGCGACTCGCAAAACCACTGGACAACAAAGCCCTCTGGAATGTTTACCGTAACGCTTACGCTGCGGAACCGTTCATTCGCATTGTCAAGGAAACACGAGGCGTGTTTCGGTACCCAGAGCCAAAGATATTATCTGGTTCTAACTTCTGTGATGTTGGCTTTGAAATCGATCCTTTTGGTGAAAGATTGGTAGTGCTTGCAGCTTTGGACAATCTCATGAAAGGCGCTGCCGGTAATGGCGTGCAGGCCATGAATATCATGGCCGGCTGGGATGAGCGTGCAGGCCTGCACTTCCCGGGCCTACACCCTGTGTAAGCGTCCAACGTGACAGACATTCAATGTTGATAATCAAAGTGGGCGGTGGAGAGGGTATCTACTACGACACAGTCTGTAGCGATCTTGCTAGCCTGTACCACCAAGGTCGTTCCTGTTTGCTCGTCCATGGTGGCTCGCATGAAACAAACATCTTGTCTGAAAAGCTTGGCCATCCGCCACGTTTTGTCACGACCGTGTCTGGATATGAAAGTCGATACACCGATCGGAAAACAATTGAAATATTTGAAATGGCTTATTGTGGAAAAATTAACAAGATGATCGTGGAGATACTTCAAAGCCACGACGTGCCAGCCATTGGACTGTCAGGATTAGATGGCAGACTCCTGTTGGCGACACGTAAGCCTACGCTGACAATTGTCGAAAACGGGAAGAAGAAAGTACTCCGAGACGACTATACCGGTAAGATCGAATCGGTCAATACCGACTTGATTCATCTACTAGACCAAGCAGGTTATGTAGTAACTGTGTGCCCTCCAGCCATTAGCCGTGAACACCAAGCAGTCAATGTCGATGGAGACAGGGCGGCTGCCCGTATTGCTGAAGCAGTGAAAGCGGATGACTTGGTGATCTTATCTAATGTGCCAGGTCTATTAGAGAAAATAGATGATCCAACAACACTCATAAAGGACATCACATTAACCGACATCGATCAATATTTCGAATATGCAAAAGGTCGCATGAAGCGAAAACTCCTTGCAGCGAAAGAAGCGCTGCTGGGCGGTGTTACGCGGGTTACATTGGGCGACGCTAGAATCGACTCCCCTATTACGCATGCACTTTCTGGAAATGGCACAGTAATCACAAGGTGTGATGACTCTTCAAGAGATTGAACAATCCTTTACGTCCGGGCTTTACCACAAGCGCCCCATCACGCTAGTGCGTGGAGCAGGCGTTCGAGTCTGGGATTCCGAAGGACACGAATATATAGATTGTACATCGGGCATAGGTGTGGCAGCGCTAGGTCACGCACATCCTGTGATAGTAGCAGCGGTTCAAAAACAATCTGAACTGCTCATTACCTGCCACGAAATGTTTTATAACGACTCGCGCGCAGAATTATTACGTTGCTTATCAGGACTTCTACCAAAACCCCTGACTAAATTCTTCTTCAGTAACTCAGGAGCCGAAGCTAACGAAGCGGCCATCAAATTCGCACGTGCAACAACCGGCCGATCGGCAATCGTGTCGGCCAGGCGTGGCTACCACGGGAAAACCATGGGAGCGCTGAGTGCGAACTGGGATAGAAAGAATCGCGAACCCTTCGAACCCCTTGTGCCAGACTTCGAGTCTCTTCGATTCAATGACTGTACAACCGCGAAGGAAGTGATTACTGAGCATACAGCAGCAGTAATCATTGAGGTAATTCAAGGTGAGGGAGGTGTTCGACCTGCTTCCCAAGATTTTCTAAACACTTTAAGAAAAGCCTGTACCGATTGTGGCGCGCTACTCATCATAGATGAAGTACAGACTGGCTTCGGACGGACTGGCCGCATGTTTGCATTTGAACATTATGAAGTTATTCCAGACATCCTTACCCTCGCCAAGGCGGCTGGTGGAGGACTACCTATCGGAATTACAGCATTTCACAATAAAATCGATAACCTTGCAAAGTTAAGTCATACCACGACATTTGGTGGCAATCCTCTGGTCTGCGCTGTTGCCACATCAGTGATCGAGCATTTAGTCAGGGAGGACATCCCCAAGAGAGCAGCTGACCGTGGTGCGTATTTTACCGAGCAACTACGTGCGATCGACCATCCAGAAATTCGCGAAGTGCGAGGTAAGGGACTCATGATTGGAGTCGAGTTAAAACACCCTGCAGGTTCAGTCGCGCGGAATATGATGAATGAAGGCGTTTTAGCCTTGCTTGCCGGAAACAACATTCTTCGCTTCCTTCCCCCATTAATCATTGACACTACTGACATCGATCAAGTCGTGAGCGCACTAAGGCGTGTACTCAACTAAGGGGCAAGTCACTGATGGATGATCGACAGGCAGTAGCCCTACTTCATGATTTGTGTGCGACCTATTCACCTTCCACACATGAAAAGGCTGCAGTCACCCTATTAGTCGAGCGTGCAACCGCGTCAGGTCTTCATGCCCATACTGACGACGCCGGCAATTTCATTGCTGAACGTGGTTCTGGCAAGCGCACAATCTTACTGCTCGGCCATATTGATACGGTGCCAGGCTTCATTGAACCTCGTCTTGAAGGAAACTTACTGCATGGACGAGGTACCGTTGACGCAAAAGGACCACTCGCAGCTTTCTTGGTAGCAATCGCTCGAGCAAGCCATCAGAACGATATCCGCCTCATTACCATAGGAGCCGTGGAGGAAGAAGCGCCTACATCTAAAGGAGCTCACTACATCACCAACAAATATCAACCAGAAGCTGTAATTATTGGAGAGCCAAGTGGTACGTCTGGAATCACACTCGGGTACAAAGGTCGCGTAAGCCTTGCTCTTAAGGCAACACAGGCTCATGCCCACAGTGCTGCGGCCAATCGAAATATCGCTGCTCATGCGGCGGAATTCTGGACACGTTTGGAAGACTGGTGTAACTCGTTTAATCAAGGTAAACGAATCTTCGACCAAGTCGACCCTCATCTGATTAATATCAACTCACAGACGGATCATTTCCAGGATCAGGTTAACTTAAGCGGCAGCCTTCGCCTTCCTCTTAACTACTCCCTGGAAGACCTTAAAAGTAAAACCACTGCATTAGCTGGCACATGGGGCGATGTGACACTCAGACACTTTGTACAGCCTTTTAAGGCAGAACGACGTACACCGTTAGTCCGCTCGCTATTGCGAGAGATTCGAAAAGAAGGGCTAGAACCAATCTTTAAATTGAAGACAGGAACATCAGACATGAATGTGGTTGGCCCAGCTTGGCAGTGCCCAATCGTAGCCTACGGCCCAGGAGACTCAAGACTGGATCATACGGCTGAAGAACACATCAGTATTCAGGATTACCTTAAGTCGATCTCAATCCTCACACGTGTATTAGATGGATGGGTCTGAAGGGTGGTTCGAAAACGTTATACCGATAGCCGAGTTATCGATCAGCCACGATCATCACAAGTCCAGTACCTAAAATTGAAACTGAACCTGCTAACAAGGCGTAGTCAATCATTTCAGACTGGGTATCCCGTGTGGTTACTTGCCCTCCGCTTGAGCCTGCATTTCGCTTAAGGAAGTAGCCGAACAGCACGCCACCAATAACGGCCGCTATCACGGGACCTACTATGCTTTGAGATTGTTGAGGTTCACTATCCTCAGTGGATTGCGTAGAGCCCTCTTGGGTAGAAAAGAATTGTCTATTCCAAGGTGTTGATGGAGGCAAAAGTATTTCTGAAGCAACGGGAGAAAAGATATTCTCCGGTCTCGCAATTAGCTCTTCTCGAATGTGCTTCAGTTCATTCGAACTGGCATGCACCAAAACCTCGTCCGCCACTTGAGTAGGAAAATTAATCCTTGATTGTCCGACAACTGGAAAACCTATACTGACAATTGATGCGGCCAACACTAACGCACAAAGTCGCTTCCAGATCAATGCTGATCTCCTCGCTTCATTTTACGTCCTCAGCTTAATAGAATCCGGATGATTACGCATTATAGATCAACCATCTATTATCTTTACAAACTCTAGACGGCCCCATATATCCTGCCGTTGTTGGAATATGGTTAGTCGGGTACACTAACAAAGCAATGCGACTACGACAGTTAACAACGAAACGATTATTCCAAAACACACTGAGTCGGGAAACTGAGTCTTTCCAGAACTACTAGCTTGAAAGTCGTGCTTTACGCGGACGAGTCCTGAATGATTTATGAGATAGGTGGTCTGATAATTGCGTTCGCCTTTGTCGCTAAAGGCGGCGACATATTTGTTGATTCAAGTGTACAAATCGCCAACACCTTACGAGTGCCACGCCTGATTATTGGAGGAACACTCGTTAGCCTCGCCACGACCATTCCAGAGTTAGTTGTTTCAGTTACCGCAAGTTACCTTGGCGATTCCGGCATTGCATTAGGGAATGCTGTCGGCTCCGCTATCGTGGACATGGGACTTGTCACCGGAACAGTGGCACTAATTTTACCAGTGACAGTTGACCGGACAGTCTTTCGGAGACGAGCATGGTGGGTAAGAATCGCAGCTATTCTGCTTGTGATCGTTTCGTGGAACCAAGTCATTGGCCAGGTGCCTGGCTTTGGGCTGTTTATTTTTTCCTGCCTGTACCTTTTTGCTGACTATCGATACATTAGACGGAAACAGAATCAGGAACCACGTTCCTTAGACGACGTTCCTCCTGAAAATGGAAGATCCAACATAAATATTGCATTACGATTCATTCTTGGTGCAGTTTTAATCGTTATTGGCAGTCGACTACTCTTGGAGACTGGCACCTCACTTGCGACAAGATTGGGAGTCCCCTCGGTCCTTATAGGACTCTCAGTCGTGGCAATGGGAACATCGTTACCAGAATTAGTAACCGGCATTTCGGCTGCACGTAAGGGTGTGCCAGATCTTTCCGTGGGAAACGTCCTTGGTGCTAACTTATTAAATATCGCAATGATCGTCGGACTGGCAGGGACGATTAGACCACTTATCGTAGCGGATTTCGTACAGTGGTATTCGTACCCATGGCTATTTGTGTTTATAGCGACACTTGGCCTGACACTTGGCCGATCGGGAACCTTAGACCGTCGAGGTGGCATGGTACTCGTCGGCCTCTACATCGTGTACGCAACTGGCCTTGCGGTCTCCGGCACCTTGGCCCTTTACTGATCGTCGGTCGTTTCTAAGAAACGTCGAACCTCTTGCATCTCAACAAACTCATCTCGACCAGACCATACCTCGGCAAGTTTTGCATACTGGACTCTAGCATTCGCATAGTCGCCAGTCTTGGCATAGCCGCGCGCCAGACCCAAGAGAGAGCGTGGACGATTAGGTAAGCGGAGCAACGAAGTAGTAAATTTTTCAATGGCGTCGGCAGACTGATCAAGTTCAAGAAGTATTTCGCCATAAAGTTCATGCAAAGGCTTGATCGGAGATGCTGGTCCATTTGGTGGGCGCATACTTAATAAAATTCCTTCGGCCTCATCCAAGAGAGCTAAAGCAGCCTTGGCTTGACCTTCATAAACCTTCACCAGGGCACTCACCTGTAGCGATGAAATCTTGGTGTAATTTCCTCCAAGGCTGCGGGCCATCATGGAATTGCCACCGCGATCAGAATTCTCCGCCATACTTGCCAGTTCCGTTTCTACTTGTTTGAGAACATCTTGGTTGTTAGTGCGCGAAGCACTCAGACCGATAGCAAGAAGTTCATGAGGTGGTAAACCACTCGTAACCGGTGCGATTTTCCATTGCTCGGTCTCGACAACGTAGCGAGCCTTCAGTCTGGAGATCGTACCGACACCCATTCCAGGATTACCACTCTCTTCGCTAATTGTTTGGAGAACATTAATCCATTCCTTTGCCTTAGCATAATCACCACGTTGCAAGTCACCGTACTGTCCCCAATCTAGTGAATGCACACCATCACCGATACTATCTCCAGGTTTCCACAATTCGCGCGACACATCGTACGCTGATTGATTATTCATCGACACTCGATCCCACATGCCATGCTGGATAAAAATATGAGTGGGCATGTGACGGGCGTGTGATACTGCGGGCGCAATTTCTGAAAACCGGTATGCAGCATCGAGTGCTAAAGGTGCATGAACTGGATTATCGAATGCATGAATCGTGTAATGGGCTGCGCCAGGATGGTTACGATTGTCCTGAAACAATTTTAAAGCGATCGCGCCTGCCCGCACATTAAGCCGCTGACTCTTATCCTGCGTCGCATTCGATGCGCTCAGCATTGATAACGCATAGTAAGCTGCCACCTCTGACTCTTCCGGGAAACGCTCATACAAGGTCCGCATTTGCTCCATATAACCCACGGCACGCTCCGTATAGCTACCTTCACCAAACAGAGTTTCAACAGCAACAAGGAAACCGCGCTCCTTCTCCGTTGGCGCCATCGCAACACGCTGATCCCTGGTGGCCGCGAGTCGAGCAAGTGCTTTTCGAGGTGATTCAATGTCCTGTGTGACAAACAATGGATGATTATAAGAAAGCGCTTCGCCCCAGTAAGCCATCGCGAATGCGGGCTCAATTTTCTGAGCGGCTTGAAACTCTTCTCTGGCTTGTTTAAAACCAAAACTATGAAGAATAGCAACGCCGCGCAAGAAGTGTTGTTGAGCTTCGGCTGAACCAGACGTCACAAATTCAATAGAACCAACACTTTTGAATTGTGCGCTGGCAGAGCCGGCGGACAACATTAGAACGGCCGTTAGCAGATAAGGACAGATCCGTTTCATTGGTCACCTTCTAGTTGTTACTAAAACTATTTCCATCATCAGTAAGAATCACATTGCAGGATATAATATCGTTTTTAACCGCTACCAACTAAGTCAAGCAGTTTTACTCATTATTAGAGCGTCGGTGTATCCCCCGTCGCCCGCCAACATGCCGGCATCAAGAGAATATTCGCGCAAATTCTACCCAACACGATAGCGGTGACCGCAGCCATTACGCCAATCGAGTTGAAATGTTGAATTGCAATCCAAAGAATCATCGCAATCCCTACCACCTCGATTGCAGTTGCCCAAGTGATGACTTTCGTCGTTCGCGCGTTCACCAATAAAGCACGCTGAAACGAAAGCAGCACAGACAATGCTGGTAAAAGAACTAGAATTTTAAGTGGGGGAATGGCAAATTCAGTCAAGCCAATCGAAAGACCCGACACATCATAAAACCACAAAAAGGATAAAGGGCTGTAAGCTATCCCAGCTAAACAGACCGACGTAACGATGGCCAACGTACAGGCGACGTTTCGGAGTGGCCGGTACTGTTCCATATGGTCGCCCAGCAATGCGATAGAAGCATCCTGGAACGATAGGCCAAGACTTCGGAACAGAAAAGTTAAACCGTTTAACACGGGAAGCACAGCCAATGATTCAAGAGCCATCCGACTCTGCCCCATGAAAAACGTTACCATCGGTTGAACTCCCATTGCCATAAAGGAGCTCAGCGCTAACGGAACATAGAACTTAACAATATTGCTCAATGTCAACCGCTGCCCTTCTGTCTTTCTTCGATCCATTAAGGCTCGAATTGCTCGCCTCGACATTCTACGCACGGCCAATGCTTCTGCAACCACGGCGACAGATAAAGCTAACGCGCCTACAAGCGCCCCGGATATGGACAACCACCACCCTGCAATGACTGCTGTCGCACACATCGTTACTAACCGGACCACAGTGCCATACGCAACGCGACGAGTCATATCGTGCCGAATGAGTAGTCCTTGAAGTAAACGTCGATATCCGATCGCTCCTGGCCATGGCAACATCAGAATCAGCGCTTGATGAGTCAGACTTGCCACAGCAACTGGTAAATTCAACCAGGACGCTAACGTGTCAAATACTGGTGGCATAACAATGATCAACATTACACCGGTCATCAATGCAGAAAGTGCGATCGTGAACCGACGAAAGACTAGGTAACTGTCACGATTGTTAACCAGCGCTGTTGATGCGCTCATCAACATGATGACCGGCGACTCTACGATGATGGCGAAGGCAAACGCGACTCCGTAAGCAGCAAGGTTAGGCGCTGCGTCAGGTAAGCGGGCAATGACGGCAGCTAAGAATGGACCTTCGACTGCCATCATCAACCAGGTGCCAGCCAAAGGCATCCAGAAAACAAGAATGCGTCGCGTCTTTAAGGGTTCTGCAGTCATCTAAGACCTGGATCGAACATTCGTCCGTTCCCTGCTATGATGAAACAAATGCCTAACACTCTCAGGCCACTTCGAAGTATCACTGCTTTTGAAAAGGCAATTGCTGAATCGAGCGAGAAGATTGTCTTAATTTTTAAACACTCCAATTCCTGCGACCTAAGCGCCATGGCTTTAGATGAAGTCACCCAGCACCTTGAGCAGGCTTCTTCTTTGACAATTTATTATCTCATTACGGTTCAATCAGAACAGGAGGTGTCAAACGATGTGAGTGAGCGACTTGGTATCCCTCACGCCACGCCTCAAATCATTCTAGTGCGTAACGGAAAAGCTCTCTGGAGCGCGTCTCATCTGCAAATTACAAGAGAAACTCTACGGGAAGCTGAAGCGACTCATACACAGACTGCTACCGTGCCGAATGCTTAATTATATCACTTAAACTAGAGCCGCAGGAGGGACATGCCGAGAAGTTTCGAGTTTGAATCTATAGCCTAGTAATAAGTTCTCAACAACAATCGAATTCTCTCACATCAATTTTTTGGGAATGGAACTTCGTGGCTACCGCTTCCCTTCCTAAATCAATCTGGCATCCTTTAATTAGCTCTGCCTGTTCCAAACGCTTCCAATAATGTAACGGCGCCTGCCGAAATAGATTGATTTGTGCGTTCTTCGCTACCGCACTTTGTATCCTAATCCGAATGAGATTGTAGAGTGACGTGACCACACGATCGCGCGACCGTCCACTCGTGCAAAAATCCATCTCAAGGCAATGTGCAACAAGCTGGCTGTCTTTCATGTAAACAAGCACGGTGAGCGGTGGAATAACAGTCACGATTGTCCTCTAACGCTTGCAAACTGGACTCAATATTCCAATCAACGATAGACCGGAACCCCAAATTAGGACTCTCTTATGGAATATCGGTCAGATCTGGATAATCTGTAGGCGTTTCACAGTTGATTTCTGTGGAGTGATACACTCAGGAATAGGCAAGATTTAGGAGATTACGCCCATGGGAACCCTATTACCCTTCATCCTCGTTGGCTCTCTCATTTTTGGTCAGGCGGGGAGCGACACAGAACTAGATCGCACTCAAGATTCCATTGGCGATAAGTCCCACCATTGGACCCTACAAGCAGGAATCCAATCGGAAGATAGTTCTCCCCCTAAAACTCAAAGACAAAAACACTTAGAGATGTTCGCTAGAGCATATTATCCAGGTCGCAGTGGACAAATCATGCTTGTTCCTGTTGAGGGTGAGATGGTGTTAGAACCAGACGACCACCAATATCGATTCATGCACGGTAGTCCATGGACCTATGATGCCAAGATTCCACTAGTCTTCTTCGGTCCTGGTTTTATTCGTCAAGGGCAATGGATGGAGCCAGTTGTCCAGCAAGACATCGCGACGACCCTAGCAAGTCTGCTCGACCTTTCCAAACCAGCTTCAATGACCGGCCGTACCCTTTCCACGGCGCTTTTAGAAACTAAGTCACTGCCTCGCGCAATCTTGCTAGTTGTCCTAGATGGCATGAGGTTCGATTATCTTGATCGCTACACGAGCGAGATGCCCACTATTACTCGCCTTCGCCACGACGGTTCGTCGTTCGAAAACACACGAGTAAATTATCTCCCGACTCTGACTAGTGTCGGGCATGCAACGATCGTCACTGGTGCTGACCCTAAGATTCACGGTATCGCAGCGAACACGATGTTCGATCACGTGTCAGGTCGCTCAACCGGTGCGTATCCCGATTATTCGCCAGCAAACCTAATGGCGTTAACCCTCGGCGACCTTTGGAATCTTCAAACGCATGGTCGCTCGGTCATTATCGCCCAAGGCACAACGGCACGAGCAACCATTCCTCTCGCAGGTCATGGTGGCTGCATGATCAACGGGCATCCAACTTTATTAGCTATGTTCGAAAGTTCAACCGCACGTTGGCTAGGTGATACAGACTGCTATCGGCTACCCAGTTATCTTCGCGATGTAGATGCAAGTACACTCTGGACCAACCCTAATGAGATTTCGAGGGACTATTCTATTTCTTCAGGAAGCACACTACTGCGCACCCCCCTTTTTCCAGTTTTCCAAGTTGATGCGCTTGTTGCAATGATACAAAACGAACGGGTCGGTGTAGATGCGATTACTGATCTGGTGTTTGTGAATTTTAAAACGCCAGATTATGTCGGACATCAATATGGACCGAACTCACACGAATTACGTGCAACACTTGCCACTCTCGATGAGCAGTTAGGTCGCGTGATCGAAACACTGGATGCCCAGATAGGTGCTGATGGGTATGTTATTGCTTTGACTGCCGACCATGGTATGCCTTCCGAAGCCGGTAATGCTTGGCACGGACGTCATTACACGAATGAGATCGTTTCCACACTTCACGACCAGTTTGACCCAGACGGTCGCCGGGTTGTGCTCTTCTATGGCGATCCAGCAGACAATCAAATCTTCGTGGACACAGAACGTGCGGAGAAGTTGGGACTGACTCTGGATGAGATGGCGGCCTATCTTGAAACGTTACCATTCATCTCAGCCGCATTTACTGAAACGGAAGTGGCTAGCGCGGTGATGCAATAAAGCTCGATTATCACCCAAATAATCACAACCAACTATCTAGCAGCGTACCATCACGAATAATCGTCTCAGCACGGTCAGAACCAGTCGAAATAATCGCAACTGGAACACCCGTAACTTCCTCAAGACGGCTTACGTAATTCTTGGCTTCTATTGGTAGTTCTTCATAATTTTGTGCACCCCGAGTGGGCTTGGACCATCCAGGAAGCTTTTCGTACGTTGGCTCAAATCTCGCTAGGTCAGCAGAGTCGAATGACCACTCTCGGAATATCTTGCCACCATAACGGTACTCCGTACATAAATGAATCTCATCAAGCTCATCCAACACATCCAACTTTGTAAGCGCGAGTGCCTCGATCCCGTTCAAACGAACTGCGTACTTCATTGCCACTGAATCGTACCAACCGCAGCGACGAGGACGTCCAGTAGACGCACCGTATTCCTGTCCAGATTCACGTAACGCTTCGCCCATTGATCCGGTCAGTTCAGTCGGCAGTGGTCCTTCCCCAACACGGGTCGTGTAGGCTTTCGCGACTCCCAACACTCTATCTATAGCTGATGGTGGAACGCCCAGACCAGTACAAATACCACCGACAGTCGAATTCGAAGATGTCACATAGGGATAGGTTCCATGATCGATATCTAAGAGAGCACCCTGAGCTCCCTCGAATAACGTTGACCTGCCTTCGCGTCTCGCATTCGCGAGAAGCAGTGATACATCAGTCACCCATGGCTTGATGCGGCTCCAAGATTCTGCGAGCTGGTCCAGAACAACCCGCCAATCCATTGTTGCTCCATCAATGAGACGATTCCGGGCGTTCACGTTTTCTTGGACTACCTTAGCTAGCACTCCATTAGGAGACGTATCAGCCAAATCTCCTATCCTGACGCCTCTTCTAGCAATTTTGTCTTCGTATGCAGGACCAATTCCTCGTGAGGTTGTGCCGATCTTTCTTTCTCCCCTACGAGCTTCAAACATCAACTCTAATTCTCGATGATACGGCAAAATTACATGGGCCTTCTCACTAATGAATAGTCGGCCATCTACGGCGATACCGATTTCAGCTAAGCTCTCGACTTCCTCCAGCAGGGCTGTTGGATCAATAACCACTCCGTTCCCAATGACACATGTAACTTCTGGATGCAGAATGCCAGAGGGTATGAGATGTAAAACAAATTTCTGACCAGACACGTAAACCGTATGGCCAGCATTATGACCACCTTGATAGCGAGCAACCAATGAAAATCTGGGTGCAAGCAAATCGACGATTTTACCCTTTCCTTCGTCGCCCCACTGTGCCCCAAGAATCGCTAAATTCATCAACTAAGATTCCTCATCAAATAGGCATTCAGATAGTACCATGAACACCGTAGACGACAATAAAGCCGCTATTACTATTGTTTCACATTGAACTACCTTGTTTTTATTTGAAATTGCAGGAAAAGCCAATCTGGTAATAAAAGGGGTTTTCCAAAAAAACACTTGCATTTTTAGAGGTTCAGCAGAACGTACTTTAACAATGTTATTCTTTCACATTGACAAACTGCCTTACCCTTTTTTAAGTTCTATTCGTTGAGCAGGGGTGCCAAATGTTGAATCACCTTTTCGTATCCTAATCGTATTGAATTGATTTCTTGATTAGATTTAAATCAACGCTTGGAGATAAGCAAGAGTGACTCAGATCGAAAGGCCGACTCTTAAAAGACGCCTCCTTTCGGCCATTGAAGCGGATCCGCCTAGGATTCCAATTGTATTAGGGCTAGGCGGCAGTGGTCGCACAACCCTACTTCTGGAACTTCAAGACGAACTCGGTAAGGAGCTTTCTCAATACCTAGATGTTGAGCAAGCTGCTACCACTCCAGAACACTTTTTGCACTCCCTCACTGCAAATTCACCTTTCAACGCCATAAACGAGAAAACTGAATCTTCTGAAGCTCTTTCGACACGAAAAGCCTTTCAAACAACACTCAGGTTCCTTGATAGAGCCCGTCCCTCAGCTACGAATCCAGGTATTTTTTTGCTAGATGAGATACTCGAATTAAAAACTTTCGAAAATTTTCCTGGCTTAAGACTTGTCTTGAAAGAACTAATCGAAACACTTCGTGATAGCCACAACCGATTTGTTCTGAGTACACGCTATACTACCCGAGCACTAAGACTCCTTCGAGATGCATCTCCTCAATTTGAAATCGTACATCTTCCAGCTTTTACACCAGCAGAGGTCGGAAGTGCTTTAGCAACGGTTCCTACTCCTGATAATTACATTTCTCGTGACGAACTAGCCAGGTCTATCCATGCCCTAACAGCTGGGCGGCCAAGCTACGTTCAATTTCTTGCTGAGTGCATGGAGGCATCACAGGAACCGAACCTATTCGACCCGGTTGCTGCCCTCACGACGCAACTCTCAAAAGGAGCCTCGCTTTGGGCTCAGTGTCGTTTCGAATATGAATTAAGGTTGCACCGAGCACGTGGTTACGGTGTGCTTCAGGCAATCGTGCAGATTCTAGCTAACGAGGAACCGCTAAGATTGACGGAAATAGCTAGGAGACTTGGACGCACTCCCGGTTCAACAAGAGATTATCTCTCTTGGTTAGATGATGTTGATCTGATCACAGTAAGGCAGAAACGTTATCGTTTAACCGATCCACTACTGAGACTTTGGGTTAAGTTGAACTGTCAACCCAATCCCTTTTCCGACGAACAATTAGCCAGAGAAGTCCAAAATTACGCCTATGACAGATTGCCTAGAAACGAACCTGCCACGGATGATACTAATTTTGTGTCCAGCGAACCTACACGAGCATGGAATGTCATCGATTAACTGATCCATCCGTAAGACGTTGAAGTGCCAGTGAGGCCGCACGCTGCTCCGCCTCCTTCTTACTTGGCCCTTCAGCATGAGCCATAACATCACCACCCACACATACTTCCACACAAAATATCTTTCGATGATCTGGACCCTCTTCTCGTACAACACGGTAGTCTGGTAAGGCTAGTGAACGCGCCTGAACCAACTCTTGAAGCGCTGATTTATCGTCTTGTTCCAAAATTGATGACCGGTTACCAATTCGTAGTGTACCCACGAGAGGTCTAAACTGATCCTCAATAAATTTCTGCACCGCACCAACTCCTCCATCCAGGTAGACGGCAGCGATAAGCGCTTCGTAAGTATCTGCAACAAGATTTTTTTTCTTGCGGCCACCTGTTTTTTCTTCACCACGACCGAGCAATATATAGTCGCCAAGTCCCAACAATCCACCTAGGTTGGCGAGAGTTACGGTTGAAACCAAGGTAGCTTTCCACTTCGACATAATTCCTTCAGTCACATCTGGAAACTCACGAAACAATAGATCGGCAATTACAAATCCTAGAACTGCATCACCTAGGAATTCTAGAACCTCATTATCGACCATCGCGCCACTCGCATCCTCATGTACGATGGAACGATGAGTGAGGGCATGTTCAAGCAATCCTTTATCAAGGAATTGATAACCTAGCTTTTGCTCTAGCGACTCGCAGTTCGACTGGGATAAAGAACCAGGTACTCCTGCAGTAGCCTGGGACTCCCTAATGATCTTGTTTGCACGTATTACGTCTTCAGAGCGCACCTCTACTCTAGCTAAAGCGGGTCGAGAAATTACCGTTGGTAGTAGTGCAGCTCCTACATTTGACGTTATCACTGACTCAATGTCGTGACTTGCCAAAAGTGCGCACACTATGTTCGCTTCGGATTCAGACGCCGTTTTCATCACAACAACAAGGCCTGGAAATGGTTCTAACGGAGCAGAAGAAGTCATAATATGGAGCCAATGCAACTAACAGTAAACAATAACAATCTGCCAAGTTCGTATAACAGTTGAATGTAAAATGATAACAGATGTATCGTACAAGAATCCGATAACGCTTGTTAGATATATGTGGATTTGACAAACACAACAAACTCTACTCATCACTACTTTCTCGAACTTAATATGAAGGATTAGCAACTTGAAACTAGAAACCACAGCACGGTTCAATACGAGGTGCATTCACGCCGGTCAGGAACCAGACTCCGCAACCGGAGCGATTATCACTCCGATTTATCAAACATCAACTTTCGTACACGACGCACTCGGTCAACATAAGGGCTTCGATTACTCGCGAACGAATAATCCGACTCGCGCCGCGGTGGAAGCAAATATCGCGGGCCTTGAGGGTGCCCGATCTGGGATTGCATTCGCCTCAGGGGTGGCAGCTATCAACGCAGTCGCCAGCCGCCTCGACCCCGGAGATCATGTTGTGGTCGATAAGAATATATACGGTGGTACTCATCGGTTATTTGAACATGTGCTCCGCCGCTACAAAATATCCTTTAGTTACGTGGAAACAGCGATCCCAGATAATGTAACAGCCGCCTTAACTTCCCACTCGAAAATGATCTATGTTGAAACCCCCTCGAATCCATTACTGGGCTTGACCGATCTAGCAGTCATGGCTGACCTTGCACACTCACACAACACAAAGCTTGTCGTCGACAACACATTTGCAAGTCCTTACGTACAGCGCCCACTCGAACACGGTGCTGACCTCGTTATCCACAGCACGACGAAATATCTTAATGGCCACAGTGACAGCATTGGTGGCATGGTTCTAACATCGAATACTGAAGACGAGGCGTCACTTCGGTTTATCCAGAATACCGGTGGCGCGATCATGGGCCCTTTCGACGCATGGTTATTACTGCGTGGGACAAAGACACTCGCACTGCGTATGAGAACACATAGTCAAAACGGTCTAGCTCTCGCGGAGTTTCTCTCCTCACACTCTAAGGTTCACGAGGTGTTGTACCCAGGCTTACCCGATCATCCACAACATGCTTTGGCATGTCGCCAGATGCACGGTTTCAGCGGCATGCTATCCTTCAACGTAGGCTCGCTAGAAGCCGCAAACACTGTATGCAATCGAGCGAGATTGTTTTCGTTAGCTGTAAGTCTCGGTGGCGTTGAAAGTCTCATTAGTCACCCTGCAAGCATGAGCCACGCCTCCGTTCCAAGAAAAGAGAGACTTGAAAGAGGCATCGGTGACGGATTAATTCGCATTTCGACAGGAATCGAGGACATACAAGATCTTACGGAAGATATGCATCAAGCCTTAGATGCAATTTAAAACAAGATGGGTAATAGCAACTTTTCAGTCATCGGTGTAATACGCCAATGGATTCGGAAACTGTACGACTGGACGCTGCGATGGGCAGACACTCCTCAGTGCATGGCAGCTCTCTTCGGCTTTGCGTTAATTGAGTCGTCCTTTTTCCCTATTCCTCCAGATGTAATCTTGATTGCCATTGTCGCCTCAAAACCAAGTCGGTGGCTTTCCGCCGCGGCTTTATGTACCGCTGGGTCTGTCGTTGGTGCTGCACTCGGATATCTCATCGGATTGAGCTTCATGGCAACACTCGGTCAACCGATAATCGATTGGTACGGTGCGCAAAGCTCTTGGGAATACGTGGTCAATGTATTTGCCGGACCGTTTGGCATCTGGATTCTCGCTGCAGCTGCATTCACCCCAATCCCTTTCAAGGTATTTACTATTGCTGCAGGTGCGACGGGAATGCCCTTCTGGCCATTTCTTATCGTGAGTGCGTTCGGAAGAGCCGGCCGTTTTTTCCTGGTGGCCGCCATTTTGCGGGTTTTTGGAGCACCAGTTCGAAGAATGTTAGAGCGCCATCTCGATCTGGCGGCACTGGTCTTCTTTTTATTACTCCTCGGTGGCTTTCTGGTCGTGAAGGTCTTGTAGACGTCGGTGACTTATTCTTTGGACACTGCGTCCTTCAACCAGCTCAAATAAGTCTCATCACCGCCTGACAGCTGAATAACCACAAACTCCGGACATTCGTATGGATGAAGTGAACGGACCCGCTTCCGCAATACGGGGACCCGCTCAGACATTGTTTTAATAACCAGCTGCTGTTCGGAATCCTGCTCGGTTTTGCCCTTCCAGTGATAAATCGATTGCATCTCATGTTGAACATTGACACAGGCTGCCAAGTGTTCTTCGACCAGTATTTTAGCGAGCCGTACAGCCTCTGGGCCCGACGGCATAGTGGTCAACACGATAACGTAGTCGGAACTGTCCACGATTTCTCCTCGACCCAGACTATTGAAAAAAACCTGTCGAACCGAAAATCAATACGGGTCTTGAGTAATGCCAGAAATTCGTAACCCAGCCCATATAGGCCAAGAATGACATCGTCACCCACTTCAAAAGGTACCGCTCAACCTAGAGCAAGGCTCCCTCGCCGACATCGAGGCCTGTATGTTCTTGGCGTCTTAATCGTCTGCGTGCTTGCCGCGAATGCCGTCATTGGTGAACGGGGATTACTCGAAGGTCGGAGAGCAGAACGTAGACATGACAACTTGTTGGACGCCATTAAATCTCTCCACCGAGAAAATCAAAGTCTCAAAAACCGTACAAAACGCCTTCTGAAAGACCCCACCACTATAGAACCGATTGCTCGCCTGGAACTGGGACTAATCCGCCCCGGTGAAATCGTCTTCATAGTGAAGGATCGTCTGCCCGCTGCTGGAAAAACACCATGACACAGTAAGGCGCACCAATTATTCCCGCGCCTACCGACTCACAACGGTTGGAAGTCAAAACCAGACATGCTAAACTGTGATATTGCGCACTTGCTATTTTTTTTGTGCCATGTCATGTCGCGGGGTGGAGCAGTCCGGTAGCTCGTTGGGCTCATAACCCAAAGGTCGCGGGTTCAAATCCCGCCCCCGCAACCAAACTTCCTTGGTAGCACCCTGAATTAAGTACGAATATCCAGCAATTACGATCTATGCAAATCGAGATACAAAGAGATGCATAGTAATTACTTTTTACCCAAGTGCCTCACCTCACGCGCCAAGTTTTAGTATATTAATCATCACTCGACGGCCAGAGCACCCCCTGGTATCTCTTAACAGCACCTACGCCTTTATAAACGAATTTCTGAAGACGCTTCCCTTCGTAAGTTTCGGTAGTGTAGATATTTCCTTGCGAATCGGTTGCGATACTATGTACGCCATACCACTGTCCAGGATGACGACCACCATCGCCGAAACTGGTCAACACTTCAAGAGACTCGCGATCGATAATATGAACCTTTGAGTTAACGCCGTCTGCAAGATAGATATACCGCTGATCCGGATCACTAGAAAATGCAATGTCCCATGCGGAGCCACCCCCTAGGGTTTCTTTTTCGATAAATCCTTCTTTTACAAAAGTGCCATCTGGGTGGAAAACTTGAATCCGATCGCCTGCACGGTCACAGACGTACAATAGGCGATCATTGGATAGTTCGGCACAGTGTACTGGACTTCTGAATTGCTGAGCCGGTGGGTCGTTAGGATTATAACGAGGAAGCGGGCCGTCATCAGGTCGATTACCGTACGCCCCCCAGTAACGTTTAAATTCCCCACTATCCGCATCAACGACCGCAACACGCCGATTACCATAACCATCTGCGATGTAGGCTTCATTGGCTTCAGCATCAACAAAGATCTTTGCGACACGACCAAAATTCTCACGGTCGTTGCTTCCGGCATTCCCACCTGAGCGCCCCAACTGCATTAAGAATTGTCCATCCTTCGTAAACTTTAAAACGTGAGCATCGTCAGCACCATTTCCACCAATCCAAATATTGTCCTTGTGATCAAAAGCTAGACCATGGTTCGATTGTGGCCATTCATACCCCTCGCCAGGTCCACCCCAGTGCTGAATCAAATCTCCGGCCGGGTTAAAGGCGAGCACAGGAGGGGCGGCAAAACAGCACTCACCTTGCGTAATCGGCGAATCTCCATCTGCCGGAATCTCGTTGACTGCCAACATGTTGTTACGATGGACAATCCACACGTTATCCTGGAAATCTACCGCTAATCCAATCGTCATTCCTTGCACCCAAGAATTAGGGAGAGGCTTTGGCCATAATGGATCAACTTCGAAGATTGGCGCCTGAATGGACTCCTGACCAGCTGCAACCGCGGTACGCTCCAATGCAGCTTGCCCAAGGATTAACAGTGCAAATGCAAGAACACCCAGCGTCCCAATCAAAAGACTGCGGCTATATTTAGGCCTATTCATCATTGCCTCCCTGTCCGACGATTTGAAATGAGTCTATATTCACGTGGGTCAGAGTGAGATTGTAAGTCGACACCGATTTATTGACAATGGCTATCTTTGACACACTTAAATAAGTTTTAAACTTACGCTGTTCACTGAAAATCGTGCAAAATACCTAATCTGACAACATCAATCCAATACCTTCTCAACCGTCTGCATCCCAACCTGAGTCCTAGATGCTGGTATACTTTAGATAACATAATACCTAGTCGCTACATCCGAAGATCCAAACAAACCAAGAGCAAAACGCATCTTCTGCAATCCGTCTATGAACGAAGGCTGGCCATATCTTCTCACCGGTATAGTCGTTGGACTGGCGGGGGGGTTTTCTCCAGGCCCTATCACGACACTAGTCATTGCCCAAAGTCTGCGGTACGGGATACGGGAAGGAGTGAAAATCGCAGTCGCACCAATTCTGACAGACGCACCAATCGCTATCATTGCCATTTTTGTGATTGGCCGCTTGGCCGACGCGAAAGGTGCCCTCGGCATGATCGCTCTTCTTGGCGCAGCTTTTCTGACGTACCTCGCCTACGACAGCTTCGCAACACCTCCCTCCTTAACCGTCGCTACGGAAGGAAACGAGCTTAATTCACTTCGTAAGGGAGCTTTGACAAATTTGGTGAATCCAAACCCGTATCTATTCTGGTTTACGATCGGCGCGCCAGTCGTCCATGAAGCGTCTACCGTCAATTACTGGTTTGTTGGAATGTTTCTTGTCGGACTCTATGTTTGTTTAGTCGGTGGCAAAATAACTCTCGCTATTGTCGCTGGGCGGGGACGTGTTTGGCTAAAAGGCCCTGCCTATACCTATGTCATTCGGGCTCTTGGTGTAGCACTTGTTCTGTTCGCAATCAAATTCACTCGAGACGGCTTAACTTACTTAGACTTACTTTGACGGAGTACCGCAGCAATAGAATCTTTAAGTGACGCAAGGCCTCTCTCAACATCCTGGCCGAGGTGTACACGAAGCACTCGTCGGTTCAGGTTGGCCAATAACTTAAAGTCGCTACGCGCCTGTGACGCTTTCACGATTCCAAATGTGACCCTACGACCTGGCACTGATAAGTCATCTGCCTCATCGCACGTAATTTGCAAGAATACCCCTGTATCCGGACCACCTTTGTAAAGCTGGCCGGTCGAATGCAGAAATCGTGGCCCAACCGAAAGACAGGTAGCTAACTTCGTGCTTTGTCGCACCATGCGCCGAATATCTTGTAGAACTTCTCGATTTTTTGAATTCGTATCTATGAATGCAAGCAGAGCGAAATAGTCACCGGCTGTCATACTCGCGAGGTGCGCCCCTAACACTCCCTGCACTGAAATGATTTCGCCTGAACCTTTCCGCAAGGCTTCGTCATAAGGTTCATCCGCAAACAAACCCATCCCTTCTCCTTCAACAACTGGTATCTCAACCGGCAGGGCTCCTCGTTTCTCATATGCGTCAGTCAACTCTCTGGTAACCACCTTGCCAGTCTCTACATCAGGTTGATCGAAGGGGTTTATTTGAAGCACTGCCGCAGCGACCGCCGTGGCCATCTCCCATCGAAAGAATTCCTGGGAAAGATCATAAACATCGCTCAGGTTAATCCGTATTACAGATTGCCCAGACTGTTCCAGCGCCGTTACTGCATCGTCCTGAGACACATCGTACCGAGAATCGATACCTATATAAACAAATAGGCGATCAGAACCATAATCAACTGGTGATCCGAAACCTTCAGAATCAATTGGGATAACCCCCTTTTCCATCTTACCTGTCGATTCAGCCAGTAACTGCTCCAACCATCCACCGAAGGTCTCGAGGCCCGGAGACGTCATGATGGTCACCTTGTTTAGACCACTGCGCGCACCGACACCGAGTGCAAGTCCCAGCATGACTCCAGGATTCTTCTCAATCGACACTTCGGGTCCACATGCCGCCACCATCCGTTTCGCTCTCGCAATCAGCGTCTCGGTATTGAGTCCCATCATGGCAGCAGGGACCATCCCAACATTTGACAGGGCGGAATAACGCCCGCCGATACTCGACACTCCTTCGTGAATTTGTGCGAAACCATCGCGCATCGCAATGTCGTGAAGTGTTGATCCTGAATCTGTTATCGCAAGGAATTGCAATCCTGCATCTTGGCCACATCTTTTGCGCCGTTCATCAAAGAAATATTGATATAAAAGATTTGTTTCTAACGTGTTTCCAGTTTTACTTGAGACGACGAAGAGGCAACGATCCAGATCTAAGGCATCACGAACACGTCGCACTTGTGCTGGATCGATCGAATCAAGAATTTGGAGTGATGGAAATCCTTCCTGCTTAGAAAAACTCTTTGCCAAGACGTGCGCGCATAAGCTTGAGCCGCCCATCCCCAATAATAGTGCGTCGGTAAACTGTCCTTGCCCAACGAAGTCTCGCACTAAATCTAAAGTGTGAAGGCGCGTGGACCAAGTACTTACGATATCCAACCACCCCAGGCCATTCGCCTCATCGCCTCCCGTCCACAGCGTGGCATCCTTCGCCCACAACCTATGAACATTGCTCGACTCTCGCCACAGAGTGACTTCCTTCTCAATCGCCGTGTGTAGTGAACCTGGAAGGCTCATGGCCTGGTTTACTATCATCGGTTCGTTGACTTTCGGCGATGTCTCGCTAGAACGACGAGTCCTCTCTCATGACAAACGAGATATTTTGGAACCTGCTGTCTCAATGAAGCAACTCATTAACCGATAAACCTCGTATTGACGCATCAAGCAGTTGAATAGGGTGCAGCACCGGTGGGTCATGCGTTGCCCGACGTCCAGCAGCTTGAATCTGTAACAGACACCCCGCATTGGAAGTCGCAACAATATCGGCGTTGACTGTTCGTATTTGCTCGATCTTCCGATCACCGAGGTCTGCCGCTGCCACAGGCTGGAGCAAGTTGTAGGCTCCACCACTCCCACAACACACATTGTCTTCTGGAATTGGCAGTATGTTGAGATTAGGTATCGACGCAAGAAGCGATCGTGGCTGGTCACGAAGAGCTTGCCCGTGTAAGAGATGGCACGGGTCATGATAGGCCACGCGTATGTCCAACGGGTGCCGCCTAGCGCGAATCGGTATTAGATCACTAATTACTTCGCTGATATCTTTCACTTTTCTTGAAAACGCTTCTGCCCGAGTCGCCCACTTTTCATCTCCCTCGAAAAGTTGCCTATAAGTCTTCATGACTGAGCCACATCCAGCGACATTAGTCACAACATGATCAACATTACTTCGCTCAAAAGATTCAATGACTGACTTCGCCAAACGGCGTGCCTGGTCATTCAACCCAGCATGCCAGGAAAGGGCTCCGCAACACCCCTGCTGAGACGGTATAACGACCTCACATCCTTCAGCTGTAAGTGTTCGAACCGTGGCACGACTGACTGGATCAAAAAACACGCGTTGCACACAGCCAGTCAATAAACCAGTCTTGGCCCGAGATACTCCTACTGCTGGAATCTGCTTTGGCCACGCACTAGTGAATCCATCAGGGCTAATAGAACATCCCAGATCGGCAAGTGCCGTAAACCATCTGGGAAACCGTTGTAAAACGCTCAGACTTTCCATTAGAGACCAGATGCCACGATAGCCAGCCAACGGTACCTTCATCAGTCGTAAACGTCTTGGATACGGCAGAACAGCAAACAGTAACCTGCGCCAGATTCTGTCAGTAACGCCTCTTTGGGGGGATTGTCCAATTTGCTCACGAAAGGACTCTAGGAGTTGCGTGTAATCAACACCGGATGGGCAGGCAGTGACGCAAGCCATGCAACCGACGCATCGGTCTAGGTGACGAATAACTGTGTCACCTATCGGTGCACGACCCTCTTCGACTGCACGCATCAGTTGGATACGTCCTCGAGGCGAATCCATCTCATTGCCCCACAAAAGATACGTGGGACAGGTCGGAAGGCAAAAGCCACACTTTACGCAGGCAGACAATTTGGACAGGTTGTCTGATGAGTCCAAGTTCGACGCCTTCATCTCTAGAGTCATATCCTCCACAATCCCTGCATGAGCAGCTTTCAGGTGCTCATAAGTAACCATGACCTAGTCAAACGGCCACCGCCCAGGACTCATCAGGCCAGTCGGATCAAAGTTCTGCTTGATAGCCCGCATGACCATTTCCCCGTCTCCCAAGTCACCCCATTCATCAATTTTAGATCTGACAGCTAGTGGTCCTCTAAGAAATACCGCGTGGCCGCTCCATAAGCCAACTGCGTTACGCAGTGCTCTAATGACTACCACTTGATTGTCTAACTCTCCATCAATCCCAACCATTATTGATCCTACAGCCGCACGTCCCACCACGTCAGCAATACCATCATGAGTGGTACACAAAGTCTGAATCTCTTGAAGGACCTCTGTAAGATACGATGGCTTAAAACTCACTTTCAACACGGATCCAGATCCTCGCCATGGCCGTAGCGCGTGATCATCCCAGCATTGTTGCTCTTTTTCATCTCTCAAAACACTAATCTCACAACGGCTTGCGACGGATAATGCCGAGGTCTGAACAGCCTGTTCTTCAGTCACTGCCTCAAGAGATTCGAACCGTACAAGAAGGCGATAAGGTGTCCCTTGGACCTCAAGCGCGCTCGGTGTAAGTGACGTACTCATCAACTCACTTACACACTCTCCCACCTGCATCGCGTCTACACATTGAATCACTACAGTTCGCGAAGACTTAGGAATCGGAGTCAACTTAAATGTTGCGTTAACGATGACACCAAGACTGCCAAAAGACCCTGCTAAGAGCTTTGACAGATCGTATCCAGCGACATTTTTAACGACTCTGCCCCCTGCCTTGGCAAGCTGACCATCCGGTCGAACAAACGAAGTTCCAAGAATTAAATCTCTCGGCGTACCATATCGGTGTCGCCGTGGTCCACTATCGTTGGTAGCAACGATGCCACCAATTGTTGCTTCGTTCGCATGATTTGGATCAACAGGCAACCACTGACCGTACTGCGCAAGTAAAGCATTCGCAGCAGCTAACGGCATACCGGCATCTATTGTCGCAATTAAATCACCTTGGTGGTGCTCACAATCAACTGATAACTTCGCCATTGATAAAGCGACGTCAACTCGGGACGGCAAACTGCCCCACTCCATTTTTGTACCACCACCAACAGGTACGATCGTTTGACCAGCATCGTTGGCCCATTTCACAGTAGCCGAGAGAGTTTCTACATCCGGTGGTGTCACACAAAGCTTCGGAACTGTCTTGGCTACCCGTGTTGCTCCCTCAATAACTGCCTCCTCACCCGCCACAAGCTTCGCCGAAGCCAAAATGTCTGATTCATAAAACTTCATCAAAAGCGCTCAGCTAAACCATCTTTTTCAATTGGATGAGGTCGATATGGACCAGGAACTTCACCACAGAGTCTTGGCGTGGGAAAGATTTTGTATGGATTACATATTCCCTTTGAATCAAAAGCCCGTCGTAACAGTTGCATTGTGTCCA
>Ga0163108_10000046_pt1 | contig 75300 bp, 59 predicted proteins | sample Fk1155metaG_FD_109644 | JGI IMG/M metagenome (GOLD analysis project Ga0163108, IMG submission 109644) | Marine microbial communities from the Central Pacific Ocean - Fk160115 155m metaG | ecosystem: Environmental > Aquatic > Marine > Oceanic > Photic zone | place: The Central Pacific Ocean...
GACCAGCAGAATGATCTGCTGCTGGACGGCCTTGCTCAGCGTCGGCCAGCGCTGGAGCCTTCCTGGTTCACTCCGACGCTGACTCTGCTTTGCTGAGCAGAGTCAGCAGCAACTGTTCCAGTTCAGACCGGTCCAAACCACTCAGCATTGCCGCCAGTTGCTCCGGATTCAGAGAATCTGCACTCACATCTGCACTCAATTCAGAGGAGTTTGCGCTGTACCCCGAGAGATAGCGTAATAGTTCGACTCCCCTAGGGGGTACTTCGCTACTTGGCAGGGTTTCGCACCCGGCGGCAAGTGGCTGCAGAACGGCCCGGTTTTCCCGGGCTTCTTTTGTTTCTTGCGAGTTCGTGCCACCCGTTGCGGCAACCTGCTGCGCTGCATTTTGCGCTACTTTTTCGATCCTTTGTGCAACCTGTGCGTCGGATTATGCGCTGTCTTGGCTCTTGCTGCCAAAAGACTTGCACTGCACCCGGTTTCTAGTGCTGAATCCCACTTAAAGTCAGGAAGTACCAGAGGTAAAAGATGTTAATCAATGTGACCACCTGAAACAGTGCTAACGCACGCCACGCCTTTTTCCTAAACACTCGCATGGCCGCTCCAGCCATCATCACCAACATCGCAAAAACAAAGGCAAGCACCACTCCTTTCATGCCAGACATAGTTGGGCGCCACTGCCAGACCTCGGTAATAAGCAGAATTTCAATAACGAGCGTGTGTAAGGCAACCAGACTGGCAAAAGTCCAGTCCCAATCGAAACCCGCGAGTCGAAAACTAATCTTGGCGCCGACAGCGGGCGGCACAATCAATGCAACGATCAGACCAATGTAAAGTCCCGTGCCGGGACTCGTTTGCGATGCAAATTCAAATAGGAGACCAAGAGGTAAACTCAGCACGACAACGATCCAGAAGACCATCCACAGGACCGCCCACAAGAATACTCGAACCGATCTATCCGGCCGCGGTAGCGATCCCTTCCACCCTGACGGTTCTTCGGGCGTTTCGGGCGATTGAGTGCTGTCGGTCATGCGGTGCGACTATCAGGAATGGATCTGATCAATGATTTACGAGAGCTAGATGTTCGGTATGATATCAGAAGTGAAAAGTTCCTGCCTAGTGAGCCTTTGAAGGTCGCGCCCCGTGAAAAAAGCAAATGTCGCCGCTTGTCTGCTGTTTCTGGCCTACGGCCTTTTGCTGCACTGGCCACGACCATTGCAAGTGTCCGTCAAAGTGGCTGCTGGCGACGTTCCGGAACTAGATTTCGCCACGGTCGATTTCGACGAGCAATTAAATCGCTACGGATTGCGCCACGCCCCCACGGGGAACAACCTGGCGGCCGGACTTTTTGAGACCGTTGTACCGCCCGAAATGTGGGTTTTCTATGCGACGCCTGCCGAGTTTAAAGCCCGGGCTCCCAGGGCCGACCGGAGGACAGTTACTCCGAGTGCGGCGCTGGAGGCGACTGCAAAAGCCTTCGAAATAGAACTTCCGATCGGGCTTGAGCGACTGCTGGAGCTTCCGCATGATGATGGAATCTATGGGTTCATGTACGGCGAACCCTGGACTGAGGACCAGGTACCGTTATTTGCCCAGTGGCTCGATGACCACCAAGAACTGCTGGATGAGGTCCAGCAACTTTGTGAACGCGACCATTATTTCCAGTACTACCACGGCCCGGGATATACGTCGCCTCTACCACTTATTCAGGTGGCGAGGGACATCAAGCGAGCCTTATTGTTGCGCAGTAATCGAGCCCTGGGGGAAGACAGACTCTCTGCCGCAGCGAAAGATATCCTGAGCATATTGCGACTGGGTACGCTCTTTAGCCAAGGATATTTCCTTTTCGAGGGATATACCGGCGCAACGATTCATAACGAGGGTTGCCTGGCAGCGGCCCGCTATCTTTCGCATCCGGGACTTACCCTGGCAGAAATCCGGAACTTTCAACAACACCTGGCACAGATACCAGCACCACGGATTCCGATTCATGCGATTGATATAGGGAAACGCTTCCTGGTGCTGTCAGCGTTACAGGCTGCGGAACGTGGTGGTCTGGATAGTTGTGACCAGATTACGGATCTTGGCATTTCAGGTTCTTTCGGGATTCCGGGCGGCGAGCTTTTTCTTACTCTGCTGTCCGGGAGTGTTGCAACTTCTCGAGAACGCAGGCAACTGGACTGGATTCCTCCGGAACTGGATTACTGCATTTGGGATCTGAGCGCTGCCATGGTTGACTGGAAGCAACTCATCCAGCGCATGGATAGCCGTTTCGATAAGGTCGTTGAGATCCTCAAGATCGAGGACCGTCAGGAGAGAACCGCTGCACTGGCCGAACTTGATCGCCAGCTAGAGCTCTTCTTTCAGGAGAGGACCCGGTTTTCGTTTACCGACGCGATGGATCAGCATCTAAGCGACCGTCTTCTGCCGAAAAAGTGGAGCAGAGACTGGTCGTTTGTCGATCGGGCAGGCATGGCCAGATCGGCACTCGAGGCCTGTATTGCGATTAGGCTGTATCAGCTAAAAAATGGAGAGTACCCGGAAAGCCTCGACGTGTTGCTAGGGAATTATCTGGAGGTACTGCCGGAAGATGTCTATGTCAATCGTCCCATGCGCTACCTAAAAATGGAAAATCGGGCATTACTCTACAGCGTCGGACATTCAAAAACGGATCACGGTGGCTGGGGTCCTGCAACTGGAGATCGAGGTGACCCTCTTGTCACTGAAGTTGGCGACGACCTCGTATTCCTGGTCGGCGATAATCCAGGCGGGAACAATATTTCGGCGTACAGGATGTTGCGAGACAAACAACGCGAAGTGATCGAACTCAGTTTTGTCGACGTCGAAAGCAATGGCAACCAAGACACGGATCTTTGGTCACTGACTAATCTTGACCACCTTCAGACTCTCACGCTTAGCGGCGACTCATTTACCGACGCTGGTTTGGTCCATCTGAAGGGGCTGATAAGTCTCAAGGAGCTTGCTCTTTCAAGCGACAAGATCACGGATGCAGGTCTTGTGCATCTGAAGGGACTGACAAACTTGTCGGAGCTTAGCCTCTACGGCACCCAGGTCACCGATGCGGGACTTTTGCATCTCAAGGGATTAACAGGCTTAAGAGCTATCGGCCTTACCAACACCAAGGTCACCGACGCGGGCGTCGCCAAGCTGCAAAAGGCCTTGCCGACCTGCGAGATTGAGCACTAACCGACCAGCAGCATGATCTGCTGCTGGACGGCCTTGCTCAGCGTCGGCCAGCGCGCGAGGCTTCCCGGTTCACTCCGACGCTGACTCTGCTTTGCTGAGCAGAGTCAGCAGCAACTGTTCCAGTTCAGACCGGTCCAGGTCTCGCAGCATTGCCGCCAGTTGCAACGTATTTGCAACGGTCGCAACCGGTTTGTTGCTGTTTCCGCTGGAAGAAGGCGATTCATCGAGTCCTAGTGGGGGTACTTGGCTACTTGGCAGGCTTTCGCATCCGACAGCAGCGCTATCGCCAGAACCATTCGACGCTAACAATGCCTTGTATTACAAACGTTTACGCAGTTTCTGCCAGGCACAATAAACTGACGCTTGCAACCAGCTTGGACGATAACTTATAGTGCATGCGTCCGGAAACTCCGCTGGCCGGAGTTGAACTCGTAAAAAAGGAATCTCAAATGAGTACTCTGTTGCAACGATGTCTTCCCATCGCCGTTCTTTTCGGTCTCGTCGCTGTCGTCCAGGCAGCCCCCGCCCAACTACCGAAACTCTCGGATTCCACTCCCCTCTCTGCAAGCTCATTTGACCTGCTCCCTTCAATTGGACAGACGGATGGATCGACTGAAGCAAAACGGACTGTCACCACCATCGTGGACGCAGACAGTGAAGCCGAGGCGATTACAAAGGCCAAAAAACGCTACCCCAAATGCACACTCAAGGGGGTACGCAAGTCGGGCAATCACTACATTGTTACGTTGGAATGCACTTCCTAATCGACCAGCAGCATGATCTGCTGCTGGACGGCCTTGCTCAGCTTCGGCAGGAAAGGAACGCTGAGTGTTGTGAATAAAACTGGCTTACTAAATTTACTCAGTGCATGCTTGGCAATCATTGCCGTGTGCGGAACTGTGCTTGGCGGCGCGGTGCTGGCATTTGATAAGTCACTTTGGCCTGTCGACGGATACGTGCTTTACGTTGGACACATTGCCCATCTGCTTGTGATTCCAACCAGTGCCATAGCTCTTGCGAAGGGGCGCACAGCCAATCCAAAGACACGTGTAATATGGCTGGTCACTCAGGGAATCATCTTGGCTCTGGCTCTGGTTGCAGTCGTCCTAACCTATCAAGGCATGTTCAATTATGGCTGGTGGCCATCATGAACGGCTGTTTCTCTGCCTGCTGTGGTTCGGATTTCCGGGCCTCCCTGGACAACGTGCAAGCGACTTTTTTTGTTCTACCCGATTGTCGCCTTCCTGCCAAAACCCTTGCAGATGCCGCCTCAGGGGGCGAAGATGGGGGGCGTTACCAGAAAGACTTCCAGCACAGTCTGTTGCGAAAACTTATTTCGCGGTGAGGGGCTACGCATCCGGTTGACGAGCGAACTAGAAGAATGACTCTTTCCACATTCCCAACACCATTCAGAGCCAGAACATGAAAGACAACCGATTTTGGCGGGGTAAACACATCTTTGCGGTTTGGGCGATTCTTACCTTGAGCCTCGTCTTTATAAACTTGCGGCATGAATTCAAAGTCAGTGAAATCCAGCAGTGGCCTCTCGGAACCTATTTCTTCTATCTAATCGCATTTACGTTCAACATCTACGCGACTAGATATTCGTTTCGCCACCTAGTCGGCCCGAGTGCACGCCTCTATCCTCTGGACATCTTGGGCCTTGTTACTTCCGGTCTACTTTGTTGTATCGCTCTGTTTGAAGTATTGCTTGGAGACAATCAACAGGCTAACCGCGTCCTACCTTTGTTTTTGGCGATGTTCGCTACATTTCTAGCTTACTTGTACTCTGATTCCCGGCGACAAAAGTTGGACCAAGGCTCTGACGCAGAAGCGACCACATCCGAAAACTGCGGCCACTAACCGACCAGCAGCATGATCTGCTGCTGGACGGCCTTGCTCAGCGTCGGCCAGCGGGCGATGAGCAACTGCAGCTGCGGGTCCAGGGGTGGGTTGAAAGTGCAATCTGCTGCGCTTTCTGCTGAACCCGAATCCGGAACCTCGCGCTTTCCCCGGGAAACAACCCAACTGTTCGACTCCCCTAGGGGGTACTTCGCTACTTGGCAGGGTTTCGCACCCGGCAGCAAGTGGCTGCAAAACGGCCCGGTTTTCCCGGGCTTTTTTATTGCGCTCCGACGACTGTTGCATTACCTTGCGTACTGGTGCGGGAATCTGCTGCTGCGCTTTCTGCTGAACCCTCAACGGCTTCCGCATAATGATCATCAGTGACTTGAAGATAATGCTTACTGGCGATCAGCGCTGAGTTACCAATGAGCCTGCAATCAACTTACCGTGTAGCATATTCGGCGACTCTATCCGGTTTATGTAGCAACAATAAGACTTGGTGGCAACAAGCATTCGGACGATAATCTTAATCATGCAGGGCAGACGAATCGCAGGCTTTTCTGAATCAAGGTTTTAACTCTCCGGAAGAAGAGCAAAGCCGACAGTTAACATCCGAGTATTCTACAGCTCTTCATCTACATTTTACACCGCTCAAACCAACCCTTCATTTTCGATTGAAGGCAAACTTTTGGATTTCAGGATTCGCACATGCCCTTTAGCTTCGGTGTTATAATAAACTTCCATAGTTTCCCAACCACCAATACTACTGCGTAATCCAGGGTCCATTGGATTGCATTTGAGACTGCGGTGAGCTTGGATCTCATTGGCAACCTGACACGTCGATTTAAGCGAGCAGCAAATGTACCGTTTTCCTTACATTACTGACTACGTAAACGAAGTTTTTGCGAAAGAGAAAAGCCAATGGGATTTCATGATTTTACGACCCATTTTGCTCGTACTCTATTTCTTTCTTCGCTTCATGCTCTTTCCGTTTAAGTTTTTCCTGCATCGCGTGCCTTATGGTTTTGAAGCTTCCCTGATCGACCGCTCTATGGCGTTCGGGTTGAAGTATTTAGCACGTCATGATGCGGCTGAGTTATTTATCCGGCATGTGCAAATCGAGCCGCTTCTTTATCGTTATATATTGACGGGCCAAGCGGCGGCCACCAAGGATAGTGAAAAACATCTGGCAAAACATCTAAACGGAATCAACGGTGAGTTCAGCGTTGACGATCTCAAGACGATGGTCCGTGAGCGGCTTACGATTGGACACGACTTGCTGTCTTACGAACTGGTCGATCGATTCGACAAACAGGTTTTTCTGGATAACCTGAAACACATCCGATCGATTAAACCTGGAGATCACGAACAGTATGACAAGGGAGTTCTGGACCAAAACCGCAAGCACTCGTTTCAACTTCTCGGGCCAACCAATATTGTCATGTTGATCGTCACTGCGATCACTGTTTTTGGTGATTTACGAACTACGGTTACAGCGTTGAATTCATTTGGGTCCGATTCGATCTTGTTGTGGTGCTTGAAGCAAATCTACGCAGAAGATCGACAGGTACAGATTGACCTGGATTTCTTCATGCAGGAGGTAAGCAACCGCGGCCACTATAACAGTAGTGCTTTTTTCTCTAATCCGAGTCAATATTTGTACTACCACGTTGTCTTCGATGAAGTGGTCTATGACCTATTGCGGGATAAACCACCGGCAATAACAGCAACCAACACTTGACTATCATGAATTGTTACATTACCCGTACTGGTTCTCACTTACCTGGTCCCGCTGTAGAAAACGACGACATTCACCGGCATCTCGGCTGGTTGGATGGCGAGGCAAAGGTTCGGGATACTGTCTTGGCGATGAACGGAATCGTTAGACGTCATTATGCGCAGGACGAGCAGCAGCAGCCGACGCACGATGTTTATGACCTGGGGGTCCAGGCTGTACAGGATTGCCTGTGCGAAGAAACTGGTGCCATCACGTATCTCGCTGCTGGCACCACCTACTCGCCGCTTGCGGCACCCGGCTTCGCATCGATTCTGCATCACCGCTTGCGAGAGAGGAGCTGCCTGGATGCCCCCATGGAGATTAGTTCTCACGCTGGAATCTGTTCATCTGCCGCTGCTGCCTTAGTCGGCGCGATTCGCGGGATCACGACGGGACAACATAGCTCAGCTCTCGCTGTCGGTGCCGAGCATGCTTCGGAAGTGTTGAAAGCCTCACAGATTCAACCAGTCGATGATCGTGACCAGTATACCAACCTGCGGAACAGTCGCTGGTTTATGTCCGTGTTCCTGCGGTTCATGTTGTCAGATGGGGCCGGGGCTTTCCTGCTGGAAAATTGCCCTGATCCGAATGGCTTGTCGTTGCAAGTCAACTGGACTCACTCATTGTCCTTTGCACACGAGACACCACTGTGCATGAAATTGGACAATCGGACGGAGTTGCTAAGCCAGGATGTTTCCATTTTGTCGCGGCATCTTATTCCCTCGGCTGCCAAGTTCTTGACCAGTGGGCTGGAATCGCATAGCGACACCCTTGATTCGTATACAATTATTTTGCCACATATGTCGTCGTTCTTCTTTCGTCGCAAGCTGGAACGTGTCATCGCAAACCATTCCCGCGACCCACAGCATCCGGTGCCGTATTGGACCGATCTGGCAACCTCCGGTAATACGGGCGCAGCCAGTATCTTCATTATGTTGGACCACTACCTTCGAGAACACGAGATTCGTAACGGCGAACGCATCTTGCTATTCATCCCCGAATCAGGCCAGTTTAATTTCGTGATGATTAGTCTGACTGCGGTGACGGAATGAGTGGTGAAGATACGGCGGTAAAAGTGGGCACGCGTCGGCGGAGACTGGCGATCATTGGTGGTGGAAGCAGTGGCCTGATCTGTCTGAAGCAGGGGCTGGATCTTCTTGCAGACTGGGAAATCGTTTGCTTTGAGAAGTCCGATCGGATTACCGGGTGTTGGGGCAATCCATATCCCGGGTTTGTTTCGACGTCGACTAAATACACAACTCAATTCGCTTGCTTCCCGCAGTTCGATCCGTCGGTTAAGTCGGACGCTGGCGAGAGCCGCAGCGAGTTCTTTCGAGACGATCAGTACGGCCAGTACCTGGAGGCATTCGCCGAGAGATTCTCGCTACATCGTCACATCTCGCTGCACAGTCACGTCGAGAATTTGCGTCGCGGCACTGCTGGAGCAGGCTGGGATCTAACGATTACCTGTAGCAAAGATGGCCGGTCGAAAACTACCATCGAGAATTTCGACCACGTCATTCTCTGCAGCGGACTTGCAGCGGAACCGAAACCGCTTGACTGTAACATCGATAGTTTAACCGTTTCAGAGTTGAATCATCGTGACGGCTTAGGCCATGTGACCAATAAATGCATCGTGGTCATCGGTGGAGGAGAATCCGCGGTTGATTACGCAAACCGGCTTGCCAGCCCGGAGCTGAACAACAAAGTTTTCCTTTCCTTGCAGTCGGGAATTAGAGTTAGTCCTCGATATCACCCGATTCGTGGTGTCCCTTCTGATTTTCTCCGCAATCGCTTAATGCTGTCGATTCACGAAGACTTGCGCAATTGGATTGGCCAACGATTTGTGGTGTCGCGAATCAAGTACCAGCGAACGTTTGAATGGTTGTTTCCCAAATCGAAGTCGACACAATATGCAAGGACAGCGCCGGGTGCAGCGGATCGAGATGTCAACCAGATTCGCAGCCAGTGGGCCTACAAGCTAACGAAAGCTGCCAAGGACGATTTGTTCAACATGTTTCACAACAAGAGTGACGACTTCTTGGATGCCGTCGCAGACGGCAGGATCACGATCGTCGGTTCACCCGTTGACAATCGATTCACGACGTTTCATAGCTTTGATTCCGATCGGGAAGAAACGATCGTCCCGGACTTGATCGTGCCAGCGGTTGGCTATCGATCGAAACTAGATGCATTGTCGGCAGGTCAAGTAAGACTAGCGGACTTTTATCTGGGGTGCTGCCACGTGACCCATCCCGATCTCTACCTTGTCGGTTTCGCACGTCCCATCATCGGAAACATTCCCACGATCAGTGAAGTGCAGGCAGGCTATGTGTGCAGCCTGATTGCTGGCAAGGTCCCACGCCCCCCCAAGATCGAAGAACTTCACCAAGCCGATCGTGTGGCCAGGACGGCACGTTATCAGAAGGTCAACATGGACGCCGTTTACCCTGTGGAGATGTTTCCCTATTGCGACACACTTGCCGAATCGATGAAGACGGTACCTTCACTGGTTTCTGTCGGCTCGCTCCTCTTATGGTGTCGGATGCAGCTTGCGCCAGCAACAACTATGCATTACGTCTATCGTGATCTCGAGATACGTGCACGATGTCATTCAGCGCCAACTTACATGCCCACGACCCTGGTGTTACTGCTGTTAATGCTAAAACCACTCGACTTTCTTTATCGTGCCTGGCGAGGGTTGAGACAACGAATCTTTCGAAAGAGTATTTAGCAGCAGCGCGAATGACTAACAAGCTGTCCAAACACGGGGCAACTTGGTGCGTTCTGCCAAAAGACTTGCAGGCGCTGCCTCAGCGGGCGAAGATGGGGACTGTGGGAGCGGTGGTCTACAAAACCATGGCGGGCCACAGATTAATACCACGCACCCCCTGGAAGGAACATCTTATGCTTGCAACTCAAATTGAGCAGATGATCATCGACGCGTTGGATGTAATCCAGGTTATAGACGGCCTTGCCCTTTTGCTGCTGTTTGCCCTGTTGGTCACCCTTTGCTTCGTGGCCTACCAGCTGACTAAAATAAACAGCCTTCTAGAAATGGGTAACCAAGGCGCCCTTCGAAACGATTTATCCGCTGCGCTGCGAGGAAAGCGGGTCCACCTTAAGATGGGCGGAGAAAGCGGCTGGACCGATTTTTATCCCGATGGAACCTATTATCACGGTAAGGGTGACGAACGGTTATCAGAAAAGGCGCAATGGACGGTAAGCGGAAACAGGGTGGACTTTTTGGCTCGCACCGGCAATGACTACATGACTTTTACCGACCTCACAGCCCGTCCCGGCAGCAAAGTTATCTTTCTGAATTCCGCGCCTGTATTCGCATCCAAAGCAACGAAGGGGAGTATCATCCGTGTGGAACCTATTCCTTCATTACCGGACACCCTCGACCCGACACCGCCAGAGGACGAGTAGTCCCTAACCGACCAGCAGCCATGATCTGCTGCTGGACGGCCTTGCAGGGGGCTCAAGGTTTGAGAGCGGAACTCAGGTCCCAGATACGAATCGTACTGTCTCCGCTGCCGATGGCCAGTCGGGAGCCGTCTGGTTTCCAGGCCACCCCACGCACGGACTTGGTATGCTCTTGGTAGGTGAAAAGTGTTTTTCCAGTCGCCACGTCCCAGATCCTGGCGGTCTTGTCGAGGCTGCCGGTTGCCAACTGCTGGTCGTTCGGGCTCCAGCTAACACCTTCGATTCGCAGTGTGTGACCACGGAAGGTGCGTACTGGTTTTCCCGTAGCTAGATCCCAGACGATCACCGTATTATCGCGGCCAGCGGTAGCGAGTTGGGTGCCGTTGGAATTCCAATGGAGACTTTCGATCGGCCCTGTGTGGCCGACCAGTTGTTGGGACATTTTGTTTCCGTCCAGGTCCCAGATGCGGGCCACGTTGTCAAAGCCGCCGCTGGCGAGTGTTTTACCATCGGGACTCCAGTCGACGCTAATGATGAGCTCCGTGTGTTCTTTGAATGTTTTGACCAGTAGGCCGCTGCTGGCATTCCATACGTGGACCAGTTTATCCTGGCTGCCGCTGGCGAGTTGTTTGCCGTCGGGGCTCCAGGCGACGCTCATGACGGCGGCCGTATGTCCGGTGAGTGTAGCGAGTGGGACGCCGCGTTTCAGATCCCAGATTTTGACCGTGTGGTCATAGCTGGCACTGGCCAGCCGTTTGCCATCGGGACTCCAGGCGATGCAATAGACATAGTTGGTATGCCCGGAGAGGACTTTTAGCGATTTTCCGGTTTGGGTATCCCAGATCTTGATCGTTTTATCAGCGCTGCCGCTGGCGAGTTGTTTGCCATCGGGGCTCCAGGCGACGCTGATGGTCGCGCTTGTATGTCCCAGCAGGAGTTGATCCTCTCCGCAGGCTTGCTCCCCGGTCATGAGCAGCCCGTGAATGCAAAGGAGGCTTACCAGGGCGAGGATTGCGGGGAGTGGTGAGGTGCGGTTCACGATTGACCTATGGGGGATGAGTGGCCAATTTTAGCACACGAAGCAGGCCCAAGGCAATCATTTGTCAACCGGATGTTTAACGCAACCCCTGCCAAAAGACTTGCAGAGGCCGCCCCAGCGGGCGGCTTGTCGACAGTCTCATGAATTCCGTCCATAATATCGTTGCAGGTCGCACGGACAAACGAACCCAGGAGCAAAGAGTGATAAGTCGCCATCTCGTACTGTTTACGTTCCTCACGATTCCAGTCGTATCGCTCCTGGCGGAAGATGCGGCAGATCCCGTAGACATCGGCACACGACGCGAGTTATTTGTCGATGACCTGCTGATCGGGAAACTCGATGGCACGAAGTTGAAAATGCATAAGCCGCACCGACTTCGGCGGATGCCTCCACGTCCGTTTGGGCATTACGCAACCGTCTTGAAAGACGGGGACAAGCTCCGCTTGTACTATCGCGGCGATAAGGTACCCGGCGCCCATTGGCGAAACGGTTGGGGCAAGTACCACGAAGGGGAAGTCACGCTATACGCTGAGAGCCTGGATGGGGGAGTGCATTGGGAGACGCCAGGCCTTGGCATCCATGAGGTTCCGGAAATGCCAAAGGGAAACGTTGTCCTGGACATGAGTAACGACACGTTCCTGGTAACGCACAATTTTACGCCCTTTATAGACACGCGTCCTGGCGTGCCGGATCATGAGCGTTACAAGGCGCTGGGCGGTGGCCGATTTCCGCCGGAAAACTGGGGCGGTTGGAAAACGGCTGACGAACGCAGGCAATTGCGAGAGAAGTATGGACCCGGTGGTCTCAAGGCGTTTTGCTCGGCGGACGGTTTGAACTGGCGACTGTTGAAGAAGGAGCCCGTCGTCGCAGAAGACCTCGGCAGTTTTGATTCTCAAAACGGGGCTTTTTGGTCGGAAGCCGAGCAGCAATACGTCTGTTACTTTCGCTGGTTCGACAAAGGACGCCGAGCGATTCGCCGAACGACGAGCAAGGACTTTCTCAACTGGAGCGCTCCGGTCAACATGCAGGCCAACGAACCAGGCGAGCATCTTTATACAAGTTGCACGTACCCCTACTTTCGTGCCCCCCATATTTACATCGCCTTGCCAACTCGGTTCCAGGCTCGCGAGGGCGCCATCACCGACATCGCGTTGATGGCGACACGTCCTGGCAGCGATCGATATCACCGGTACTTTAAGGAAGCGTTCATTCGACCGGGACTTGGTCCACGCGGTTGGGGAAACCGCGCCAACTACATTACGCTGAACGTTGTCCAGACAAGTCCGGCCGAAATGAGCATGTTCATGTATGGCGGTGCTCAATATGTGCTGCGGTTGGACGGGTTCATTTCGGTCAACGCGGGATTCGATCAAGGCGAGTTTGTTACGAAACCGTTGAAGTTCTCCGGCTCGAAGCTCGAAATGAACTACTCGACTGCCGGTGCAGGCCAGATTCGAGTTGAATTGCAGAATGCCGACGGAAAACCGATTCCTGGCTACGCCCTGGATGCGTGTGATCCGATCAAAGGTGACGCGATTTCGGGCATTGTCGCCTGGAAGGAGAATTCCGACGTAGCCCCGCTGGCTGGCGAAACAGTCCGCCTCCGTTTCGTCATGAACGAGGCCGACGTGTATTCCGTGAGATTTCCCCTGGAGACGAAGTAAGAAACTTCGCCTTCGCGAGAGGGAACGGCCGAATCAACGAGCTGTTTTTAACAGCTTGTGCACCGATGCGTTCGAGACCGGACGCAAGAAGGCACTACCCAAGTGCTTTAGCTTTCGTGGCGTGTGCAAGTTGAAAAAAGTGTTGCTCGCGGCAGAGGGGGTATCTATATAGGGGACCCAACGCCCCCCGGGGGGTGTGGTTCGGATTTCCGGGCCTCCCTGGACAACGTGCAAGCGACTTTTTTTGTTCTACCCGATTACCCCAAAGCCCACCAAAAGACTTGCAGGCGCCGCCCCAGCGGGCGAAGATGGGGCTGTGATTAATAGCATCCTGAGGGGAAACACCATGAAGAAGATCATTGCCATTTCCAGCCTGTTACTGGTTGTGATTATCGTCACCGTCGGCCTCCCCATGCTGTCCCGGATAAAAAAGGCCTCGCTCAAGATGGCCGCCGAAAACGAGAACAAGGTGGCCGAGTCGAAAGTACCGCTTGACGATGAGCCAATTGGAGACGCTGAGCAAGTTGCCCAACGAGAAGCGATTGCTGCCCTCGGGAAATTCGGATCGATGGGTTTCGGGATGGATATGAGGGATAATGTAGCCGAGCTTCAAGTCTCCGGAAGCGAAATCACCGACGCTGGCCTGGTGCATCTGAAGGACCTTATAAAGCTTACCCATCTAAACCTTTCCGACACCCAGATCACCGACGCTGGCCTGGTGCACCTGAAGGCCCTGACAAAGCTTAGACATCTAATCCTTTCCGACACCCAAGTCAGCAACGCTGGTGTGGCCGACCTGCAAAAAGCATTGCCTGATTGTGAGATCCTGGATGTTGCTGGGCAACGAATTGAACAACAAAGCAAACCACCGACTGAGATCGCGGTAAAATCTATCACTAACACGATCGGTATGACACTTAACGAAATCCCCGCAGGCACTTTCATGATGGGTTCCCCAGAAGGGGAAGGAAAACGCGAGAATGTTGAAACCCAACACAAGGTCGCGATCAGTAAAGCGTTCTACATGCAAACGACCGAGGTAACTCAAGGGCAGTGGAAGGCCTTGATGAACACCGAGCCTTGGAAAGGCAAACAATCACACCCAAGTGTAGGTGCCTCTGTAAAGGAAGGCCCGAACTATCCGGCATCGTATGTGAACTGGGACAACGCCGTCGAGTTTTGCAAGAAACTGAGTGCGAAGGAAAGCAAAAAATACCGTTTACCGACTGAAGCTGAGTGGGAGTATGCCTGCCGTGCTGGTGCAAAAACCACCTGGAGCTTTGGCAACGATAAAAAGGCCCTTGGTGATTATGCTTGGTATGAAACAAACGCACTCGAATCACCTGAGCAATACGCCCACGAAGTTGGATTAAAAAAGCCTAATGCTTGGGGCTTACACGACATGCACGGCAATTTATTCGAATGGTGTCATGATTATTTCGGAAAGGATTACTACCAACAGTCGCCCGCAAAGGATCCAACGGGTCCAGAGTCGGGCCGGTTGCGCATCTTGCGGGGTGGGTCTTGGTATCACGGCCCACATCTCACTCGTTCTGCGCTCCGTGGTAGGGTTGGCGGCACCTTACTTAAATATTACCCCCACGGGTTTCGGTTGGTTCGTGAGTTGGATTAGTTCCGTATCAGGCCACTAACCGACCAGGGTCGTCGGGAGCGGGATTCCCTGGGTCACTGACCCTTCGACTCGATCAGTTGTTTGGAATATTGACTTCAGGAGACGAAAGGGGAGGATAGGGGAATGGAAGATGCAAAAAAGACTAGTGAGGACGAAGAAGCGGAATCGAATTACTCTGTAAAGTTCCAGACCTACGCCTTATGTTTTGTTTGCATAGCAAGTATCATCCTTGCTTGGATAATGGTTCCTTGGTTTGCCATGCCGTTCACTCTTTTCGCAATCCCAGGGACAGGCTTCATGATTTTTGCGATGAAAAAAGGGTGGCTGAAGGGGCTGATGGAGAACTGAGAGGACTGAAATGCAGGGTGTTTCCCGAAGCTGCCACGGCTACCCGTTTTACCGACATCGTTAGCATGCCCTCCGCTGTACAGGCCCCGTGGTCCATGTTCGGTCAGAACCCGCAACATACTAGTCGTGCAGCCAGATGACCCCGGTGACCTGACCCCACACCGCCAGAGGATGAGTAGTCCCTAACCAACCAGCAGCATGATCGTCTGCCAAAACCCTTGCAGACGCTGCCGCAGCTGGCGAAGATGCGGCTGTGCAGGAGAGACTTATCTAGAAACTCTGCCTGATCGCTGTCCGGTTTGAAGTGCCGATGGCAATCTTCTGGATGGTATCCAAGCGTACCCTATTGTAGCCCTAATGACGAATCTTAGAGAGGAAAACGATGAGCGATCTAGCGACGACGAATGTCACCTATGAATACAAGATATATACCGCGAAAACTCCCTCGGTTGGTGCCAAGGACAAAGGTTTTCATCCCCTTTCAGACCAATCGGAAATGGAATTGAACCTCCTGCTTCGTGACGGCTGGGAGGTGAACTCAACTCATACTGGTCCGGCAGGGTGGATTTTGTTCGGCACAGGCTTCATCTGGCATTTGATTACATTCGTGTTGCGCCGACCCGTCTAGGGCATTTGTCACACGGAGCGTCTGCCCTGTTGAGTTCGCAAGATTGTCCACCCGCAGCATGCTCTGCTGCTGCAGGGTCTGCTGGCTCAGCGTCGGCCAGCAGGACCCTGGCGCCGGACTGAAACAGGCACCGCCGACGGCATGCTTTCGTTCATTCTGTGGCGTTGTGGTTAACGGTACATTGTGAAAGTACCGCTTGAAGCCTGGCAATCTCGGCGCGAGTAAGATTCGCATTATCCTGCAATTCTATGAACCTCGTTTTCTTCAGCGACTCAAGTGGCGCCAGATCCGTAATTTGATTACCGTCTAGTTGAAGCAGCACCACCTTGGTTAACGTAGCCAAGGCCTTCAGGTCGCTAATACGATTCCCATTCAGTCTCAGGTCTCGAAGTTCCGTTAATCCCGCAATGGGACCTGGATCGCTAACACGATTGTCTGTTAACCCCAGCACCGTCAATTTTTTTAAACCCGCTAATGGCTTCAGATCGCTGATCAGGTTTCCATTCAAGTTCAGAAACTCCAGTTGTTTCAGATCCGCTAGTGGAGCCACGTCAACAATGTCCTTGTTACTAAGATCAAGGCGTGTCACCTTTTCGCGGTCAGCCGAGGTAATTTCACCTGTTTCCTTACTCACCGCATTTCGGATAGCCTTTTCGATGGCCGCCAGTGCTTCCGGACTGTTATGAGACTCACCCGACGGCGAGGATGTTGAAGGCGAGCTCTTTCGCCGGTAACGCGTGGCGTCATTCGGATCAATCTCGGCAACTAGCACTAATTCGTCACCTGCCGGAGAAAGCTTGCCCGTGATAGTACCGACGATTTCACCAAGCCCCCCCAACGTTACCTTAGTAACACCTTTTTGCGGTACTCGGTATTTGCCACGAAAGGCCATTTCACCACCAGAAATCGCGATCGCCCCGGATTCCATGAACCGAATTTGTTCTTCTCCATCGATCTCGATCCACCTGCCGAGAAAAGCGTTTCTATTTTCTTTTTCATCCCCAGCATTTTCATCGGGATGGGAAGCTGAAGATGTTTCATCTCTTACTGCATGGTCATGTTGTACAGCATGGTCATGTTGTACTGCATCGTCATGCTCCATTCGAATTTCTTCCTTCTTGCGAGTGTCCCCACAACCACTGATTATCGAAAGTAAAAACAGAATCATTAAGCTTCTCATTCAGAGCACCTTTGTCTAAAAGCGAAAATCTAATATCTTTTACCAGGGACCAAGCAACCATGCCCCTGGCGAGAGTAGCCTCAAGTATACAATGCTTCTGGTTAATCAAGCTGTCGATTTTCCGCAGTTCTTTCTACAGCGCCGACATTGCCAGCAACACTTGCACAGGCCCTCTGCCGAGGCGATGATGGAGGCTGTGTGCTACGCTTTTCCGACGGCCGCAATCTTTCGCCAGCTCAAAGGCACCCATTCAGAGAGTATTTGAGATGAAAAGTGTATGGTGGGCCGTCTTCTTTATTGGTGTCATATTGGTTACCGGACTGGTGTTCATATTGAACCGCTATAAAGATGTGAGCGAGGGTCTCGCGTCCCGGAAATGGCCAGCGACTACCGGCAAAGTTGTTAGCCAAGAAATACAAACTTACGAAATCAAAAGCGAGAATGGAGCAATGACGCGTTATCGCGTCGTTATCAACTATGAGTTTCATGTGTATGGATACCTGTATCGAGGCACACGTCTGCGCATCGGCAAAGGAGGATATAGTGACCAAAGTGATGCCTCCGATGCACTCGAAAGGCTGATCGACGGATCTCAATGTAAAGTATTCTATAACCCGTACGATCCAAACAACTGCACACTCATCCAGGGCGCCAGGGTTCAGCTGTTCTTTGCGCCCGCAGGTGGCTTGATGTTGATTTTGCTTGGTCTCTGGCTTACCTGGAGGTCACGCTCTGGAACCCTGGAACTTTGATTGGAAAGGCAACCGGTGCGTCGGATTTTGCGCTGTCGTCCGTCATCCTGCCAAAAGACTTGCAGGCTCCGTCCCAGAAGGCGAAGATGGGGCCTGTCAAAGCCAGACTTCCACGACTCGAGGGGAAACTTCATGAAAAGACTGCTTGCCTGCCTGCTGCTGGCCGCGTTGACAGCGGTTCCTGTTTCGGCTGCCAAACAACCGAACATCATTGTTCTGTTTGCGGATGACCTCGGTTACGGGGAACTAAGCTGCCAGGGCAACCCAGAGATCCCGACGCCTCATATCGACTCAATCGCCAGCAATGGTGTTCGTTTCACCAACGGCTATGTGGCTGGCCCCAACTGCAGTCCCTCACGGGCAGGACTCTTGACCGGGCGAATTCCGACTCGCTTCGGGTATGAATTTAACCCCACTGGTGCGCTCAATGAACAGCCAGGATTCGGCCTGCCGATTTCGGAAATCACGATTGCCGAAACGTTGCAGAACTCTGGTTACACGACTGGGTTGATCGGCAAATGGCATCAAGGTGGCACTGCGGCTTACCATCCCTTTCGGCATGGCTTCGACGAGTTCTTCGGATTCCTGCATGAGGGGCACTACTTTGTGCCGCCTCCGTACAACGGAGTCACCACGATGTTGCGCCGCAAGACGCTTCCCGGCGGACGCACGGGACGCTGGATCGGAAACAAGGGGCTCATCTATACCGATCACATGGGCGGTAATGAGCCCGATTACGATGCCGACAATCCAATCACTCGCGGCGGTCAGCCTGTTGTCGAAACAGCATACCTGACCGATGCCTTCACACGCGAAGCCGTCGCTTTCATCGATCGTCACGACGACAAACCTTTCTTTCTGTACCTCGCCTACAATGCTGTCCACAGCCCGCTGCAAGGAGCCGATGCGTACATGAAAAAGTTCGCGCACATCAAAGATATTCACCGCCGCATCTTTGCCGCTATGCTGGCGAACATGGATGACAGCGTCGGCGAGGTAATGAAACAGTTGCGAAAATCCGGGCTCGAAGACAACACCCTGATCTTCTTCCTGAGCGACAATGGCGGCCCAACTCGCGAACTTACTTCCTCCAACCTGCCTTTGCGAGGCGAGAAGGGCCAGATGTATGAAGGTGCCATACGCGTTCCCTTCATGGTCCAATGGAAAGGCCAACTACCTCCAGGGAAGGTCTATGACAAGCCGGTCAGTTCGATGGATATCTTCGCCACGGCATCAGCAATCGCAGGAGCGAAAACACCCAGGCAGGTCGAAGGCGTGGACCTGATTCCCTTCCTGACTGGTAAAAACAACGGCCGACCGCATCAAACTCTCTACTGGCGTCAGGGTGGAAAAACCGCCCTTCGTCACGGCGATTGGAAACTCGTTCGCATGGGAAAAAAAAGGACGTCGGGCAACGCCAAGTGGGAACTTTACGATTTATCCAAGGATATCTCCGAGAAACAAAACCTGGCCACATCTCATCCCGAACGTCTCAGCGAATTGATAGAGCGATGGCAGAAGATGAACGCGGAAATGAGTGACCGGCTGTTTTAAAGGAGTTCAAATGACCCGCGCACGGCCAGGCATGCAGGACGAGAATGTTTCCCTGCTCAATGCATTTCATTCACCCACAAGTCTACACAGATGGAGAAACGGTTATGAGTATTCGACGTCGGGATTTCCTGACCACTACCGCTTCACTGGCAGTTACGAACCTCGCTTTTGGTGACACGCCCAAGCCCAAGGGATCACCCACGGCCGAGGCCCTGCAACAGGCGGCCAAGGCACCCTTATTGAAACTGGAATCGCTCAAAGACCCTCTCGTGATCGAGTCGATGGAACTCCTGCGACAGGGAAGTGAATTCCTGGTGCGTGTTCGATCCAAGGACGGGCTGGAAGCGATTGCCGCCGCCAACTCGAAGAAAATGCGCGAAACATTTCCAATTTTCCTGGCACGCGTCGCTCCCTTTTTTATCGGGAAGGACGCGCGGAAAATCGAATCACTGCTGGATGATCTTTACCGCACCAACAGTAACTACAAGCTGCAAGGCCTGGCTTTCTGGGTATGCGTCGCAGCCGCCGAGATCGCTATCCTGGATTTACTTGGCAAGGCGAGTGGCAAGTCCATCGCCGAATTATTCGGCGGCCGTCTACGCCGTGATATTCCTGTTTATCGCGCCAGCAGCAATCGGGGAAACCGCCCGGAACGGGAAATCGAACACCTGAAGCAGCTGGTTTCCGAAACCGGTGCCCGTGCCATCAAGTTCCGCCTCGGTGGTCGCATGAGCAACAATCGGGATTCGTTGCGGGGTCGCACCGAAGCCCTGATCCCACTCGTGCGTCGTGAGTTCGGCGACCAGATGACACTCTATGCTGATTCCAACAGTTCCTATGACGTCGAAAACGCGATCCGCATTGGCCATCTCATGGAAGACCATGGCTATGCTTTCTTCGAGGAACCTTGCCCGTTCGATCATATCTGGGATACCAAGCAGGTAGCAGACCGCTTAAAAATACCCGTGGCTGGCGGAGAACAGGAATACAGCATGCGGCGTTTCCAGTGGGCGATTCAAAATCGTGGCCTGGATATCGTGCAGCCCGATCTGCATTACTTTGGCGGTTTCATCCGTAGCACACGGGTTGCTCGCATGGCAGACGTCGCCGGCTTGCCATGTACCGCTCACATGTCAGGTGCCGGCCTGGGATATCTTTACGTGTTGCATTTTGCGTCCTACGTGCCAAATTCAGGTGAACACCAGGAATTCAAGGGGACCAGCAAGATTCCCTTGGAATGTGATACATCTGACCTGAAGTGCCATGACGGAGTGATACGCGTACCAACAGGACCTGGATTCGGAATTACCATCAGCGCAAATTACTTGCGACAGGCCAAGACCGTGGAACTTTGAAGTAACTTGCCAAGAACTCGACGTCAGCCATTGCAAATAGCACCGGGAGCAGCGAACATATTTTGGTTAGCTGATAAAACGCCGAAAGAGACTTCACTAAAATAAACACCGTGCCAATTGCTTTTCTTTGTCCCAATTGCAAGAAACGTTTTGACGTCACCCCAGCCCTTGCCGGCAAAAGAGGACGCTGCACTTGCGGCAATGTTTTCACCATTCCGATCCCACGGCCTGCAAAAGAACCAGCGCCAGTCGCGACGTTGCTGGAGGAATTGCCCGCCGATGACCCTCTGGAAGGCGACCCCTGGGGAGAACAAACCATTCCATCTGATCCGTTAGGATCCGATCCATTGCAACCCCAGTGGACCAACTCACCAGCCGGTCTCGAGATGGCAACACTAGGCAAGCTCTGGCAACCCATCCGGGATGGTTGAACGGACAACTTCCACTGGCAACCGAAATTTCAGAAGGATTTTTTTCAATGTCTGTTTCACGCCGATCATTCGTCAAGGCAGTAGGCGCAGTCAGCACGGGGTTACCGTTCACTGCACCAGGAATCCTCAGCGCCCGATCTCCCGGTGAAAAGCTGAACATTGCTGCCATTGGAGTTGGGGGAAGAGGTTGGTCTGATGTGAATTCCGCTTCCCAGGGGCACAACCTTGTCGCATTCTGTGACGTCCTGACCGGGGTATCTACCCGCAAGGGTGGATATACGGAAGCGGCAAAGAAGTGGCCGAAGGCCAGACGCTACCAGGATTGGAGAAAGTTGTTGGACGAGAGTCGCGACATCGATGCGGTCACCATCTCCACCCCCGATCACATGCATGCCTTACCGACCCTGGCTGCAATGCGTTTAGGCAAACATGTTTTTACACAAAAACCTCTGACGCATACGATCCATGAGTCGCGTGCACTCTTGCTGGAGGCTCGGCGAAGTGGTGTCGCAACGCAAATGGGCATTCAAAACCAGTCACTGGTCGGGCATCGCACCACCGCAGCATTAATTCGTGCAGGCTTGATCGGAAAGATCAAAGAGGCACATGGCTGGAGCCACAAGGGATGGGCCGGCCCAAAAGCGGGGCGACCATCTCGCCCGGATGCGATACCCAAAGGATTGGACTGGGACCTCTGGCTTGGCGTGGCTCCCGGCAGGCCATATGCAAACAAGATCTACCAGCCCATGAATTGGCGTGGCTGGCTGGACTTCGGTTCGGGAACCCTGGGGGACATGGGAATCCATATTCTTGAACCCATGGTTTCCTCACTGGACGTGGGACCACCCGTTTCCGTCAAAAGCCTTGGCTTGCCTCCCAACCCTGAAACCTGGCAACCTGCCAACACCATTCAATACGAGTTCACAGGCAACCAATATACCGCCAAGGACATTTTCCCTTACGTGTGGCGGGATGGAAAAGCCGGCCGCCCTCCCCTTTCGACTTCTGAACATCTACCAGCAGACTTGAAGCTACCAGGACAGGGGACCTTGTTTGTCGGTGAAAAGGGTGCCATCATTCATCCACACGGAGGAAGCCCCATGGTTTTCCCCGTGGACCTGTTAACCGGTTTTGACATACCGACCATCGAGAAACGTGGACATTACGACAGTTGGCGTGAAGCGATCCGTACAGGCAAACCAGCCTGTGCATCATTCGACTTTTCTGCACCACTCACCGAAACCGTGTTGCTTGGTAATATCGCGGTACGATTTCCAAACGAGAAACTCGAGTGGAACACCAGGGACCTCAGGTTTACTAACAACGACAAGGCAAACGTATTTGTGCGATCCGAGTACAGGAAAGCATGGCAGACAGAGGGCCTCTAGTGAGCCCCTGCAGCAACTGGCACCTTTTGAGGGTACGACATTGAAAAACCTGATCATCATCCTCGTCTTTTCCCTGCTTAGCTCCTGTTCACCTGGCCTGGCCCAGGAGGCCATCCAGCTTTTTAACGGCAAGGACCTCTCTGGCTGGACAGGTGCAGACTACGAAGTCAAGGATGGAGTGCTGATCTGCAAGGGAAAGATCCTGCGAACAGAGAAGCAATTCTCGAACTATGTTCTCGAGCTGGACTTCCTGCTTCCACCCCGTGGCAACAACGGCCTGGGGATTCATTACCCTGGTGAAGGACGTCCCTCGGGCGTCGCAATGGAGCTGCAAATTCTTGATGACAGCCATCCCAAGTACGCGAACCTGAAAGATTCCCAGTACCATGGTTCGCTGTACAAGCTCCAGGCAGCCAAGCGTGGTTCCCTCAAGCCGGTTGGCCAATGGAACCATCAGAAGGTCACGATCGCTGGTCCCAGCGTCCTCGTGGAATTAAATGGCACCGTCATCCTGAAAGCCAACCTGGATGAGCTGGCCACGAAGAACCCCAAGCATAAAGGGGTGAAACGCCGTAGCGGCTATATCTGCTTCTGCGGACACGGAGCTCCGGTTCAGTTCAAGAATATCACCCTCCTGGAATTGCCTCAGCAATAACACGTTGAACCAGCCCCTTTCCAGCTAAAAGTCATTACCTTCTGCAAGTGATCATCCTGGAGGCTTCCATGTACTTACGATCCCTGGTGCTTCTCAACCTGATTCTTTTGCCTGGCAGCTCATTGATCGCCCGCGAACCGGCAAGGCCATACAACGTACTGTTCATCGTTTCTGATGATCTTACGTCGACCGCCCTCGGATGTTATGGCAATAATACCTGCCAGACACCCAACATTGACCAGCTCGCTTCTGAAGGAACGCTTTTCACGCGTGCTTATTGCCAGGCAACGATTTGCGGTCCATCTCGCGCTTCCTTCATGTTCGGCTATTATCCCTATGCCACCAAGGCAACCGGTTATACCAGCGGCCGCAAAGAGGTCGGCCCCGGTAAGGATAGCTGGGCACAACACTTTCGAAAAAACGGCTACCACAGCGCTCGCATTTCAAAAGTGTTTCATATGGGTGTTCCCACGGATATTGCACCCGGCAAAGATGGCGCCGACGATCCTGCGTCCTGGGATGAAGCGTTCAACAGTCCAGGCCCCGAGTCCAAGGCACCGGGAGCCGGGGAAACCCTCCAGAACAATCCCGATGGACTCAAAAAGGGTGCCGCCGGAGGCAATCGCTTTTCCGTGGTCGAGGCAGACGGCGATGACCTGGTGCACTCCGATGGGAAGACAGCTGCCAAGGCCGTTGAACTCATCCATCGATACAAGGGTCTGAACAAACCGTTTTTCCTGGCCGTTGGTTTTGTGCGGCCGCACGTTCCGCTGGTCGCCCCCCGAAAATATTTCGCGCCTTATCGAGCTGACAAGATGGTATTGCCACCAAAGGTCCCCGGCGACTGGGATGATATCCCCAGGACTCCGGGGAATCGAAGAACCTCGCAAAACCTTCAAATGAATATCGAGCAACAAAAGAAATTGGTTCGCGCTTATTATGCGTCCGTCAGTTACATGGACGCCTTGACCGGTAACCTCATTAAGGCCCTGGAAGAAAGTGGCCAGCGTAACAATACGATCATCATCTTCACCAGTGACCATGGTTATCACCTGGGAGAACACGACCTGTGGTCCAAGGTAAGCGTCCATGAAGAGTCTGCACGTGTGCCGTTGATTGTCAGCATGCCAGGCAAGAAACCCGCTCTCTGCAAATCGTTCGTGGAGCTACTGGACCTGTACCCAACCGTTTCCAGCTTGTGCGGATTAAAGGTGCCTGCAAACCTGCAGGGCCACAACATTTCTGCCATGCTGGATGACCCACAGGTGAAAGTGCGAGACGCTATCCTGTGCAGCGGCAAGGGACGGCTGTACCGAGAGGATCGATGGGCGCTGCTGGACTACGGGAAGGGGGGGGAATTGTACGACATGCTCAATGATCCGAAGCAGTACAACAACCTTTTCGAAAAACCTGGTTACGAACAGATTCTTGCCAATCTCAAAGCGAAGCTGAAGATGAAGCTGGAGGAAGTAGCAGAACATGACCTAGCCAAGTAGTACAGAAGGCGCCGCTCACCACGTCTATTCTCTCGAAAACAAATATCTCCCGACTCGCTGCAGGATTTGCTGTCGCCCCAGCAGGTGAAGAAACGTTATCCGACAGGATAATGATTTGACGGTTTCACTCATGTCCGTCATCATAAGCACCTGAGCTTTCATGAAAGTAGCCCCGGAACCAAGGAACACCATGCAAAAATACATTTTCTCCCTGGCGTTGCTGATAACACTGTCTTGCGGGTCTCTTTTCGCGCAGGAGTGGCCACAATTTCGCGGACCTCATGGCAATGGTCATGCCGCGACCTCCCTGCAAACGAACTGGAGCGAAAAAGAGGCGGTCACCTGGAAAGCTGAACTCCCTGGCAAAGGGTGGTCGTCGCCGGTGATCAGTGGTGATTTCATCTGGATGACAACGGCCGTGGAAAACAAAGATGGTCCGGTCGATCTGCATGCCTTGTGCGTGAGCCTGAAAAGTGGAAAGCTGATTCACAATATCAAGCTGTTTGAGCAAGCGGAACCGGAAAAGATCCATTCGATGAACAGTTACGCCTCGCCCACTCCGGTAATCGCAGGCAACCGGGTCTTTTGCCATTTCGGCAATTACGGAACGGCCTGCCTGGACGTCAAGAGCGGAGCCGTCCAATGGAAGATCAATCGATTCCACTATCAAACGCAAAACGGTCCCGGCGCATCGCTGGTCGCATGGAAAGGCCTGCTCTTCTTCAATTGTGACGGCGTTGACCAGCAGTACGCGGTGGCGATCCAACAGGAGACCGGCGCCACGGCCTGGAAAGTGAATCGATCCGGGAAGCTGCGTGACAACCCGGAAATGAAAAAGTCCTACTGCACTCCCTCGATCGTGAAAACAAAAAACGGCGATCTGCTGATCTCACCGTCAGCCGATTGGGTCTACGCCTATGATCCCACTTCCGGGAAAGAAGTCTGGAAAGCCAACTATGGGCAACTCGGATTTTCCTGCGTTCCCAAACCGATCTTCCTGGAGGAGACTGCCTATATCCTGACCAGCTTTTCGCCATCTCGCTTGTTGGCCATTGATTTCAATGGGAAAGGTGATGTGACCGAATCCAACGTCCAATGGACATTCGGTTCAAACATGCCTTCCAAGCCCTCGCTGGTAATCGTCGAAGAGAACTTGTATGCGATCAGCGACAAGGGAATTCTAAGCTGCCTGGATGCGAAGACCGGCAAGCAGAAATACAAGCAACGGATCGGTGGCAGTTTTGCTGCGTCGCCACTCTATGCGGGTGGCAACATCTACCTGTTTGACACCGACGGAAAGACGACTATTTTCGAACCGGGAGATTCTTACCAGCCCGTGAAAACGAACCAACTGGACGGGGAGTTTATGGCTTCACCGGCAGTTGCTGGCCAATCGCTGATCTTGCGGACCGATAAGGCACTCTACCGCATCGACTAGGGGATCGACGGGCAGGATCCTACACGAATTCCGTCACGATTTCCGGACGTGGCGAAGGGATAATGACCTTTTCGACCAGCAACCCCTTACGCTCCACCACCTCGGCGCCAACGGCGATCGCCTCTTGCACGGCGGCCACTTCCCCGGTGAGGGTCACAAAGGCCTTGCCGCCGATCGCCATCGCAATATGAATGGCAATCAATTTCACAGGAGCTGATTTCACTGCCGCGTCAGCCGCCTGGATGGTCGAGGCCACGCTGAATGACTCGAGCACGCCCAACGCCTTTAGTTCCGGAAGATGGCCCACACCGCTGATGGCCGGGAACACATCGGGATGGACGCTGGAGATCACGAAATGGTCGACCACCGTATGAGCTCCCACGAGTACACCCGCGTCAACGCTGGTTTGCACGGCGTCAACACTACCGCCGATAAGCACCATGTACTTTCCAGGACAGATGGTGCGGTTCACGATAATTTCCACGTTGGCCGCCTTCAGGACGGCATCGGCAATCGTAAAACCCATGGCAATACTGGATGTCTCAATCAAACCAATCGCTTGGGAGGTGTTCATCTAAGTTTATCCTTCAGGGATGCTGCTTCTTTGCTTTTCAGGAACCACTGCGAATCTGTACATTTTGCGCCGTTACGGCGCTGACTTGCCCATTAATGCTGGCGTGTACCGGGCAGCCAAGGGCATCGTCAGCCACTTCGCCGATGACATCGCCTCGCTGCACACGGTCTCCCACCTTCACGATGGCGTCAGCGGGCCGACCGATGTGGGCGTTGAGCGGAATCGTCACTTGCTCTGGTTGCAATTGTGTTTGCAGGAATTCCGCCTTGCGATCGTAGGGAGTGAGCCCCAGGCGTTGGTAAAGTGTTTGGATCGGTAATTCACGCCCCTTGCGGGCCGGATGTGGCGGACGCATGAGCGTCTCTAACTCCTCTTCCGTACGACTCATCTCATTTTCCCGCAGGAGTGCCTTGGCGTCGACACAAATGCGGGCCGGGTCGAGCATCTCGGGACAGGCAACCAGCGAGCATACATTACACTCACAGCAATACTGGGCCCAGAGGCTGCCCCTCTCCTTGTCATCGCCGGTCATGAGCAGTGACCGCATCACCATGTGCGGTTGAATCGGATACCCCAGGATGTACCGCGGGCATAGTTCCGTGCAAAGCGAACACTGATCGCATTGGCCGTGACCAATCCGGGTATAGGTTTCCTTGGACTGAGTCTTTCGACGAAACAAGTAGTGGTCCTCAGGCAATACAATGACCCCACCGATAATCTTGGTCACAGGAATGGAGAGGTCCGTCGTCGATCCTCCCATCATCAGGCCACCGGTCAGTGCCACCGGGTTGTCTACCGTTGCCCCACCGGCCAGCTTCACGCAATCGATCATCGGCGTGCCCACCGGCACCACGGTGGTTAGCGGATTCTCGACAGCTCCACAAACCGTGACATACTTGTCGGTCACTGGAGTACCGTCCATGGCCCGGGCAAGGTTAACAATTGTCTCCACGTTGTCGACCACGCAGCCCACGTTCAGCGGCAACCCACCCGGTGGTATCTGGCGCCCCGTGATCTCGAAGACCAACACGAATTCGTCGCCAGCAGGATAGACGTCCTCGTAGACAAAAAACTCGATCCCCTCACGTTCAGCCTCAGCGCCAAGGTTTTCTGCGATGTCTTCATTCTTACGCTTGACGGCAATCACGATCCGTGACGCACCGGTAAGTTCTTGCATCAGTTTTAGGCCACGGAACAAATCAGCCGCGTCGCGTAACATTGTCTCCCGGTCTTTTTGTAGAAGCGGTTCGCATTCGGCCCCGTTGGCAATGATGCAATCGACCGAAGCATCCAGCTTCTTGTAAGTGGGAAATCCGGCGCCACCAGCTCCGACAACACCTGCGCGGCGGATTTTTTCCAGAACATTCGAGCGGTTGACCATATTTTGAAAACCATGCCCTTCCAGCAAGGAAGGAGCTCCTTAAATTCAAGTACTCTGCAGGCAGAGGTAGAAAATACTCCACCCTTCTCTTTTAGGAAAGATCGATCTTCCCGGAAGCCACATTTGTAAAGATCACATTCTTCATCCATCCCAGCGAGCAAGGATTATTAGAGAAAGGATTCAGGCCAGCCGAGCAATCATGGACGGGCGCAGGTTGAATCCAACCGTCAACTAAGCCTGCCCAGCACAATCTCACGAAAGAACCTATACGAGTCGCTGTAAGTATGCTTTGGAAGACTGTCGTTTACAACCTTTTTAGGCTGATCCAAATCCCCGGACGGTGATGAAATACCCCGTGTTTGCAGGCCAGGTCACTACCGCAGGCCTAAAGCACTGGAATCCCTTACTTTCCCAAATCCTGATCGTTGCGGGTCATTTCGTCCACGGGTTACCCTGTCGTTTTTTACCGCCCTGGTTCAACCTACAAAAGAGTTGCAGTCCCCGCTACGGCCGCCCATCGATACGGTTGCCTTGCTTATCGATGCCAAGCTGATTGAGGACTTCATTTTTCCTCGTTTCCCGCCAGGATAAATTCGTCATCTGGTCTTTGCAAACGGCGGTCTTTGCGACGTGCTCGCGCTTCGCCATTTCCAACTCGGCTGCCAGCTTATCTCGCTGTTTGTCGAAGTCTGCAGGATTCTTCTTTCGGAGAGATCCCAGGTCGCGTTTGAAACGCTCCTCCTTCTTTCGTAAATTTTCTTCCAGCCAATAAAAATAGGCGGCATATACCTCCGGCATGGTACCGCCGTCGACTTTTTCTACGTACTGCCTGCGAATCTGATCCAACTCCTTTGCTTTTTCCGGCATTCGCTCCGCCAGGTCATGCTGCTCGGCATAATCAGTCGCTACATTGAACAACTTCAATACACCGGAATTCAGATGTCGCATCAGTTTGTAATCACCGATTCGAATCACACTCACCGGCGGATGAAAGTGACACGTGTAATGAAAGACCAGTCCTGGTGCACCGCGGCGAACGCTGCCGGCATCGCCACGCTCGAACACTTCTCGCAGACTTCCCCCGTCAACACCAGAAGGCAGCGGCGCGGAGCTACCTGACAGGTCATGCAGCGTTGGCAACAAATCCCATTGCACGACAGGTACGTCACACTGGGACCCCGGCTTGATTCCCGGACCGGACACCACGAACGGGATACGGAGTCCGCCTTCGAAAGTCGATCGTTTTCCTTCCTGCAAGGGGCCATTAAATCGGTTGCCTGTCTCATCTCGCCGACTAAAGCCACCTCCATTGTCAGAGGTAAAAACAACATACGTGTTATCAAGTTCGTTTGATTCCTCCAGGGCGTCAAGAATCGCCCCGAAGCTCGCATCCGTCTCTTCCACCATCGCCGCATACCGCCACAGTGGGAAATACTTCTTGTACTCCTTGTCTCCTGGGCTGAGATCCGGGTTTCCGGCCGCGACCCAACGTCGTCGACAACGTTCGATCGCCTGCGAACTGGCCTGGTGCGGAATGTGCACAGCATAGTGCGAAACCATCAGGTAAAACGGTCGTTTTCCGGCATTCTTCTTCACGAACTGCACCGACCGCCGCGTCAGATCAACGATCCGTTTTGGATTGTCATCCGGAATCGGAAGTTTTTTCTTGACGTCAATATACGATCCATGCCCGTTCCCATTCGGCCCCTGATCAAACTCATCCGTAACGTCGTACCCAGCATGGTCCATCCGCCGTACTCCCATGCCCTTGCCGAAATGAGCAGTCACATACCCTCTGCCGGCAGCTTTGAGCACGGCCGCCAGCGAGACCTCGCCGTCCCAGCCCTCGGTACGCTGTTTCTTGGAAAGCACATCGAAAACGTTCCGATACTGCAATCGTGCTGACGTCTTCCCAAACTGAATGCTGATTCGTGATCCGGTACACGTTGGAGTCGGCGCGTAACCATTGCTGAAGCGGACTCCCTGTTTCGCCAGTCGCTCGAGTGCCGGTGTTTGATAAAAAGTGCTCGACGAAAGGGGTTCGTTATCCATCATGCGAACGGACGTGTCGGCCCAGCCAAGATCGTCCACGTAGAAGATGACAAAATTCGGACTCTCCCCTGCCTCCTCGGCTAACGTCTTTTCGGGAAGCGCCACGCAGAGCAGTACAGCAATCGCGGATGAAATAGAGTAACGTAACATGCTCATGAATCTCGTTTGTTAGATTGTACGGTTGGCCGTCTGCCCTATCCTCATCGATAGTTCCGGCTGTTAAAAAGTCCAGGATCGCTTCAATCGACCAACGTTCAATTGAATTATCCAGGACACATAACAGCTTTCGGATCAAGGAAACGGTGATATGCAAAAAGTTAATATACAGCAAAAGCTATCCTCTTTCACGCAACACTGGTCACCCAAGGTGATTGCAGAACTGAACGACCAGCAGGTCAAGGTCGCCAAACTGCTGGGAGAATTCGAGTGGCATTTCCACGAGCAGGAAGATGAACTTTTCTGGGTAATCGAGGGATGCCTCGAAATTCACCTGCGGGACCAGGTAGTTACTTTGCACCCAGGAGAGCTGTTCGTTGTTCCGCGTGGAGTTGAGCACAAACCGGTCGCCATGGCAGAGTGCCAGGTTGTCCTGTTTGAACCGGCTGGAACACTCAATACAGGGAATGTGATTAATGACCGCACGGTTCCGAAACCTGAAGTAATCTGACCCTCCAGGCTCAACAGGGCAACGATAGCCTCGCACCCTGACTGGACAACCATCAAGAATTGTCAAAGAGACTATACAACCAGCCCATGAAATGCACCCACAACAACAGGACCAATATAAGGCCATAAAAAGCAGCGAATACTGATGCCCCTATGGTTAGGGCCGGGTGCAATTCAAGCGCTATGAGCCCTGACGCCAGTCCGACCATGCCAGCCAGCGCCCAGACATTTGCCTTGCACACAATCAATGGAAAAAAGATGATCTTGAACGTGAGGATCAAGATCTTGTCCAGCAAGTTCCTTTCCTCGTGCATGGCCAGGCGGAGGAGGAAATTGATGAGGATTGCCATGAACAGGGAGCCCGCCAGCATGATAAAACCCAGCGTCTGCTTGGCGTGCGATTCAACGCCAGGCTCCAGCACCGCCCGACGGGGCTTTCCAGGATCATACGCCACCTTCACCGCGAGTCCGACTGGGTAACGTCCTACGGTATGGTGTACGTTATATTCATGTCCACCGAGTACCACCACATCCGACTGATACTCAATTCCCTCGACCGTGTAGACATACTCGATATCTGACGAGTAGCTGGTATGTCCCTCATCGTCGGTGTGCGAATCGACTTCTGATGTGACAATCCGTCCCGGGACGGTGGGCCATTCCACGCTCGCCCTGGATTGCTTGAGCTTGTATTCGCCGTACAGGACAATCATAATCCCGATCGTGCCAACAATACTCCAGATAAACAGCAACGCATGACGCTGCTGACGTCCCTCTTTCAATTCCTTGTCCGATTTGCGTGTCTTAGAGCTGGGCATCGCAGGTGACCTCGTGATGACACCATCTTCCAGGGTATTCTCTCGGGTGAACCAGGCTTGGTTCACACCGATGAATATAGGGCAAGGACCTTTTTCCCTGCAACTGTTTTTCCGGCACGAACAAGTGATCCCACCTGGGGGGCCCGATTCAGTTGAACAGTGGCAACAGGTGCTCGAGGGCGGCCTGCAGGGGAAGACCGATTGATTTCTTGTTATCCGCAGTGGCAACCAGGACGATTCCCCGCCCTGGAAAAGTTGCCATGTATTGACCACCGGCACCGATGCCACTGATGAAGTCAATCTTTTTATCCGCAGACAGCTTGCTGCGATTATGAAAGTAATAGAAGTATCCGCTTCCCTTGCCGGTATCCATGATCTGCTGGACGTAGGGAGCTGCCAGCAATTGCTCTCCCCGGTACTTGCCTCCCTGGATGATGGCCGTGCCGATCTTGAGGAGGGATCGCGAACTAAAATTACTGCCGGCACCGCACTTGGGAATGCCGCACTCCTGGTCATCCCAACAGTAGATGGCACCGAATTTTCCAGCAACTTCCTTAGCGATAAATTGTTGCACCGTGCCGGGAACCTTGAGGTCGATGACCATCATGACCATCGACGGATCGGTCCCGGTGTACTTGTATTGCTTGCTCCTGGACGTAACGGGAGCAGTCTCCTCGAAGAGCTTCTGGAAATACTGTTGTCGCACATACTCGGGACCCAGCGTGCGAGCAAACTGCTTATCCTTGAAACGGAGACCCGATTTCATCATGAGTGCGTCTCGCAACGTGATGGTCTCGACACCTGGCTGGATCTTTGCCCTGTCAATTTCCGTCATGAAACTGATCACCGGCTTGTCGAGATCTTCCATCGCCAGCAATCCCAACTGCATGGCCCGAGCGAGCGTCACCGACGTCAGCGTTTTGGTGACCGACATCGCATAATGCGGCGCATCAACGCGCCCACCACGGTTGTACATTTCGAACAATAATTTGCCATTTCTCCAGAGCAGGAGGCTGTCCAGGTTTCCGTACTTACCCTCTGCATCGGCGGCCAGCAGGGCAGCTACCGCTTTCTTCGCACCTGGCATATTGAGGGTTCCGACCTGCAACCCGTCGCCGAGATCCTGGGGCGAGGTACTGACATAGGCCGCCGGCAGATCAGCCAGCTTTTTCTGCGCCTGGTAGTTTTGTTCTTTCGGATCTAACTGCCTGGACAATCGTGGTAGCTCCTGGGCATTGCCCGGGGCGTCTACGAGCCCGCTCAGCAGCACAATGATCGCGACATGTCGATTCATCTTTGTTTCCCCTGCGACCGTCGAGGTCACAATAATCATCACTTTTACAGGAAATACATACAACGTTTCCTGTTTTTCCTGTACCGCTAATCAATCGCCGTAATCCTGCTCAAGTATTCTAATTGAAGGCCCGAGCATGATTATATATACTATGGGATAAGGCTTGATTAGTCGTTACGAGAACTCAAGAAGGAACGCCATGAGAATCAATCGCAGAAAAATGATCCAAGGCATGGTTGGCGGCGTCGGTGCTGCTGTCGGTACCTCGTTGCTGGACAACGTTACCAGGGCCGCAGGTACAGCAAGCTCCGCAAGTGGCCCGCGCCGGATCATTTTCTTCATGCAGAACCAGGGTTTTGATCCCAAGACCTGTATTCCCAAGGGAATGAACAGTAGCGGTTCGCTGGCGAACGTCAAGCTTCCCGAACCTGTCAGTCCACTCGAACCTTACAAGGAACGACTGCACATCATCAACGGTCTGCACGGCATGCATACCAGCCCCTCGCACAGTGCCTTTTTCGGCGCGCTTGGTGGCTACCGTGGCAGTGACGGTGTACCACCCAGTGGCCCCACGATCGATTACGAACTCAGCAAGGCCTTGCCGCAGACTCTCCTGCCTCACCTCTGCATCGGCATGGACTCCATTGAAAACATGAAGGCCAAGCCCACGATCGCGACATTGTCGGCCAGCGGCGCTGGACAACCGATCTTCATGCATTCGAATCCAAATCAACTCTACCAGATGCTATATGGTGGCATCTCCAGTGGCAACATCCGACTGCAGCACGAAGCCCGATCGAACGTGTTGAACCAGGTTGAACTGCTGGCTGCCACCAAGGGTCGCTCGCTCCCAACCGCAGATCAACAGCGTTACGGTCAATACGTCCAGGGATTTAAGCATGTCAACGGCCTGCGAGATCGCCTCGATACGGTTGCTGATCACCTGCGCAAATTCGCGCCGACCGTCGACGAACGATATACCAATCCAGAGTTCGAAACCGACTGGCATGATATCCTGCTGGATCTCGGCGTCTCGGCAATCACGTCCGGCATCACCAATACCCTGACCATCGGCTCAGGTCGTGGCGAAATCTTCGGTGCCTGGAAGGGACTCGGGGTCGACCAACAGGGACATAACCTGGGACATATGGCTCAGCCTGGCAATCCGATCTGGATCAAGATTCGCCAGTACAACAGTCGGATGCTCGTGAGGATCATGGAAGCGCTCGACAGCGTGCCCGAAGGCAGCGGCACCATGATGGACAACACCCTGATCGTTTACACCAGCAACAACGCTGACAAGCAGCACACCAACGGTGCTAACTGGCCTGTCATGCTGCTGGGTAACCTGGACGGTGCCTTTAAAACCGGCTGTTTCACGCAACTGGACGGCAAGCGACCCATCAATGCACTTTACACGACGCTGCTGCAAGCTGCCGGGCAAAACTGTGATCGTTTCAACATGAACGAACAGCTAGCCAAGAAGTTCGATGCCAGTACCGGACCCGTCAAGGAATTGCTGGTATGAGCAGGATCGTCTTGGTAGGGACCCTGCTCTCCTGGAGCTTCCTCTCCGTGGCAAGTGGTCAGACCTACACGCCTGGCCAACAGGTCAATAAGGATTTTGCCGGCTTTGCTCAGGCCTTCCTTACGAACCATTGCGTGGACTGTCATGGCAAGACAGAACCCGAGGGCAACCTCTCTCTCCATGACCTGGGACCCGTCAATGAGGTCAACTCCGGAACGTGGAAGGCGGTGTGGGCACAGGTCACCTTGAAGGAGATGCCCCCCAGGGATGCAGACCAGCCACAGGTTATTCCCAGGCTGCAATTCTCGGACTGGATCGTTGGTGAACTGACCCGTGTCATGCGCGACAAGGGTGGGTTTCGTGCTCACCTCGATCCCAGCAAGGGCAACTTCGTCGATCACGATCTCCTGTTTGGTCCGCTGCCGAAAAGAATCAAGCTTGCACCAACATCTTCGCCGGCGCGCATCTGGCGGGTGACACCGCAGGAATACATCACGCGACTGAACGAGTTGATCAACAGGGAACCCGAGTTCGATCCTCAAAAGCCTGGCCAGCGTACCCGTGGTGATGTCGTTCCCACCAACCACGGCGGGGAACTCAAGCTCTACTTCGGCACGGATCGTATTATTCGGTGGGAAGGTGGAACGGTGGCCTACGCCACCGCCGTGAAGAGTGTCCCGGCAGTTCTCTCGTCAGCGCGAAATCATGGGCTGGAAAACTACCCTGACTTTTACACCGTCAACAGTGCCGAAGCGACACAGATTCTCAGCAAGGCGGAGAACATCCTTCAATATATGGCTTACGGTCCGTTGAGTCTCGCGAATCCAGAACAAATCACGGACAACCCCAAGACGTACGACAAGGTCAAACCGGAAGGAGATCTTCGTGGACTCCCCACGGCAATTGTCTACAGCACGAAGATCTTGCGTCCGCTGACACCCGTCTACCACCTCATGAAGGACGAGGGGATCTCCGATAAGCATCTGCGAGATGCCGTGGACTACCTGTTCGAAGCATTGACATTCCGCTTACCCAGCAAAAAAGAATCAGACACCTACCTGGCAATCGTCAAACAGTCCATCGAGAAGCTTGGCAAGGAAGACGGTGCCATCCTCGGCCTGTCATCCATTTTCCTTGATCGCGATGCACTTTTCAGGCCGGAACTGGCTGACAACGGAAAACCGGACCAACACGGTCGCGTCATGCTCCAGGACTCGGAACTGGGCCTCGCGGTAAACCATGCCCTCAGCTACATCAAGCCTGATGAGCAGCTCCGAAAAGCGATCCTGGAAGGTCGGATGCGAACCAGGGCCGATGTAAAACGCGAGGTCGAACGCATGCTCGCCGACAACAGCATTCGTAAGCCGCGAATCCTGCGATTCTTCCGTGACTATTTTGACCACGACCTGGGTGGCTACATCTGCAAGGATTCGAAAGCCCTGGCAGCCACGGGTGCCAGTAACCGAGGGCAAGCCCACTATCGCGCCATGTTCGACGCGGCCGCCAGTTCGGATCGGCTCATCGAACTCATCCTGCAGGAAGACAAGGATGTGCTCCAGCAGTTGCTGACGACCAACAAGGTGGTAGCAACGAATTCAGACAAGGTTTATTTCGGTAAGAAGCGTACCAAGGAAGAGGTAGCAGCGGCCGTGGTTACCGCAAAGAAGGCCGCAGAGGAGCAGGTCAAGAAAGACACCGTCGCACTTGAATCACTTGAAAAAGAGGTTGTCGAGTTGGAGTCCCAGCTGAAGGCCAACCCCAAGGCAAAGGAAACGCAGCGGGCACTGGATCGAAAAAAGAAAGCGCTGGCGGCTGCCAGTAAGAAGGTCGCAGCAGCCAGGAAGAAGCGTGCCGGTGGCAATCACAGCATTGCCGAGGCAAAGCTCTCTGGTCCCAAGATGTACGCCCGTGTGAGTCGTCGCAGCTTTGGCAATGGCTCCATGAAACCAGACCGCATCCTGGCCACAGCCCCCGCAGGCGAACGTCTCGGTATCCTGACACACCCCAGCTGGCTTGTTTCACACTCCGATGCCATGGACAACCATGCCATCCTCCGTGGCCGATGGATTCGTGAACGACTACTCGGAGGCGGCATTCCTGATGTTCCCATCACGGTCGATGCGATGCTTCCAGATGAACCACAAAACACACTGCGTGAACGTATGCAAGTGACAAGGAAAACCTATTGCTGGACCTGCCACCAGAAGATGGATCCACTCGGACTGCCATTCGAGATGTACAATCATGCGGGACTGTTTCGGGAGACTGAACTCAATAAACCCGTCGATACCACGGGCGAGATCATCGATTCAGGTGACGCCACTCTGGACGGCAAAGTCACAAACGCCATCGAGATGATTGAAAAACTCGCGAAAAGTAAGCGAGTTGAACAGGTCTTCGTTCGCCACGCCTTCCGTTTCTGGATGGGTCGCAATGAAACACTCAACGACGCACCCGTGCTCCAGGAAGCCTATCGGGTCTACAAGGAGAGCGGTGGCAGCATGAATGCCCTGATCACTTCGCTGATCACCTCCGATGCGTTCCTCTATCGAAAAGTGGAGCGCCCCGCTGCCACCCGCTAAGGCCTCTCCAGGCCTGCTGGATCGGTGTTGAAACCGGCCCCTTCTGCCGTAATACGGTTTGCCATGGGATACTGTTGTCCGATACAATCGGTAGCTCATGACCGGATTTTCCTCCAGGAGTATCGCTATGAATCACCTTCATCGCCGCCAATTTATCCAAACCACGCTGGCCACAGGCGCCGCAGCTACCTTGCCAACCCGTTCAGCCTGGGCAACCAATGCCAACGAGGAAATTGGAGTCGGTTTCATCAGCTGTGGTGGTCGTGCCAGCGGACTCATGAAAACATTCAGCAGGATTCCCGGGGTCAACATCACGGGCCTCTGTGACCCGGACAAGGATCGGGTCGGCGCAGCGAGCAAACGCTTCCCCAAGGCCAAGACCTGGACCAACCTGAGAGGCTTGCTGGAAGACAAATCGATCGATGCGGTGGTGGTCGCCACCTGCAACCACTGGCATTGCCTGGCGGCGATCTGGGCGATGGAAGCCGGCAAGGATGTTTACGTCGAAAAACCGCTCTCCCATTCGCAATGGGAAGGTCGCCAGACGGTTGCCGCCGCACGCAAGTACGGTCGCATCTGCCAACTGGGAACCCAGCAGCGTTCGGATCCCATGCAAGCCGAGATCAAGAAATTCCTGCACGAGGAAAAAGCGCTGGGTGAAATTCTTTCAGCACGCGTCAACCGGTTCGGAGTCCGGGGCGCCATCGGCAAGCGAAGCGAACCCCTGGAACTATCCAAGAACGTCGATTACGACGTCTGGCTAGGGCCAGCGCAGTCAGAATCTCTTTATCGAAACAAGCTGCATTACGACTGGCACTGGGACTTCAATACCGGTTCCGGTGAAATGGGCAACTGGGGAGTGCATGTCCTGGATGACTGTCGCAACAATATCTTCCAGGACCAGGTAACCCTTCCCAAGCGTATTCTCGGTGGTGGCGGCCGCGTCGTCTACAACGATGCCGGCGAAACGCCCAATGTTCACTTCTGCTATTTTGACACCGGGGGCATCCCCGTGGTGATCGCCCTCTCGAACATCACGGCTGGAAGTAATTCCAAGAAGGGCTCCCCGCATCCGGGTCCCGGCAGTGGCTACATGGCCTTCTGTGAAGGGGGTCGTTTCGAGGGACAGCGCGGACGTGCCGTGGCATTTGACAAGGATGGAAAAACAATCAAGACCTTCCGGGGCAACAGTGGCAACGGTCTGCACCAGCAGAACTTTATCGATGCCGTCCGTAGTCGTGATGCCTCGACGCTCAACGCAGATGTCCAGGTCGGTCATGATTCCACCGGCTGGTGCAACCTGGCCAACGTGACATTCCAAGCCGGCAAAGCCTTCTCCTATGATGATGCCAGGCAGGTCAAGAAAGGAAGTCAGCTGTGGGGCAGCGTGCTGGGCGACATGGACAAGCTACTCAAGGCACATGGAATGGGGCTGGAGAGTACCGACATCAAGCTTAGCCCGGTTTTGACCATCAATCCCAAGACGGAGCAATTCGTCGGTAGTGATGCCGAGGCAGCCAACCAGTTCCTGAAACGAGAATACCGCAAGGGTTACGAGGTTCCCAACCTCACATCCTGATCGGTCGACAGTCAGGTGATCCTCGACCGCTGCTTGCTGGCCCGGAGTCACAAGTCAGCGTGTCCCTGGTGATCAATCGAGATAAGCTACGTCACTAATGAAACGAGCAGCTATTTCTGTCGTAATCTCCCCGGCCTGCAGCAGCCGCTTGATGGAATCATCCAGCGAGATCATTCCCTCGTCGCGACCACTGAGAATATAACGATCGATACTCAACAGTTTCCCGGTCCGAATTCCGTTGGCAATCGGTGTACTGTTGAACATGATCTCCAGGGCCAGGCGACGCTTGTCCCCCTCCAGGCTGCTGGGCAACAGGTGCTGGCTGATCACGGCACGCAAGCTGACAGCCAGCTGGGAACGAATCTCGTCCTGAACGATTTGAGGAAAGAGGTCCGCATAGCGTGAAATGGCCCCCTTCACGTCTCGCGTGTGGATGGTAGCAAAGACCAGGTGACCGGTTTCAGCGGCGCTGAGGGTCATCTGTGCCGTCTCACGATCACGAATTTCGCCTACCAGGATCACATCCGGATCCTGTCGCAGCCCATACTTCAATCCATCAGCAAAGGTCAGCACATCATCGCCAATTTCACGCTGGGCGATGATCGAACCGGAGACCTTCGGATAAAGGTATTCCACCGGTTCTTCCACGGTCACTATTCGGCGACCTCCCGCCTGGTTAATCAGGTTCACGATCATGGCCAACGTGGTTGTCTTGCCAGATCCGGTGACCCCTGTCACGAGCACCAGGCCATTGCGCAGATTGGCCAGTTTCTGGGCAATCGGGCGAGGAAATCCTGCCCAATCGAAACCAGGGATATCGGTGGGAATGACCCGGAAACACGCCCCCATTTTCCCGCTGCTGTAAAAGTAGTTGGTCCGAAAACGCATCGGCTTGTCGTGAATATCGATTTCCAGACAGTAATCTGCGTTCCTGTTTGATTCAACCTGTTCCACGACCAGCCGGGGACAGATAGCCGTCAGCATTTGCTGCAGATCCGCTCCTTTCAAGACATCCTCGTCCAGTTCCTGCAACTTCCCATGAATCCGGATTGCCGGAGGATAACCAGCCACCAGGTGAAGATCAGAAGCGTCTGAATCGACCGCGCGCGTCAACCAGGCTTTCACCTTTTCCGGGCAATCGGATGTCACATGGCTCGTCACTTTTGGTTCCCCTTCGCCCTCTCATCAGCATGATTCGTTATGCCTGTATGGTACTCGACTGTTTATCCATTTGAAACAGCCCGACACGTACCGTCGTCGCTTGCCTCGCCCCCCGGGATATGGCTATAACTGCACACTGTCACCAGTATTTATCACCTACCCAAGAGGTCTACGGATGTTTCGCCTGTCACTCATAATGATTCTCGTCCTGTCGAACGCTATTCTGCTACCAGCCGTGGAGCCATCTAACTGGCACCAGGGGACAGGTCCCCTGGCACGCTTCTCGGCACCGGGAGAACCGGTTCCGACAGCATGGAGCGTGGTACGCAATCAGCATATTCGCTGGCGAAAACAACTTCCCGAAACAGGTCAGAGCACGGTCATCACCTGGGGCTCCCGAATCTTCTTTACGACTATGGAAGACGTCTCTGCAGATTCCGAGTTTGGTCAGAACATCATTGCCTACTGCTGCACAGCCGACACCGGCAAGACGCTCTGGAAACGCACCATCAAGGCTACTCATCCCCTTCGCCTGTCCGGATGCTTTAGCGACAGTTCGGCGCCGCCAGCATTAACAGACGGCAAGCACGTGGTTTTCTTTAATGCGTCAGGAACCATTACCTGTTTCGACCTTGATGGCAAGCAACAGTGGTCAAGATCGCTCATGGCCGTCGGCCGCTCGCAACCGTTCCTGCTGGCCGGCCAGGTCATTTTCATCCACCAGACCTACATGCCTGATGAAAAGGGACATTTTTCTCATGAACACAAGAACGCTCCGGTTTCCAAATGGACCCAGTTACAGGCACTGGACCTGGCAACCGGCAAGTCGACCTGGCGTAGTCGTTGTGGAGCCAACATGGGTTGTATCCCCCTGCCCTATCGCCTGGCTTCCGGCCGCAACGTCATCTTCGTGGGACGCGGGGGTGGTCATTCTCCCCCGGAAAAACCAGAGGGCATCTCCATGGTTAATGGGCATAATGGAAAAACGATCTGGACGCTGCCGCTGCCAGGTTTCATGAGTACCATGTCCTACCATTGTGCAGGTTCCGACGTATTAGTCTTTCATGATGACAAGCATCTTTGGGTGGATACCGCCACGGGGAAAATCACCCGGCAAGTTTCTTTCCTGAAAGACGTTTCGGTTCGCAGGCATACGAACAATCGTTGGGACACCCGCATCGAGACATTACCCGCGCCCAAGAAAAAGCGCGCTATCATCCAACAGTCCAATGTACTTGTTGGAAAATATCACTACTTCCGCAGCTACACGCGTCCCTACCTGGGACGTGTCCATGTCGAAGACGGCAGCGTGCAATACCTGCAACTGCCCGTTCAACTCAAGCGCGAACCGGGAGATGCCCCAGATCAATTGCTCTGGGATCCCAGCGGTATGTCACCCGAGGTCATCGCTCGTCTGAAGAAGAGCTCACGAAAAACTCCCCAGGCACTTCCCATTCATCAATGGTGTTTTACACCCAACGAGGTCAAGAACTCTCGTGGCTACCTAGTGATGGGAGATGCCAGGTCACGCGGTACCGGCTGGGGGCATCATGCCTCCCAGGTCCCCACTATCAGTGGAAAACGACTCTTTGTCCCGGTGATGAACGGAACCGTTTACGTGATCGAAGCAGGCACACCCACACTGGATGAACAAGCTATTCTTTCGATCAACGACCTCGGTCCGGTCGGCAAATCATTTAATCGTGCGAGTCTCAGCTTTTCTGCCGGTGCGATCTTTGCACATACGATCCACGAAGTGATCTGTATTGGCAACTAAAACCCTACCGCGTTGTTTACTCGAACCGTCTAGACGAGTGTAACGTTCTCAGCTCGTGGTCCCTTGGGTCCATGACCTTCTGTGTACGACACACGTTGTCCTTCTTGAAGTTCGTCATAGCTGACGCCTTCCAGATTCGACATGTGAAAAAACATATCCTGGTCGGTTCCGGTATCAATAAATCCAAAACCTTTGTCCGTGAGTCGTTTGATAGTACCTTCTGGCATTTCTAAAATTCCCTAAAAAGATGTCACATACAGCGAGACTCGAAAACACCATGTTCGAAACAGCCCGCTGTCAAAGACGGTTATTCTATCGGATCGAGCGACAGAAAACCACGACCCGAGGCCGGAATAAACAATCGATCTGGACTTAAATAATCTCCTTAATCGGATCTACGTGCTCTACCCCTACCAATTTCTGGTTCAATCCCCCGTAAAAGTAAGCCAATTTATTGGGATTGAGGCCCATCTGCTGCAAAATCGTGGCATGGAAATGCTTCACATGAAAGGGATTTTCAACGGCTGCAGAGCCAAGTTCGTCGGTTTTTCCGACACTTACGCCCCCCTTGATTCCCCCTCCGGCCATCCACATCGTGAACCCATAGGAGTTATGATCACGCCCTGTCCCCTTGGCATATTCGGCCGTCGGTTGCCTGCCGAATTCCCCACCCCAAACTACCAGCGTACTATCGAGAAGATTACGCTGCTTGAGATCCTTGAGTAATCCGGCGATTGGCTTATCCGTATTACCCGCGTGGTAGTTATGATTTTTTTGCAAATCACCGTGGGCATCCCAGTTGGCGTCGTTGTGATTTCCTCCGGAGTAGATCTGGATAAAACGAACTCCGCGTTCCACGAGACGCCTGGCACGAATACACTTGCGAGCAAAATCCTCAGTCTGCGGATTGTCGATCCCATAGAGTTTCTGCGTACCCTCCGTCTCCTCACCGACATCCATTGCCTCCGGGGCATGCTGCTGCATTTTATAAGCCAGTTCATAACTCGCGATGCGGGCCGCAAGATTCGAGTTATCAATGCGTCGCAACTGGTGCTGGCGGTTCTTCTCAATCAAGCGGTCCAACAACAGTCGCTGGGTGGTCTTCTTGACCCCGGGCGGCGGTTCGAGGTCCAGGATCGGCGCACCCTTGGATCGCATCACCACACCCTGGTAGGCAGCTGGCATATATCCGCTGGCCCAGTTTTTGGCGCCACTGATAGGCCCTCCTGTCCGATCAAGCATCACCACGAAACCTGGCAGGTTCTCGTTGACGCTACCCAGGCCATAGTTCACCCACGATCCAAGCGCCGGACTACCACTCAACACCTTCCCAGAGTTCATCATCAACATGGCAGAACCATGGATCGGTGAATCGGCGGTCATCGAGTTAAGGAACGCGATGTCATCAACGCAGGTGGCCACGTTGGGAAACAGATCACTAACCCATTTGCCACATTCTCCGTATTGCTTGAACTTCCACTTCGGCTCTACGATACGTCCCTTGTTCTTGCGACCACCACGACCGAAAGTTTTCACATCGATGGTTTTTCCATCCATGCCGTACATCTTGGGTTTGTAATCGAAGGTGTCGATATGGCTGGGGCCACCATACATGAATAGAAAGATGACGCTCTTGGCCTTGGGTGCAAAATGAGGTGGCTTGGGCGCCAGTGGATTCTCATAGGGGGATGCGCCATCTGCCGCCTGCGACTGGTGCCCCAGGAAACCATCTTCCGAAAGCATCGAGAGCAGTGGCAATGACGTGAAACCACCACCAGCCTGCCAGAGGAACTCCCTGCGTGTGCGGCCACAAAACTCCTGACGAGGTCTCTTGGTCATGAATTAACTCCGGTTCCTGATTCTCTCAATCCAGGTAAATAAACTGGTTGGCATTGAGCACGAGCAAACAATACGTTTTCAAGGCATCTTTTCGGGACAATTGCTCCTGTGTTTCCAGCTTTTCCACGAACTTGCGATCCGCCTCGATCTCCTGCTTTTCTGCGACGTAACCCGTTGTCACGCGAATTGCCTGGCCAATTTGCCGGTCCAGGTCATCTGGCCATTGCGCCTGGAGTCGGTCCGCCAGGCGGCCTGACTGCTCGGACAGGAAGCGACTATTTAACATGTTCAATGCCTGGGTCGGAACGGTCGTCGTCATCCGCACGGAACAGCTCGTATCCGTATCTGGCGCATCAAAATTCGCCAGCATCGGATGACGCAGGGACCGCTTGACGTGAATATAAATGCTGCGTCGCACAGCATCTTCCGGAGACGAACGTCCCCAGGCTGCACCTGGCCTCGAGGCGGTCGCCAAAACTTCCTGGGGCAGAGCAGGAAAAATACTTGGGCCAAACATCTTGTCATTGAAAGCTCCGCTGGCAACCAGGATCGAGTCGCGAATTTCCTCGGCTGTTAGACGCCGCATATTAAAACGCCAGAACCGATCATTCTCGGGATCACTGGCAAGCGCCTTGGCATTGGCCTGCGAAGACATCTGGTAAGCATTGGACAGCATGATCAACTTGTGCATCGACTTCAAACGCCAGTCACGCTCGATCAATTCCGCTGCCAGCCAATCCAATAATTCCGGGTGAGTGGGCGGACTCCCCTGGAAACCAAAGTCACTGGTCGTCCGAACGATCCCGCGACCGAAGTGATGCTGCCACAAACGATTGACCATCACACGCGCCGTCATGGGGTTATCCGGACTGGAGATCCAGTCAGCCAGTACGCGACGTTTCCCGGAAGTCCTCTGCCCCTTACTGTCCGGAATCGTTGCGGCCGGCGGATTCAGGACCCGTGGAAACCCTGGCACAACTTCCTCGCCCTGCAGTTGCGGGTTACCTCGCTGTAATATCCACGTCTTTTGGCGCCCTCGCTCTGCGACCACCATGGCCAATTCTGACTTCAACTCCATTTTCGTTGCCTGGCTGCGCAACAGATCCTGTCGCAGCTGTTTCCATTGCATCATTTTCTGATCGCCCAGCAGCTCTTTGCCGTACTTGTTGGCAAACCTGACCAAGGATGACTCACCGTAATCGGCAACCAGGCGGGTATCGATATACTGTCCGCCACCTGTTTGGCGACAATGAATGGCCAACGTATTACGACCGGTCTGCAAGACATCCAGGGATTCCCCGGAAATATCGTGGGATTGATAGTCGGTGGTGTACCCCTTCAATGTCTTAACCAACTTCCCATTGAGGTAAATCACAGCATCCTCGTCGTGATGCAGGTGCATCACCAGCTTGGTGGGAATTTCGGTCAGTCCAAAATCCTTGCGCAACCAGATATCCGAGGTTTTCCAAATCGTGCGAACATGACTGCCCGGCGTGCCCTTCGTACCAAATCCCCCCGGTCCTTTTTTCCATTTGCTGTCGTCATAGGCAATCTGAAACCAATTGTTGGCCGGTTTCTTAAACGTGTATTCCCAAACCTGAGGCTGCTTGATGGAATCGGACAAAACGACCTGGTTACGGGGCGTTTTCGGCTTATTTGCTGCCAGTTTTTCCCCCGGATACCGCTTGGCCATCGCGGCCACAAACTCTTTTTCCAACACGACGATCCTCGCAGCCCATTCTTCTTCCCGTTTTTTCTTATCACGATTTTTTTCGTCGAACTGGGCCTTGTCCCGAGCTGTCGAAACAGGCAATAGATTTGTTTTTCCCGAACCGTGCGGAGAGATATCCGAGAAAAAGGAGAGCAACGAGTAATAGTCCTTCTGCGCGATCGGGTCGATCTTATGGTTATGGCATCGTGCGCAGCCAACCGTCATCCCAAGAAACGTTTCGCTGGTCGTGCGCAGGATATCATCAAGATAGTCATAACGAGCCAGGGGACGATCAGCAGGCTCATCGTCCCAGATACCCAGTCGATAAAACCCGGTTGCCGTCAGGCTCTCCCCGGTGGCAGCTTCCACTTCATCACCGGCAAGCTGTTCCATGATGAACTGGTTGAACGGTTTGTCCTGGTTAAAAGCACGAATCACGTAGTCACGGTACTTCCAGATCAAGTCCTTGCGACCATCACGTTCGTATCCATTCGTCTCCGCATATCGGACCAGGTCCAACCAGTGACGTGCCCATTTCTCGCCATACTGCGGAGACTCCAGTAATTGATCAACAATTTTTTCAAAAGCCCCAGGCGATTTATCCGCCAGAAAGGCATCCACCTGCGCAGCCGATGGCGGTAAGCCCGTCAGGTTATAGTAAGCACGACGAATGAGACCAACCTTGTCCACAGGTGTTGCCGGCTGCAAACCAGCAGCCTCCAAGCCACTCAGGACGAACGCATCGATCGGATTACGCACCCACGACTGCCCGGCTGGACGCGGCACCTTGGGACGCTGGGGTTTCTCGAAAGCCCAGTGTGCCGACCAAGTAGCACCCTGTTGGATCCAGGCCTCCAGGGCCTGGATTTCATCGGATGTCAGCGGCTTACCCTCGGGTGGCATCCGTAGCGTCTCATCGGTCGAACGAACTCGCTTAAGCAACTCGCTGGTTTTCAGATTACCAGGCACCACTGCCGACCGTCCGGACTCCAGTGACTTCAGGGCATCCTCACGCGAACTCAGCCGCAGGCCCCCCTCCGCAGCGTTGGGCCCGTGGCACTTGTAGCATCGCTTGGCAAACACAGGCTGAATTTCCCTGGCAAAATCTGATGCCTGGAGGTCTGCTGACCAGGAAACACCCGCCAAACTGAGCAGCATCCCGAAAATCATCAAGAAACAACGTACGTTGCCTGGAGATTGCATCCACATCTTCCTGTTCCTTCTAATCGGTAACGACTTGCCTCCTGCCGGACCATGCTGCTGCCGGACCATGCTGCTGCCGGACCATGCTGCTGCCGGACCATGCTGCTGCCGGACCATGCTGCTGGCCCCGCGGGAACTAGTAGATCTTATCGCCCTTCATTTTCCTAGGCAATAACTACCACCTGCAGAGCCGATCTCAGGCCTACCTACAACGCGTCTCTCGGGCAATTTCAAGGGCACTAAAAATGGATTAAGATCAACTTGTCTCGAACATGGAAAACAGTGATTTTTACTTATAAACTGTACCTGGAGACCGCGAGGACTCATGCCAACAATCTCCCTGTGGTACCTGCTGATACTTTTCATATTAATTCCAGGTCGGTCTACGACAGCCCAGGAGCGTTTCGCTTTCCTGGTCACCGGGGATCCCCAGTACCTGGCCGAGAAATCATCGCAGCCTCGACGCCTGGATCCTTACTCCGAGGTCGCGCACCAACGATTCCAGGAAATTATCCGATCCCTGCCCGGTACCACCATACCGGCGACGGTTGGCCGCGGAGAGGTCAGCGACAACATCCTGGGCGTACTGGTTACCGGGGACCTGATTGACAGCCTCGACAAAAACGGGGGGCCCTACCCTGCCATGCAACAATTCGAGTGGAAACGGTTCCTGGCCGATTATGGATTAAATGGCAAGGACGGCCGCATTCCGTTTCCCGTCTATGAATTACATGGCAACCATGATGGCCCACAGGGAGACACCTTCCTGATTGATTCTATCATCGGCAGGAATAAAAAACGTGTGGGACTTACTCGTGTTTCACGCAACGGCTTGCACTATTCCTGGGACTGGGGACCACTCCACCTGGTGAACCTGGGTATCTTTGTTGGTGCCAGTGATGCCCGTCGCCAGGATCACCATTACGCGCCTCGTGTCAGCCTGGATTTTCTTCGCCGAGACCTGGCTGCCCACGTCCACACCAGTGGTCGTCCGGTCATTGTTTCTTTTCACCTGCATCCCAATTGTCCGGAATTCGATTGGCCTGCAGAAGACCTGGCTGCCTTCTGGGCAACACTCTCTCAATACAACGTGATTGGACTGTTTCACGGGCACACCCACGGTTCACCACCGAGCCGGTTGCAATGGAATGGCCAACGATTTGGCAATGACCTGCAAAGCGGCATCGACGTCTTCAACCCCGACGATTCTGCTGCAGCCAAGACCGATTCACGTGATCCCAGTCGTGGCGCCGGCTTACGTCATGGCTTTCTGTACGTGGAATTAATCGACCACCCTGGAACCAGCAAGGATCGTTTCCTGGTACGGTCCTACGCGACCAAGGACAACTGGGAAACACATGGTTGGCAACGCCACTGGGAAAAGTCCATCAGGGCACCCGACAAACCGTAGAATCTCCGCCGGTCGCATTCCGGCAAGCCTCGCTATTGAACAGCCAGGCTTTCCATGCTCGCCACATCTTCCGTGGCCAACTCGAATTGAAAGACCTGCAGGTCACCTCGCATGTGCTCGGCGCTCGTTGTACCCGTCAGGGGAATCATTCCTACTTGCAGGGCAAAACCGAAAACCAGTTGAGGGATAGTGCAACCGTAACGTATTGCGATCCGGGCCACGTCCGGACCTGCCAACACCTTCCGATTAGCCGTTAACAGGGAAAACCCCTGGTAAACCAAACCCTCCTCCTGGCAGAATTCTCGCACGTGACGATCCCACCCTTGTGCCGCATAGCATCGATTTTGCACGAAGGTTGGCCGGATACGCGAATCTGCACACAACAGGCGAAGCTGCTCCAAACTCACGTTACTGATACCGAGCATTCGCACCTGGCCACGGTCGTGAAGCGTTTCCATGGCTCGCCAGGCTTCCCAGTCCTCTGCGGCCAGGCCCGTCGAATGCGTGGGACCATGAAGTAAATAGGAATCGATCCAGGAGGTGCCCAGGTGCTCCAGTGAACTCGCAAAGGATTGTTCCACCTGCTTCTCGATGGGATCAGCGGGATCATATGGCAACCGGTGATCCTGCCCCCGCTGAAAGGTAAACTTGGTTTGGAGAAACAGGTCTTCCCGGGTAACCCGGCCAGCGTTGATCGCGGTGAGAATGCCCTGCCCCACCCCTGCCTCGTGATAATGACGCCGCTGGTTAGCTGTATCGATCCCTCGAAACCCGTGCTCCAGCGCCAACTCAGCCAGTCGCTGCGTCTCGTCTTCCTTCCAGGCTGTCCCGTACAGGAAGCGTGGTACACGACTGTCCTCAATCAACAGGGTGGTTTCGGTCATCACACGATCGAACCTGAAGCGACTAGTAAAAGAATTCAACGCTGCGCTGGATCGCTGCCACGGTAAACAATCCGCCACTCGGTCTTATCCGTGGTGACGGTCCCACTGAACCAGGAATCTTCATCCTCCTGGCCATGCTGTGCCGTTTCCATTCCCACCACGACCTCTTCCTCGCGATCGATGACGTACCCGTTGGGAAAATGAGCCGTCATTAGTTCCACGGCCTTCTCACGATGATTGATAGGCCAACTATTATTAGAAGGAATCGCCACCACGCCCTCGTCCGCTGTTCTGAGTATGTAGCGTGCCTGTTGGCAACCGGAAATAACAATCAGGCAAAGCATGCCTGTAAGCAACACAACTGATCGTATCATGCCTTAGCTCCACCGAGAATGGGTTCACACCAGGAGCCGAACAGTAGTGAAATCAACTCTGCGGGACAAGACCGGTTCCCGATCGTGCCATCATCTTTCGTTCTCCTTGTCGGGTTGTTCCCAGCGGAGGTTCCGGAATTGGGGTCGCGTTCCGACCCAGCGTGTACTACCGATCACCTTGGCCTGGCGATCCCCGTGATAGGCGCGCCAGCCCAACAGATCAACCTGGCTCCAGTTTGCCAGCCGAGTTTTCTCGCCAGGCACCTGGAACTGTCCCGCCAGCAGGCTGACACGTTGCCAACGGCCACCGCCCGGTAAATCGACGACGGCCACCAGTTCACGCTGTCGCCCCCGGTAACTACGAAAGAAATTTTCATTGATAACCACTACCAGTTGATTTACTTTTTCCGTTTTCACGTCAAACACCAGCTGCTCACCCGGCTGGCCCTGCCACTTGGGATCGTTAATTTTCCGCGTCCAGTATTGCCAGTGATGAGGATTGTCAGCCGAGAGCAAATACCAGTCCTGGAAACCACGGGAAAAATCGTCGATCGAGTCACTCGGTTTGTCCGTGGCAAGGATCTCGTGCTTCTGGAGGTCACCAGGCGTGGCCGTCTGCAGGACGGACGTGAGAGCAAACGTCTTGGCAGGAAGCCCAGCTTTCACGGCAACTGGTTTCGACAGCTTGTAATGAACATTCGCAAAGGTAAAGAGAGGCTGCTCCGTCGAGAGCACGGGTAAGTATGCAATCCACGTGTTACCACCCTGCCGCCTGGCAGGAGCTGTACGCCAGAATCGAGCCATCGGGTGCGGGTCGATGGAATAAAGGATGTGCACATGGTCCACTGGTTTGGACAGGTCCGGTCTGACCTCGATGCGGGCAACATGATCTTCGGTATCCAGGGCCAGTTTCGAACGTGGCGTAGCAGGGAAGCGGAACGTACCCTTGAGATGCTCGTCGAACCAGAGTGGCCGGGTCACGGCAAAGGGTGGCGTAAAGCGGTGGTTCAGATGCGTCGCAAAACTGTAACGAATATTTTCATGAGGAATCAACTTAGCCGTGCGAAACGTATCGTCCATGACCTGGTGAAAATCGTTGGTGGCACTCAACCACAACAAGGGTGCATGTACGTGTGGCGCATAGGATTGGAAACCCAGTGTGGATCGAAAGAGTTCCAGGTCCCCGTTAATATTTCGCCGACGTTGCTCAGGCAACAGCGCAAATGGGACGGTACGAAAGCCCTGCCCTCCCACGGAAGGAGAGGACGCTTTTACTCGCCTGTCGGTGCCCGCAACGTAAAGCGTCAGGTTACCACCCATGGAATGCCCGTAGACTCCTAGTTTCTGCGGATCCACTTCCGGTTGTTGCTCCAGGAACGTAAGTCCTCGTCGCGAGGCCAGGGTCAGCAGATACCAGTTGTTGTTGCGCGGTGACTCAACCGAATCGAGGTAAAGTGGCCCCGGTTTCAAATTAAAATAGCCGGGCACATTTTTTTGAGTCGGATCCACTGCCCCCCAGTCGGTATTGGGGTCCCCTGCCCTGGCATTTTCCATCTCGCGTCCACCCCAGTTGATAGACAGGCAGGCATAACCACGACGTGCATAGTATTTCACTTCTTGTAAAAAGGCACGCTGACCACCACCGTGCAAATGGATCAGACCTGGTAGCTTGTGAGCACCCTCTGGAAAGGCATAGAAAGCAGCTACTCGTGCTGCTTGTCCCTTGAATGTCCCCACGCGGTAAGTCACGTAACGCAAAACCAGCCCATCCTCCTGCCACTCTCGAACAACCTTAATCTTCAGTGGTTCACTGGTTGGGTCGATATCGGCCCAGAGGGCGGGAACCGTTCTTGGCACCGGTCCCTCGGCGGCAACCGCAACACAACTGCTCAGCAGCACGAGTAGGACAATCAGAATCATGAACTTGCTCCTCGGATTGGGTTGATAAACTAATATAGTCCCGCTACCTGACAACGGCGAGGGGCACCGGAATCGCACCCGCGAATTGCAGCAAAGCCGACTTTGCCTGACCGGCATGCCCGTGGTAGCATCGGGAAACGATAGGCAAACATCAGTGACGCATCCGGATGAAAACCATGCAATTGCGACAACCATTCTACCGACGGCTCCCAGCCTACATCCTGGTGATGTGTCTGTTGGCCACACCGCTCCGTGCTGTCGAGTTTCCAGTCGCGCCAGCGGGCACGTTCAGTATCGTGGTGATTCCCGACACGCAACACTACCGGGGACAAAATACGGCTGCAGAGCCAAAAAGCACCCGCCCACTAACCAATCGCATGTTCAAAACCTACGTCGACTGGACGGCTGCCAACCTGAAACAACAACGAATCGTCTTTGTCAGTCACGTGGGTGATATCGTCGACATCAACAATCGCCCGCAATGGACGCTGGCCCGCAGCATCATGGATCACCTGCATGGCAAGGTTCCCTACGGGATCTCCGTGGGAAATCACGATATGACCTCTGGTGGCGATTCGTCCCTCTTTCAGGAGTTTTTCCCAGCCACGCGGTTCTCACAATTCGACTGGTACGCCGGCTATTACAAAAAGGCATCAGGAAAAACGGAAGAATCCGGCAACAACGCCAACAGTTGCCAGCTCTTTAGTGTCGGCAACCTGGATTTTGTTTTCTTGCACCTGGAGTGCAACGCCCCGGACAAGGTACTCGACTGGGCCGATGAGATGCTGAAGAAATACTCCCAGCGGCGAGCCGTCATCACCACGCACATGGGACTGGGACCTCGCAAGAAACCAAAATCCAATGATGATTTCTATAGCTCACCGAAGGGGCGCATGGACTGGAAGAAATGTCACGGCAAGAAGGGAAACACGCCGCAGGAGATGTGGGAAAAGTCTTTTCACAAACATGCCAACCTGTTCATGATCTGTTGTGGCGACCAAAGCCGCACCCAGGCACTGCGCCAATCGGTGCAGGGCAAGAACGGCAACGTGGTCCACGAACTGCTGTCCGATTACGGTACAAACGGAATGCGCGTGATGCGATTCGTTCCCCAAAACAACCTTATCGAGGTGCGCACCTGGAACCCACTGACCCGCCAGTTCCCCACACGCACCAAGATTGTCAGCCAGGCTGATCAACACCAGTTCACGCTTCCGTACTCCATGTCAAAAAGCCCGCCTCGCTAATCGCACGACCGGTTTTGACAACAAGGACAGGCTACTAGACACGGATGGCGTCGACCGCGGTCGCCTTGCGATCCCGTGGTCCCAGTCGCTCGCCAACTCCCAGGGTCCCAAGCATGGTGTTGTAGACATCCAACGCCTCAGCCCCAACATCCATCAGGCCGGTCTTGAAGCGGCCATTGGCACCCGTGATCGCATGAAACACCCCGGACAACTCACGTTTCACGTTATTGTGCCGGCCATCACCTGATTCCGTTGAAATCGTAATCAGCGAGTTCTCCAGGATGGTCTTACCATTGGCTTCACGGCATTCCGGGGCATCAAGCCGCTGCAGGAAGTGAGTTACTTCGCCCAGCATCATATGCGCATGCCAACGTAACTGCTCGTTCTTTTTTGATTCGTTAAACTTGTGCCACCACTCGTGGCTACACCCCTGGGAACCACTCGCCTTGTGCTGAGCGGCATCGTCAAACTTGAAACGCATCTTACCACCATACCGATACTCGCCTGCCAGCCGAATACGTTCACCAGCCGCCAGGAATGTCAGGGAGCCGAAACGGGCTCGATCCGTTTGGATCGCCAACGCGTAAAGGTCCGACATCAACCGCCACTCGCTGGTCAATTCCTCGAGGGTAATATCGATTCCCTCGCCGCCGGGATCCGCCCGTCCCCCGTGCGGAAGACTGGAACGGCCAGGAAGCTCCGGAGCCCGTGGGTCCCTTTTCTTTAACCGGTAGGCACGCTGTTCATACTCTCGAATTCGATCAAGGTGATCGGCTACCCGAGTTCTTGACACCTTGCCCAGCGGGGAATTCGCTCCCGTGAAAAACCGGTACTGGTCAACCACGGAATCAAGCACGCTACGTTGCAGACGCTGTCGACGATCATCCTGTTTGCCTGCCAGTTGTACTACCCCGAAAACCCGCTCGAACAAATCACGTGGTTGTTCCTGCATACTGCCCGCCACGGTCCCGTCCGGGTTGTAGCTGTGCACGTATCGACTGATGCGACTGCGCCGAAAAAAAGTACCACCAACCAGGGTCGGTACCATGCCCGCAGGCAATCCTTTCGGATAGTGAGTCCTACGCACCAACTGGTCCAGCGATGGACCACCCGACTTGGCTTCGCCACTGGGTGGCTCTGCCGTGAAAGCACCCGAGGCGCCGTCGAAATGAGCATTAATCCCTGACTGGTCGCAACGTACCTGGTCCACCTTGCGCATGATCAGCAGCTTGTCTTGCAAGGGCTTCAAGGGTTCCAGGACTCCCTCGAACCCCTCGGTCTGCAAGGGTGCAGGAATTCCCAGACCGAAGAAAACATTAAAGGCTCGGACCGGTACCGTTGCCGCTGCGGCGGCCGAGACCGTCATCTCCTCCAGCAAGGGCAGCCCGATACTTACCGTACTTAATCCCTTGAGCATGGTCCGTCGACTGATACGCGATTGTTTCATCGATCCTACTCCGATGGGTTGGTATCCGTTTGAACTAATTGTACCAGATCACTCATCACGATCGCGCTCAGCAGGCTGGCGTAGGTGCCACCATTTTGCTGGGACTGCTCGTGGATCTTGTCCAGCATCCGGGCGTCCGCAGCACCCAGGGGACGACCGAGGGCAAACTGCGTGACTTTCCAGGTCAGGGTACGTCGTACGCGATCCGTCCCCGCCAACAACTTCATCATCTCGGCATTCGACTGGTAAACGATTGGACGAGCTTCTCCCGGCAGCAGGATACTGCCATCATCCCGGAGCTTGTTTCCATGATGATCACGTTCGCGGTAAGCCCCTAACCCATCGAACTTCTCGAGGCCAAAGGCCAGCGGCTCAAACTTGGCATGGCACCCCCCGCAGGCTTGGTTTGCCAACCTCGCCTCGGAAATGGCACGCTGGGTGAGACCGTCACGAGTGCGTACCGGAGTAGTATCGACACATGGCGGTGGATCCTTGACCACGCCGCGTAACAGGTCATGCATGATGAAAAGTCCGCGTGCTACCATCGATCCTTCATCACCTCCGACCGTTAAAACGCTGCCCTGTGTCAGTAATCCACCACGGCCAGGGATGGATGTTAAATCATAGCGACTGATCCCTGCACCTTTCGACGGTAACCCGTAATGCTTTGCCAACCGGGGTGTGGCAAACGTGAACTGGGCATTAAGCAACTCCGACAGAGGTCGCTTTTGTGTCCAGGCCACTTCCTTGAAAAAGGCCCGTGTCTCCTCACGCATATCTTCGGCCAACCGTGGGTCCCACTCCGGATACCGCTGGACATTCGGTTTCAGATTTCCCAGTTGCTCAAGATTCAACCACTGATCAACGAACTGCAGTGAACGATGGACCGCGCGTGGATCCTTAAGCATGCGTTGAACCTGCGTGGCCACACGTCCCCGGTCCGCCAGTTCCCCTTTGTCAGCAGCTCGCATCAACTCCCTGTCTGGCGGTCCACCCCAGATGATGTAACTGAGCCGGGAAGCGAGTTCGTAGGGACCGGCCGGCCACGCACCACCATCACCACGTTGATTCTCGATCCGGTAAATAAAGCGTGGTGATTGCAGCATCGCCTCGAGGATACCACCCATCGCTTCCTCAAAATCGCCTCCACCACCAGCAACCGTCGTAGAAATCCCGCGATAGGCAATAATCTCGTGTTCTTCCAGCGGTCCACGTAGAATCCATTTCCCCATGCTGGAAATAACGGCCTCCATATCCTTATCCGTAAACTTCTGTCGCTTGGAAAACCTGCGGACAAAGGGCAAGACCTCCATACGTTGCGCGATCTTTTCGGCAAGTCGGGCGTACGATTCCACGTGCTTGAGGTCGATATTCAAGTTGTAAGCCGTATTATTAAAACCATCAGCTCGCACGTCTGGCGGAAGCAACTGACGTGCCTCACCGGAAATATCGACTTCCACCGCATGCCGCACTGTCTCGATATACTCGTTGACGGTAAGCCGACGGATCCACTGATTACCGGAACCAGCCTGGTGTACATAAATCGCTGGATCAATTCGGTCCAGGCTCCACTCGGCTCCCGCCTCGATCCAGGCCTTGAGCACGTTCTTGTCCGCTGCAGAAAGTGCCGATCGCCCCTTGGGCATCTCGTTCGAATGAACCTGTTGCCACAGCAGGCTCGCAGCCAGTTGTTTTGGCGCAATCGCCTTGCCACTTTCTCCACCTTCAAACGCCGCCACTTTGCGGGACAGATCCAACTTCCCCTTGCGATTAAGTGTGTCATGGCACTCCAGGCAATGATGGGCCAGCAACGGTGCTACTTCCAACTCGAATCGTCGAGCAGCCAAATCACCCTGGACCTGCACGGGCTGACTGTCGACCCCTGCTCGGAAATTCTGCCGCACTTCAACTGCGGACAGATCACGGGCATAGATCGCCACCAGGTGATAGGTCCCCAGCCAGGGTCGACCACCGCTCACTTCGTCTGCCAGCGCCAGTCGATACTTGTCATCCCAATTGGTCAATTCACCGGGAACCTGTTTTTCGGCGACAGGTTTTCCATCCAGGAAGATCCTGGCCTGCCCACCCCGGGACCGCGTATAGACCACGTGCATCCGCCTGGGAGCCAGGCTCCGCTGGGGAGATTCAACCGAAGGTAATCCATTCTTAGTGGTCCTGGTCGTCCTCAACCGGACATCGAAACGATTCCCTTCCTGGCCCAGCGTCAGATTGCGATTAGAACTATCGCTGGAAAAGGTCAGGATCCGTGACGGTCCTTCCTGTTTCGTGTTCGCTGGCCGCACCCAGGCTTCTACCGTGATCGCACCAGATCGCCGGAAGATGGTTGCCAGGCTTCCAGCAGGTTGTGCTGATTGAATCGCAGCTGGTCCCCGGACTTCCAGTCCCCCCGGGCTGCGCCTGACGCCCTGGAGATTCCCGATACGCAAGTCAATTGGTTTTCCGTTGCCGGAGTAATCCTTGATCAGCGGACCACTGGAAACACGAAAGTCATAAAGAACCTGGAGGCCCTTGGTAACGCGAACTTCCTTGGCCGAGACCCCTACAGGATCCTGGGCGGTTGCCGTGGGCTTTGCCAACACGACGGCCAATAGTCCGACCAGGAACAATAACTGATATTTCATTCGGTACCCTTCATGTTGAATACTATATTGTCATAACCGACTACCGAATTCAATCCATAGGTGGCCTGCCATCGTTTCAGTCGTTGGCAGACTTGGTATAACAGATCCTCTTCACTTCCCTGTATTAACGAACAAGCGGAGCCCAGCGAATGAATTCCAACGATGGTGGATCCAATTACAACGACCTGACACCCGAGGAATCTCACGTCATCATCAACAAGGGTACGGAACCGGCTTTCAGCGGTGAATACAATGATCTGAAAGATACGGGGACTTTTATTTGTCGCCAGTGCAACGCTGCCCTCTACCGCTCTGATGACAAGTTCAATAGTGGCTGCGGATGGCCCAGTTTCGACGACGAAATCCCCGACACGGTCGCACGCCATACGGACGCGGACGGGCGACGAACAGAGATCGTCTGCCAAAATTGCGATGGACACCTGGGCCACGTTTTCCTGGGCGAAGGCATGACTGCCAAGAATACGCGACACTGCGTTAACTCGCTCTCGGTTAAGTTCATCACGGACGGCTGCGAGTTACCGGACGTCCTGGGAACGGACGAAGCAACTGGCAACTAGCCCTGCCCGTAAGATTTTCCGGGCCACTGGTCCCACCAGTCGCTAAAGAGTTGCAGTTGTGCCTCCGCGAACTTCCGCTGGCTCGCGCTAAGCTGATCGGTGGGATTAAAATGTCGCTGGTAGTTATCATCCCCGCGCAGTACCAGCATGTACTTGTAGAAAAGAACCAGGTCCGGCCCCTCGTCAAAGGTCGAAAGCACCAGCAAGGCCCGGTCCAGTTCCTGGGCCAGTCGCCTGGCTTCCACGTCGCCAGCGGCAGCCAGCCGGGACAGATTCAATAATTGCAACACTTCACCTGGCAACACGTTTCCGATCCCGGTGATCGCCCCGACCGCTCCACAATTTACAAAGCCATGAAACACCTGGGTGTCGACACCTACCATCAGTAACAGATCATCGTCTGCGTGAGTAATATGTTCAGCCGCATAGCTGAGTGAATCACGGCCACCAAACTCTTTGAAACCGACCAGGTTAGAAAACTCGCTGCGCAGATCAAAGAACAACTCTGCCCGGGTCTGGAATCCATAGTACGGGCTGTTGTAGATGACTGCCGGTACGTCGGGGGCCGCCCCCAGAATCCCGGCAAAGTGATCACGCTGAGCTGCCGTAGAGGTTCCCCTGGAAAGGACTCGTGGAATCACCATCAGCCCCTTGGCACCAACCTCGGCTGCCGCCGCTGCATGTTCCGCTGCCAACCGCGGATTCTGAGCTCCCGTACCAACGACCACTGGCACTCCAGCCTCAGTCAATCGCCGGACTCCTTCCTGTCGCTGGGCATCCGTGAGCAGTGGCCAGTCTCCCATGGATCCACAATAAACCACGCCGCTCATTCCGGCCGCGATCACCTCCTGTCCTTTCTTGACAAGTGCCTCGAAATTAGGTATTCTGTCCTCCAGGCAAGGAGTCATCAGGGCAGGAATGCAGCCACGAAAAATACAGGTATCCATAATTCTTAATCTTCTACTAGGGTTTTCTTCCTGGGATGGATCCTGGATGGAAGCCCCAGGATCATAACTGCATTCAAGATAGCATATCTGGAGTCCGGTTCTGGCACGAGTATACCTGGATGGAAAAACCGTCGTCAGGCAATCGATTTCCTCCCCCACTGGGCCGTTTCTCATGAGGATGAATTGACTGTCCGACCGATGAAAGTGATACTAGACGAACGACGTTCCTGCGTTCCCCTCCACATCACGAGGACCACCCCCCTTGCTCTCTCTCTTTGGAAATCGATCGCATCGCACCTGTGCTGGCGTAACTCGCCGGGAGCTCCTGCGAGTCGGTACCCTGGGACTTGGTGGTCTGACCCTGTCACAACTGCTTGCCTCACGTGGCCAGGCAGCCAACGCGAACCCACTTCGCGACAAGTCGGTGGTCTTGTTGTTCCTGCAGGGTGGCCCAACTCACATCGAAACCTTCGATCCCAAGATGACGGCACCGCGGGAATACCGGGCCATGTTCGGAGAAGTCAAAACGAGCCTACCCGGTACCACCTTTGGCAGTCATTTCCCTACCCTGGCGGGCATGGCGAATCAGTTGGCCGTGGTTCGTTCCTTCCAACATGGCAACAGTAGTCACGCGATCGCTCAACAGATGGTCGCCACTGGCAATAATAACACCAAGGGCTTCATGGGTTCTGTTTACTCACGGGTCACCGGAACCACGCATCCCGAGACCGGGATTCCCATGAACACCGTGTTAACCCCTCGGTCCCTGGGGTACCAGAAACTCGGTGCATCAGGATCCACCAGTCGTATCATCGAGGTCGGAAACCTGCCCAAGGCTTACCGGGCATTCGATCCTGGTCGAGGCAATGAACTACTGGACAACATGAAGTTAAATGTTGAGGAATCTCGCCTCGACGACCGACGCGGGCTACTCAAATCCCTGGACCAGATTCGTCGCCAAATCGACACCAATGGATCACTCGAAGGTGCAGACCGTTTTCAACAGCAGGCATTCGATGTCATCCTGGGGAGTGGTGCGAAGGCCTTTGACCTCTCCCAGGAATCTCCTGCCACCCTGGCCCGCTACGACACCTCGCCCTATACGGTCCCGGCTGCGGTCGTAGCCAGGAAACGAAAAGGGACCAGCAACCAGGCTCCCTTGGCACTCGGCAAACAAATGTTGCTTGCCCGGCGATTAGTTGAGGCCGGTTGTGGATTCGTCACCGTCACCAGCGCTGGCTGGGATATGCACGGCAATCGTTTTGGAGTCGATGATGGGATGCCCGTTCTGGGACCTGCCGTGGATCGCGCAGTCAGCGCGTTCATCGAGGACCTCGCGCAACGTGGCCTGACCGAAAAAGTACTACTGGTCATTACCGGTGAATTCGGTCGTACACCTCGCATCAATTCCAAGGGTGGTCGCGATCACTGGGGAAACCAATGCACACTCGCTTTTGCGGGTGGTGGCCTCAAGATGGGGCAGGTTATCGGGGAATCCGACCGCACGGCCAGCCAGCCAGCCACGAATCCACTGGGCATACCCGACCTGATGGCCACGGTGATGCATACGCTGTTTAACGTGGGTGAGTTGCGAGTGACTTCAGGAATACCCAACGATATCATGCAAGCCATTACTACCGGAAACCCCATCCGGCAATTAATGTAGTGCTCGAAGCACTGCTTACTTCAACGATGCCAGGTAAGCCAACAGGTCCGCAACCTGCTGCAGGGTCATTTCCTTGACCAATAATTCCGGCATCAGGCTCTTGGGTTGAGGTACCAGCAGGTCCACCTGCTCAGCGGGCACACGAATTTCTTTCCGGGTGGAATCACGAAGCACCACTTCCTGTTCAGTTTTCCGCACCAGGAGTCCCACGTGTACTTTCCCCTCGATCGTCTCGAGCAAGTAGGTGCGGTACTTGGGATCCACCTTGAGCGAGGGCTGAAGAATACTCTCCAGTAACGCTCGTCGATCATTTTTCTTGGCGATCCCGTCCAGGTCCGGTCCCAGTTGGTTTCCTTGCTTGGCAACCTGGTGACAATTACGACATTGCACCCCACTTCCCTTCAGGAACAGCTGCTGCCCCCGTTCGACACTACCTTCCTGGGCCAGGATCATCTCCGGACGGATCACGGTACCCAGTCGTTGTACCCGTTGGCCGGCTGGTAACAATGATTCAAAGAGGTCACGGATACGCACGTCCGGGTGTTGACCTCCAGCCAGGATTACCTGGGCTCGTATCGCAGCAGGCAAACCCTGCTGCCGGTGCCCCAGGGCCATTACCAGTTGCAGTGCTCCGCTGCTGGATTCCAGCAATTCCTTGATCACGTTATCCCGCTGGCCGGCAGCCAGGTTGCCACTGCCCAGTTTCTTCACAAGTTGCTGGTGACGTTGTCTAATCGCCAGGGCCGTTTCATCTGCGGTACCCGGTGGTGCCAGGTCCGGCGACAGCGAGGCAATCCAGTCGTGTACCAGTTGCAGGCCGTCTCGATCGACGACCTGGGATCCAAAATGAGGCATCCGTCCCCGGCCCAGCTTGGCCATGCGATAAAGCAGTACCGACCGAAAAGGATCTGCCGGGGCCAGTACGCGTGCACCGTACATGCCAAAGGTACCCTGGGTAGGCCGGGCTCCCAGCAGGTTGGATTTATCAAGCGTCAGGGCATAACGAATATCCATGTGTGCCGTCCCACCACCTCCGCGGCGGTGGCAAGTCGCGCAATTGATATGCAGGTAAGCGCGAGCTCTTTTCTCCAGGTCCGCTGCAGGATCACCTGGATCCGGTAACACGGGCAACTTCTCTGCCAGTGGTTTGCTGAATAAACCAATGTGAGCCAAAGTCCGCAACTGGTTATCGGTCACGGCACCGTAATCATGATCTCGGTTAACCTGGTCGATCGTAAAACCGTAGATCGAACCGCCACGGGCCGTATGACAAAGGATGCATTCCGTACGACTCGCATGATGCCAACGCTGCTGCCGCTTACCTCCTGGTGCCGCCGGATCCTGGACCGTGAAGGTACGATCACTCCCCTGGCGACCAGCCAGTACGGCATCAGTCTGTTCCTCGTTCCAGATATAGTTGTAGGCTTGCCAGGCACTACCATCAAAATGCAACACCTGGGTCTCAATGCGTCTGCGCGAGGCAGGATCTCCCTGTCGCAAGTCCAGCGAGATCGTCTTGGCTAGCACGCCGTCCGTGGGAAAGGCCCAGTTCCCTTCGAAGAATCCTTGCTGGGCATTGGATTTACTGTAGACCCCCAGTTGCGAACTCCCGGGGAGAGCCAGGAAACGATCGGCAATCGTATGATCAGCCCACGGTTCTGCGTTAATCGAATAGGAAATGACTCCCGCCGCAGGCTCATGTTTTCGAACCGAGGCAAACAAACCCGTCTGACTGAGCTTACGAGGGAATTCCTGGTTAACCGTCGTGGCGGGTGTAGGGACCAGCCGATGCAGCGTTCCTCCTCCGTAATCCATCATGTAGAGTTCATCCGCATGATCGGTGCCAAAGCAAATCACCTGCAGGGGCGTATCGACCAGTTCCTTCAACCAGGTCACCTTACTGCCGTCATGCCGTACCCCCCATACTTTTCCCGTAACATAGTCAGCATAGATATAAGCACCGGTCAGATCCTTGAGTCGCTTACCCATGTAAACAGCACCCCCGGTAATCGAACGCGCCTCGGTGTGCGAATGAGCTACCGTAGCGGGCACGATTTTCGTGGGGCCACGTTCCCATTCCGGGTGAACCGACTGGCTGGATTCAACGATACTCCACCCATAATTGGCTCCTTTTTCCACCCGGTAAACCATCTCCCACATTTCCCAACCCACATCACCACACCAGAGTGCTCCGTTGGTGGGATCAAAGGTAATCTTCCAGGGGTTACGAAACCCGTAAGCCCAAACTTCACCACGAGCCCCCGAATGTTTCACGAATGGATTATCGGCCGGAATAGAATAAAGCTTTCCCGGGTCATGATGATCCACGTCGATCCGCATGATGGTTGACATGACGGTCCCCAGGTCCTGGCCATTGCGCAAACTATCCGGCGGAAAGGCCCCAGCGCCATCCCCAGCCGTAACGTACAGGTAGCCATCCGGACCGAACTTGATACAGGCACCGTTGTGCCCCCCGGAAAGCCATGTCAGGATCACTTCCTCGCTGGTCACGTCGATGATCGGGGGGTCGCTGTCACTGCACTTGAAGCGTGACAGAACGGTTCCATCATCCTGACCTGCCTTCTTGACATAGGCCAGGTAGCAATACCGATTCTCCTGGAAATGCGGATGAAACGTGAAACCATAAACCTGGTTAAATTCCTCGATGGCCGGGGCCAGTTCTGCAACCAGTTCTGCCCCGGTGCCCTTTCCATCCGGCAGGAACGCAAAAATCTTTCCCTTGAGTTCAACCACGAACAAGTGTTCTGTCCCTGGCGCGGAGGTCAGGATCACGGGGTTCACGAATTTCAACTGGGGAAACACCTGCTCCACCTGGTAGGGTGGCGGTGGTTCCGGTGAACCCGTGATCCGTGATGTCGTCCAGGCTGTCCGTTGAGCGATACCATGCGGACCCGTGTCCTGCGCAACAACCCGTGACAACGAACAGGTCATTCCGACAAGAACTATCATCAAGCAACGGAAAGATCGCATCATCATGTACCGCCTGAAAAAAGGGATTAATCGAATGGGCTGCATCCTAATCACCGCCCATTCGTGATGCAAGCAGCAGGGGCGGCGACCGCGACTACTCCCTTTACGAGAATCTATAATCCGGTTCCAATAGTAACTGGTAACATCTTAGCTCTGGGCACCGATTCCTCCCGGAAAGAAAATACCTTTCAGAAAGTTACTCAGAATGCGTATTACCTGCCACCTGTCATCCGTGCTGATGATCCTCGGACTCTTCTTGATCACTACCAGCAATGGCTGCAAGAAAAAATCACAAACGGTCCCGCTGACGGCACCTACTGACAACGACCTGACCGATTTAACTGCCGATGTTGCCCGAGAGCTCCTGCCGTCAGCTGCTTCGATGAGCAGTGTTGACTTCGAAAAACTGGCCCGTGCCCAAACCGTGGCAGGCCCGGACAGCTTCAAAAGCAAAACCCTTACCTTCATCCTACTGACGCTGGGTCCGCAAAAAGCCAGTGCCGACAACCAGGCTGCCCTGGAGGATTTCAATTATCCAACAGGCAATCGGACGCCGCAACCAAGCGAGATCGCAGAGGTGATTTACACGAGTAAGGCAAAGGGCTACGCCACCTTCCTGCAGCCAAATCTTATTACCCATTGTACGTGTGATAGCGACGGAGACAGGGCCAGCGGCTTCGTGACGTTTCATGCCCCGGATCTTTTTGCCGGCAAAGTGGAATTCATAGCCCGACGCAACGACGGCAAATGGCAAATCGAAGAATTCCATCTTCCCAACTATGGAATCAAGACGGTTCGAGGAGACGATAACCAGTGGCACCAGTCGGGTATCGATGATCCTGCCAACCCGACTACAAGTAACAAGGCTATACCAGCCACTAAATCTCCGGATGTCGAAATTCCCATACTGACCACGGCCGCCGCCCGTGCATTGGTTCCGGAGGCATCCTCCATGAGCAATGCCGACTTCAAGAAGTTCTCCGGCCCGGACGGCAACCCCACGGCAAACGGTTTCGAGAGCCAGTCACTCACGCTGGTCCTGATGACGCTGGATCCTGCCAAGGCCGGTGCCAAGAACCCGGAAGTCTTCACCGATTTCCAATACCTACCTGGCTTCGCGCTGGACCGCTTTAGCACGGCCATAACCGCCACCAAGGCAGATGGATACGCCACGCTTATTCAGCCGCGGTTCATTACCCATGGCTCCTGCCAGACCGACAAGGACCAGGCCCGGGGATTTGTTACTTTTCATGCTGAGGATCTTTATTCCGGAAAAGTTCACTTCGTCGCCCGCTACCACGAGCGAACCTGGCGAATAGAGGAATTCCAATTACCTGTCTATGGAATCACAGTTTCACTCGACAAGCAGGGGAACTGGCAACGCACGGCGGTTTCCAGCGAGCAGGGTACGGAAGCGAACTAGTTGCCAAACAACTGCTTATGCAAGCGTTGTAATACCTCGCTACTGTCCAGCACATAATCACGTTCTGCCTTCACGGCTTCAGACGTGGCCTTAATCAGGGTCTTGAACTGCTCGTTATCAGCAAGCTCCTTGCGGGCTGCTCGCTGGCCTGCCTGGATTTGCTCATTGGTCACGAATAGCTGCGGAAACGCCTCTTGCATTTGCTTTTCCCGTGATTCCCGTTCACGCACCAGGGCCAGGTACGGAGCTTCTTCTTGATACTTACGCCGCACTCTTTCAAAGGCGGCCGCCAACTGGTTCTTGGGTAACTCAGCCAGCCGACTATCTTTCGACAATACGTATTGTCGTTCTGCCTGCTTCGCCAGGTTCACCTGTTTCTGCATTTCCTGGTATCGCTTGTCAGTCTGTAGTTCCCGTCGGGTCTGGTCCGTAACCTTGCGTACCTGCTTGATCGTACTAAACACCTGTGGGAACTGTTCATGCTCTTTCTTTTTCTGCGCGTCTACCTGGCCTACCCGTTTTCGAAACTCCGGATCGTTACGGTAGAGTTGATCCTGGGCATTCATGAGCAAACGCTGGTACTGGTCTCGGGGAGTTCGCGTTACCGCCGGGCGTGTTTCCTGGATTTGCTTGAGCATGGTACGTCGCGTCTTCCAGTCCCGCAGGACAGCCGCCTGTAGAATCTGCACGTTATCAAGAGAGGCCGACGACTGATCTACCTGGAATGCAAAATAGGTGCGTTGACGATCCAGGATGGGGTGCTGTCCCACCACGAAATGGTCACGATCGACGTGGGCAACGATCTCATCCTTAACGATTTCCACGGTCATCGTGTACCACTGATTAGGTTTAAAATCGAAGGCACACTCGCCTTGGACACTGGGGTAGTAGGGAACCGATTGATCCCGGGCGGTTTGAATATAGAAATGGTCCGGGCGAACATGCACGACCGCGTTGTAATGTCCCGGCGTACCGGTGAGCAGGCGAATATCTCGGGCCCCTTCGAAACGAAAATCAAAACGCATTACCACGTCCTTGAACTCCGGATTCTTAATAAAGATGCGATCATTTTCTGCGGGCAGTTCATTTCTCCAGAGGGTCTCATTGCGGATGCTCCAGGGTGATTTAAAGAACCAGCGATCACTCACCTGGCCCAATGAAAACGAGTCCTGGAAGTAGGATTGTTGTGTGCGAGCCATCAACAGCGTTGAGGGCGTTCGGGCCTGGACCTGGCTGCGCCAGGACGCCAGTTGGTTTCGCAATTGATCAACGCGTTGTGGATTTTTTGCTGCTACATCATCCTGCTCTCCGACATCGCTGCGCAGGTTGTAGAGTTCCGCATGTCCATCATCAAAGAAGTCGATCAGTTTCCAGTCCCCGGCGCGTACGGCCCCGGCTGAACGACCACCGAGAAAATGAGGTTTGTCGAGTGGATAATGCCAGTACATGGCCTCCCGCGTGATCCTGGCCTGGGGGTTCGTCCAGTTATCCAGACAGGAGACTCCGTCGAGAATTTGGTTTGCGGGTGTTTCCAACTCCAGGGCCTCCAGCAGCGTCGGGTAAAAGTCGACATTGACCGTCGGTTCCTGGCTCACGCTGGCCCGTGGTACGCGAGCCGGCCAATGCACCAACAAGGGAATACGAATTCCCCCCTCGTACAGTTGGCTTTTCCCACCCCGCAGTTGCCCGTTGGTCGTCACCTGGCTTTCTCCACCGTTATCACTGGTAAAGATAACAATCGTGTTGTCCTGGATTCCCTTCTCGGCCAACTTCTTCATGACCAGTCCGACACCATCATCGATACTCTCGAGCATGGCAGCCAGGTGAGGGTTATGGTCACTGGCCCAGTGATTCAAGGGATCCCCCTGGAGTCCAGCATCCTGGCAGAGGTAACATCGTTGTCGATGGCTTTTACCGGGCGGATGCTTGCGGCGATACTTCTCAACCAGTTCCTTTTTACCATTCATGATGGTATGAGGAGCATAGTGGCTGAGCAGCAGGAAGAACGGTTTCTCATGATTCTTCTCGATGAACTTGACCGCTTCATGATTCATGCGATCGACCAGGTATTCGTTCTCACCCAGTACCTGGTTTGGAATATCGACCCAGCGAATGGGTTGATCGCGAAACCTGTAAGGCCAGAAATTAGCCCCATTCCCAACCCCCTTGACCTCACCAGCAAATTCGCTGGCAAAGCCATGGTCCGTGGGCCGGATCTCAACCGGGGCCTCGTGATACTTGTAGCCCGTTAGATGCCACTTACCGATCATCCCGGTCTGGTAACCCTCGGCCTGCAGTGTTTCGGCCAGGGTTACATGGCTGCGGGAAAGTGCATTCGCAGAATTGGGACGCAGATAATCAAGAATGCCAACACGCGCGGGATATTGACCAGTCAGCAGGGCGGCCCGATAAGGTGAACAGACGGGAGCAGCGGCATAGGCCTGGGAAAAGCGCATTCCACGTTTACCAAGTTCATCCAGGTGCGGCGTCTCGTTGAAACGATTGCCATAACAACCCAGTTCGGACCATCCGAGGTCATCTGCCAGTACGATGACAATATTGGGCTTCCTGGCAGCTGCGGCTAATTCCGCTGACCAGACACAGGCGACGATCAAACAGATCTTGAGCAGGATCTGGTTCGTACGATCTACCATCATTTTCTCCCCAGGGTCATTCTGTGCAAAGCGATTCATTATAGTAGAACTTCCTTGCGCGGGAGGGGTACTCTGCTAATTGTTGTGGCGACCAACGGACAGTGGTATGCTTGGTTTCGAGCCTGCTATATCCAGGGCAAAATCGAGTTTCATCCTCGTTCCGGGAGCCAATCATGCTACGTCATTCAAACCTCTTCCTGGCAATCGCACTTCTGCTACAAGCCCTGACCAGTGTTTCCCTGGCCCAGGAGACGGATCAGACCAAGGGTAAGACGCTGTCACGTACTTATGATTTCAAGGAAGCCGGCAAGGCGATGAAATACTCGCTCTACATCCCGACCAGCTATGACAAGGCGAAAAAGACTCCGCTGATTGTTGCCCTACATGGGCTGGGAAGCAGCGCTTCGGGCATCATGCGATACCCCGGGTTTACCCGACATGCCGAAAAACATGGATACCTGGTCGTGGCACCCACGGGATACAACTCGCGCGGCTGGTACGGATCACGTGGCAAAGGAGGTGGCCGCGGATCCGATCCTGAAAACCTGGGTGAGCTGAGTGAAAAAGATGTCATGAATGTACTGGCCATCGTCCGCAAGGAATTCAACGTCGATGACAATCGTATTTACCTGATGGGGCATTCGATGGGCGGGGGCGGTACCTGGCACCTCGGAATCAAGTACCCGAAGATCTGGGCTGCGTTGGGACCGATCGCACCGGCTGCTCCACGCAGCAGTGCAGGCCTAGCCGACATCACACACATTCCCGTGATCGTCATCCAGGGTGACCAGGACGGTCTTGTCCGCGGGGCACGCCGCTGGGTGGACAAGATGAAAGAGCTCAAGATGGAGTACGAGTACCTGGAGATCAAAGGGGGCGGCCACGTTGATGTGGCCTACAAGCATTTCCCAGAGCTCTTTGCTTTCTTTAATGCACACACACGGGATGGGACAGCCGTTGCCTCCAAGCCGGCACCGAAAAAAACAACCGGCATCCAACGTGCCGAACGATTCGAAGGCTTCAAGAAGACCCCGGTCACCATGGATTACCTGGCTCACCTGCCCAAGGGTTACCAAGAAGGTGAGAAAAAATGGCCCATGATCCTCTTCCTGCATGGTGCCGGTAGCGTCGGAGACAACCTGGATCGCATCAAACGCAACGGGCTGCCTCAATTACTCGAAGCCAAGAAGGAATCCCAGGTCCAGTCTTACCTGGACCGTTTTATTATCATTTCGCCGCAGAGCAGCGAACGGCGTTGGAGCAGCAGTTCCCTGGAGGCTCTCCTGTTTCACGTCGAGAAAAAATACAAGGTAGACCAGCAGCGTGTTTACCTGACAGGACTCAGCCTGGGTGGCTATGGAACCTGGTCCATGGCAGGTCGCTTTCCTGATTACTTCGCCGCGATCGTCCCTATCTGCGGTGGCGGCAGTCCCTCCGCAGCTGACCGCCTGAAGAATATCCCCACCTGGGTCTTTCACGGTGCCAAGGATGAAACGGTCTCCATTTCCAAGTCCCAGAGCATGGTTGACGCCTTGAAGGCTGTCGATGGAAACGTGAAATTCACGATTTATCCGGAAGCAGAACACGATGCCTGGACGGAAACCTACAACAACCCCAAGCTTTACGAATGGTTGCTGGAACAAAAGCGATCCAACTAGAACTTTCATTCCTCGTGAAAGCGAACCCGCCAGGCGTACCCCCTGCCCTACACAGGAACAATTCTCCCATGTCTCTCCGGTATCCCGCGATCATGGTTGTCCTACTGGCATTGGCCCTGGGAATGAACCAACTGGCCAGCGCGGTCGAGCTTCGACACGGTTACGCTGATTCGTCAGGCGTAAAAATCCACTACGTGGAAGCAGGCCAGGGTCCCCTGGTTATCCTGATCCATGGGTTTCCTGATTTCTGGTATACCTGGCGCGATCAAATCCCTGCCCTGGCAGAACATTTCCACGTCGTGGCCATCGACCAGCGAGGATACAACAAGAGCGATCAACCCAAGGGGATTGAACATTACACGACCGACAAGTTGGTTGGCGATGTGAAGGCCGTGATTGATCATTTCAAACAACCACAGGCCACGATTGTCGGGCATGACTGGGGAGGGTTCGTTGCCTGGTCTTTTGCAATGACTCACCCGAAGGCAACCGCTCGACTGATCGTGCTGAACCTGCCTCATCCGCGGGGCCTGGTCCGGGAACTGGCTAACAATCCCGAGCAACACAAGAACAGCCAGTATGCTCGCAACTTTCAGCTGCCGGGAGCTGCCGCCCTGCTGACCGCCAAGGGCCTGGCTGGCTGGGTTCGAGAGCCCGAGGCCCGCAAGAAATACGTGGAAGCGTTTCAACGCAGTTCATTTGATGGCATGTTGAATTACTACAAGGCTAATTACCCACGCCAGCCCTACCAACTGACAGAAGCCTTGAAACGTCCGATCAAGTGTCCAGTGCTGGTCTTCCACGGTCTCCAGGACCGTTACCTGCTCCCCGGTGCCCTGAACGACACCTGGAAATGGGTCGAAAAGGAATTCACGTTGGTTACCATTCCCGAAGCCAATCATTTCGTTCACCGCGATGTACCGAAACAGGTCAGTCAGCGCATGGTGCGATGGCTAAAAAGTCACTAGCTAACGGGCCATTTTTACTTTCCAGGGCATCAATACCATGGATTTCCAGAAACTACGGGACGATCTCTGTGGCTGCTATGTGACGGTACCGACGATGTTTCACGACGACGGCCTGGAACTGAACATCGAGGCCACCGCTCAGCACGTACAGTTCCTGCTGGACGGTGGCATCAAGGCCGGTACCGGAGTTCTCCTCGCCGGTGGAGCCGCAGGTGACTTTTCCACGATGTCCATCGCCGAACGTATCCAGGTCGGTGAAGCGGTGGTTAAGGCCGCGGATGGACGTATCCCGGTCGCCATGGGAGCTCAAACGACCAGTACACGAGAACTTGTCGAACTGGCCCGGGCCGCAGCCGATCTGGGAGCGGACTATATCCAGGTCTCTCCACCGTTCTATCATCCACATACCGAGGGAGATTTCCACGAGTACCTGGATGCCGTGGTGGATGCAGTCGATATCGGTTTGATCGTCTACAACACGTTCTGGACCAGCATGGGAGTTTCCTTCCAGGGAGTCGAACGCCTGGTCCAGATACCCAACGTTTCCGGACTCAAATGGGCGGTGAACGACATCGGTTTCATGGAATTTGATGAAGTGGTTTCCGCGTTCGCTGGACAGATTAGTGTCATCGACAACCAGAACCGTTTCGTCTCCAGTCATATCCTGGGCGCTCGTTCGATTGAATTACACATCTGCAACCACTGGCCACAATTCGGAGTACACCTCTGGGAAATGCTCCAGGCAGGACGTTACGAGGAAGTCCAGCGGGAGATGGTACGCGTGATTCTTCCCTTCATGTCACTCTGGAAACAGATGGAAGAATACACCAGTGGCGACGGGTATCTCGACAAGCTCTGCATGGAACTCGTGGGGTTGCCTTCCAGTCGTTGTCGACCACCGACTCGAGATGTCCGGGAACGATATCGAGACGCGGCACGCGCGATGTTGCTCGCGTGTAAAACACCGGGTGTTATCCGTGATTAACATCTACTGTTATATTTACATCCATCTTTAATTGACTTATTCAGCAGGAAACGCCAACCAATGATTCTCCAGCATGATGATCTGAAACAATACACCCACAAGATTTTCGCCGCGGCCGGTTGTTCCGAGGAGGAGGCAGCCCGTGTTGCCGAACACCTGGTCGAAGCGAACCTGGTCGGACACGACTCGCATGGCGTCATCCGCATTGCGCGTTATATCGAATGGATCCAGGAAGGCAAGGTATTGGCCAACCAGCAAGTCAAGGTAATCCTGGAAAATGACATGTTGGCGGTCCTGGATGGCCAGTTCGGGCTGGGTCAGAGTATTGGTGAGCAGGCCGTTCGCATCGGGTTGGACAAGTGTTCCACGCAGGGGATATCCATCGTTGGCCTGCGAGACGCCGGTCACCTGGGACGGATCGGTGACTGGCCCCTGATGGCCGCGAAAGAAAACAAGATCTCGATTCACTTCGTGAACACCAGCGGTGCAGGCATCCTGGTGGCTCCCTTTGGTGGCGTGGATCGTCGCCTGTCCGCCAATCCCTTTGCCGTGGGCGTTCCTCGCAAGAACCAGGAGCCGATCATCCTGGACATCTCGGCCTGCATGATGGCCGAAGGCAAAATTCGCGTGGCACTTCACCAGGGCAAGCTACTACCGGACGGATGCATCATTGACGCCCAGGGGCAACCCGCCAATGACCCCAAGGCCTTCTACGACGATCCTCCAGGATCGATCCTGTCGATCGCCGGTCACAAGGGTTACGGCCTGGCACTCGTCACGGAAATGCTCGCCGGCGCGCTCACCGGTGGCGGATGTTCGAACGTCAAGAACAAGGATCGCCTGGCCAACGGGATGCTCTCAATCTACATTGATCCGGAAAAGTTCGCAGAGGATCAACCCTATCATGACGAGATCAATCGTTACGTCGATTACGTAAAGAGTTCCCAGACCATCACACCGGATGGTACCATTTACATGCCCGGAGAAATCGAAGCAGCGAACCGCGCCGACCGTGCTACCAACGGTATCGACGTAGCCGACACCACCTGGCAACAAATCTACGATACCGCCCAGTCGCTGGGCGTCTCGGAAGGATTACCTCAACCTGCAGACTCCTAGAAGGAAACATCTCATGAAACGTTGGCTTCTCTGGTGCGTCTTTTTATTGCCCAGCCTTCCCGTTCTCGCCGCCGAACGTCCGAATATTATCTTTATTCTTTCGGATGATTTGAGTTGGGGTGACCTGGAATGCTACGGCCAACAACAAATCAAGACTCCACATGTCGATCGATTGGCCAACACCGGCATTCGATTCACCAATGCCTACGCAGGCAATTCCGTCTGCGCACCTTCACGCAGCTGCTTGATGCAGGGCCTACATCCGGGACACGCACGCGTACGCGGCAATGCTTACCAGAGCTATCGTCATGCGTTACAGAGAGAAGATGTCACCGTGGCCACACTCCTGCAAGCTGCTGGCTACCGGACCGGACTTTTCGGCAAGTGGGGCCTGGGACTCAGCAGCCAGTACGGCACTCCCGATCGCATGGGTTTCCACGAGTTCTTTGGGTACCTGAACCAACGCAAAGCCCACAGCTACTATCCACCGTTTCTCTGGGACAACCGCCAGCGGACGCTCTTCCCCGGAAACAACGGGCATGATCATAAGCAGCAAAGCCAGTATGATGCACAGGGCAAGGTACAACCGTTCGGAATCAAGCAACCTGCCGAAGCCCAGTATTCCTTCGACCTGATTCATCAGAAATCGCTCGACTTCATACGACGAAACCACGAACAACCATTCTTCCTTTACCTGGCCCATACGATCCCGCACGGCCCGGTTATCGTCCCGGAACTGGGATCCTACCGCGATCAACCCTGGGCCATCGGCCACAAGGAATGGGCGGGCATGGTCACCCGACTGGACCAGGCCGTCGGTGACGTCCTGGCACTGGTTCACGAACTGGACCTGGATCAAAAGACGCTCATTTTCTTTGCCGCGGACAATGGTCACAGTTGCCATGGCTACGATCGCGACAAGTCGGCAACTCGGATCGGCGACCATTTCCAGAGTTACGGTCCCACGCGGGGACGCAAGGGAGACAGTTATGACGGTGCCTTCCGGGTCCCTGCCCTCGCTCGCTGGACCGGCAAGATTGCGCCGGGGCGGGTCAGCGACAAGACCTGGGCATTCTGGGACTTTTTGCCCACGGCACTGGAAGCTGCCGGGCTGCCCGCGGAAAAGAAAACCGATGGCATCTCCATCCTGCCAACCTTACTGGGTAAGCAAGCCGACCAGGTGGAGCACGAGTACCTCTACTGGGAATACAATCGCAACCAGGCCATTCGCTCTGGAAAATGGTTTGCACATCGGAAAAACGGCGGCAACGTGGAACTCTACAACCTCCAGCAGGACCCACAACAAGGCGACAACCTGGCCGAGCAAGAACCAGAGCTGGCACGCCAGATGCTAAAGCGGATGCAAGAGTCTCATCGTCCCAGCGAGGTCTGGCCCAGCCCCGGAGAATCAACGGGAGCATTTCAGCAGCGTATGAAAGCTTCTGGAATATCAAGCCGCCCCAGGAACATCGACGGTTAGCCATCCTTGCCTGCAAGTTCCAACGAAGTCGCTGATTGATATCGCTCAGCACCAGGGTTAAAATTTCATTCGCTCCATCGTGCGGAGCAGCAGCGGTTCGCAACGTGTTACCGGAAAGAGAGTACCTCTATGCAAAGACAACTTCACCTAAACCGCCTGTTGCTGACGCTGGTCATGCTCGCCTCAACGCGTTCATTGGCCCTGGCCGCCGATCCGCCTGTTGTATCCAGCAAGTTACCACTCATCGTGGCGCATCGCGGTGCCTCACACGACGCGCCGGAAAATACCCTGGCTGCTTTCAACTTGGCCTGGAAGCAGGGCGCTGACGGCATCGAGGGAGATTTCTTTCTCAGCCAGGATGGTCACCTGGTATGCATTCACGACAAGGACACCAAGCGTTTCACTGGCAAACAACTGGTTGTCAACAACACGCCACTCGCGATATTGCAGCAACTGGACGTGGGATCCTGGAAAGACAAGAAATTCGCCAACGAGCGCATCCCCACGATTGGCGAGGTCTTTGCCACTATTCCAGCCGGCAGGAAGATCTTCATCGAACTCAAGGAAGGGGCCCGCATTGTGGCTCCCCTCAAGCGTGCTATTGCTAAATCGGGACTCCGGAAAGACCAACTGGTAATCATTAGTTTCCACGCCGATGCAATCGCCGAATCCAAGCGACAATTACCGCAGATTCGAGCCCACTGGCTGCACAGCTACAAGAAGGATTCGAAAACGGGTAAATACAAGAACGATGTTGAGCAGATTGTACGTACGTTAAAAGATACGAAAGCGGACGGCCTGGGCACCCAGGGGCGACAGGAGATCGTGACCCGCCAATTCCTGGATACTCTGCGAAAGGCTGGCATGCGGGAATTTAGTGTCTGGACGATTAACGAACCGGCAGATGCTCATTACTTCCAGGGCCTGGGGACCGTGGCAATCACCACGGATCGACCTGGTTACCTGCGAAAAGCATTGGAACGGCCTGCGCCCTGAAACGTTGCCGTACCTTCCTGGACTATATTTCTAGCTACATTGGCCCTGCCCACTTATTACAATGGATAGGGTAACGCGTCGTAAGGGAAAACCACCGTGTCCACAGCGATCACCACTGCAACTCCGTCGAAACCTGGTAGCCTGACGCTCCCATTTATTCATCTGAACCTACGTTTCAATCCCTTTGGAGAACTGCCCCTGAAATATCGGGCAGAGTTGGCAATCATCGACACGGCACCGCTGCTCGCTCACCTGGACCGTCCAGGGGCAGTACTACAGCTGCTGGGCGACAAGGGCCGTGGTAAGACCACCCATTTACTAACGATCAAGTCCTGTTTTCCTGACGCCGCCTACGTCCATTTTCCAGAAGGAGAGCGGCCGCCCATTCCTTCCGGGAGCCCACTGCTGCTGGATGAAGCCCAGCGTATTCCCTGGTGGCAACGACGCCAGTTATTTCAGTTTTCGGGACCACTCATTCTCGGTACCCACCGGGACTTTACACGTCAGTTGCAACGCCTCGGACGTGACATCAAAACCATCGAGGCCGGTGAGGGAACCAACGCGGCACGACTGGACCAGGTCTTCCAACGGCGGATAGAATTCGCAAGACGATCTCCGGGGCCAGTCCCCACCATACCGATGAACACGATCCAGCAGTTATTAGCACAACACGGAGACGATCTGAGAGCAATGGAAGGCCATCTTTACGAACGATTCCAATCACTTGAGAAACCATGCCATGTCCAAATGTGATATTTCTATCAACTTTGAAAACGACCAGGACCAGTTCCGTTCGGACCAACCTGTCACGGGCACCGTCGACATCCAGGTCAACAAGAATGTCGATTGTCGCTCTCTGATCGTCGCCGGCTTCTGGAAAACACATGGCCGCGGAAATCGTGATTCCGGTCGCTACGCCCCGCAGTCGCTCTACAAGGGCGAACTGCAAGCCGGACAATCTTATTCGTACCCCTTCCGGATCCCAGCCGACAAGGTGCCACTGACCTATCGTGGTAAATTAATCAACCTCGATCACTACGTCGATGTGCGTATCGATCTACCCTGGGCGAGAGATCCTAAGAAACGAACGGATTTCATCCTGTTACCCGGCTCTACCGGGCGACTACCCATCCCCCTACCACCAACTCCGGACAGTATCGGGATACAGATCGGGCGTGCTGTTGCAGCGGTGCTGAGCGTTGTCCTGTGCGTGATCGGAATCCTGACACTCTGCCTGGGCTTCGGATTTATCCTGCTCGGCGCTGGCTTGGCCATTGGCTATTTTGCCTTGCGCAAACAACTTGCCGAACGCCGCCTGGGCAAGGTTCAGATTAGTTGTGATACATACGTGGTAGCACCAGGCGATACGCTCCCAGTCACCGTTAGCTTCACACCCCGTAAACCCGGACAGCTCAATGGTGTGCAAGCAACGTTGACCTGCAAGGAACGTGCTGTTTCCGGCAGTGGCACCAATCAAACGACGCATACCGCCAAGCTCCACGACCGGGATTTCACGTTGTCCGGCCCCGAATCATTCGGGTCTCATGAAAACATCACGTTTCGTGGCCAGATCAAGGTGCCCGACATCGATGCCTACTCCTTCGACAGCGGGGATAATGCTGTCTCGTGGACTCTCAAGATCCAGATCGACATTCCCAAGTGGCCGGATTGGTTCGAGGTCGTGAACCTGGCTCTTGTGCCACGCATCTTGCTGCACGATGAATCCCCTGCCGAAACAGAGATCACTTCCTCGCCCGAGGGCACTGCGCCCCTGGAGCCATCACTTCCGGCCAGCGAAAACGTGGGCCCGGTAACTATCGTGGCAGCTTCTGCTGCCAAAGAGGAAACGATACCGCCGGAACCAACAAACCCAGAAACTCCTGAGGTCGAGACTCCTGAGGTCGAGACTCCTGAGGTCGAGACTCCTGA
>Ga0163108_10000047_pt1 | contig 75299 bp, 49 predicted proteins | sample Fk1155metaG_FD_109644 | JGI IMG/M metagenome (GOLD analysis project Ga0163108, IMG submission 109644) | Marine microbial communities from the Central Pacific Ocean - Fk160115 155m metaG | ecosystem: Environmental > Aquatic > Marine > Oceanic > Photic zone | place: The Central Pacific Ocean...
GCTGCTTTTCTCTGCGCCGACCGCTTCGGCCTTCCTTCCAGGGGTAGAACTTCCACTTCCCGCTTCGCACGGTACCCGGTCCGTGCATCAGGACGTAGAACTCGTGGGGGCTCTTTGCCCCTTCGCGTCCTGACATCAGGGGCCAGATATCAAGTCCATCGATCTTGCGTTCAGGAAGCTTTCCACCACAGAGCCCGGCGAGGGTGGGGAGGAGGTCGATTGTCGCGGCGACCTCGCGGCAGGTTTTTCCGGCCGGAATCTGTCCCGGCCACCACATGACGGTGGGCTCACGGATACCACCATCGTAGACGCTGCCTTTCTTTGCGCGAAGCGGCAGAGAACTGCCCACCGCCGCGCCGTTGTCGCTGGTGAAAATGACCAGTGTCTTTTCGGCAATCCCGGCCTTCCTGACAGCCCCGAGGATCTCGCCTACCGACCAGTCAACCTCCTCGATCGCGTCCCAGATGAGCTTCCCGGTGCGCCCGGCGAAGGCCTTGGACACCGCCAGCGGCAGGTGCACCATCGTGTGCGGCAGGTAGAGGAAGAAGGGTTTGTCCTTGTCCGTATTGATGAAGCGAATGGCCTCCTCGGTATAGCGCTTGGTGAGGGTGGTTTGGTCGGCGGGGTATTCGATGACCTCCTCGCCACGAAAGAGAGGCACCCAGTTGCGCTTCTTGTGGCCTTTTTCGAGATCCGCCCGGGTGAGTCCGCTGCGGATCACGATGTCATCGGAGAGCTTGTTGGCCGGGTCGATCCACATATCGTTGGAGTAGGGGACTCCGTAGTAGTATTCAAAACCCTGGTAGGTCGGCAGGCAGGGCGGCAGATGGCCGAGGTGCCATTTCCCGATGCAGGCCGTCCGGTAGCCCGCACCCTTGAGCATATCGGCAATGGTGACCTCCTCGGGGTGCAGGCCCTTGCCGCTGTTGGGGAAGAGGACGGCATTCATGCTGAGTCGCTGGTAATGGCAGCCGGTCATGAGCGCGGTCCGGGAGCCCGAGCAGACGGCGCAGCCTACGTAGAAGTCGTTAAAGATCATTCCGTCGGCACCCATCTTGTCGAGATGGGGTGTCTTCGGACCCTTAGCTCCGTTGAAACCGACATCTCCGTAGCCCATGTCGTCAATGAAGATGATGATGACATTCGGCTGCTCTGGCGCCGCGGCCGTGGCCGCGGTTGACAGGAGGCCAAGGGCAAGCAGGGAGAGAGCCAGGAGCCTTGTGATTGTTTTCATTGCGGAGCTCTTTCTTTGAAATGATTCGAGGCGAGCGCCGCGCGGAAGAAGCTCGGCGAACAGATACCCTACTCCCCGGAGGCGAAGGTATCAATCGCCGTCGATGACAGGGGAGGAGAGCTCTCGGGTTCGAGCCATGAGTGTGTCCCGCAGGGAAAGGTTACCTCTGCGGCCTCTTTGCTGATACCTTAGTTGGAACTGGGGAATTCGGACTCCACAGGTTGTTGCCTGGAGAGCTTCGCGTCCATAGCTGAAACATTCAATCCTTTGGAGTAGCTGATGCCTGTTGATTTTTCCCGAAGCCTGACGCGTCTGTCCATTTTTTTTCTCGCTCCTGTCCTGCTGGGACTTCCGGTTTCTTTGCCGGCGGATGAGTCCGGGGAGGCGCGCTCCATTCTCGACGCGACGGGCATCCACGGCGGGCTCGTTGTTCATCTTGGCAGCGGCAATGGGCGGCTTACCGCTGCTTTGCGCCGGACCTCGGCTTACCAGGTGCACGGGCTCGATACCGACGCTGAGAAGGTCAAGGCTGCCAGGGAGCATATCCATGCGCTGGGGATCTACGGTGGCGTATCGGTGGACCGGTTGGCCGGCAAGAGGCTTCCTTATATCGAAAACCTCGTCAATCTTGTTGTCATCGAAGACCTGGCTGGTGTGGACATGGATGAGGTTCTGCGTGTACTGGTTCCCAGGGGCGTAGCCTATGCCAGGGTGAATGGCGGCTGGAAAAAAACCATCAAGCCGTGGCCGGGGAATATCGATGAGTGGACTCATTTCATGCATGGTCCAGGGGGAAACGCTGTTGCGCGTGACACGGTGGTGGGACCGCCGGAGCACCTGCAGTGGGTGGGGAGCCCGCGCTGGTCGAGGCACCATGACCGAATGGCCAGCATGAGCGCTCTGGTTTCGGCTAACGGGCGTATCGTCTATATCATGGACGAGGGCTCTCGTATCACGATCCAGACGCCGTCAAGCTGGAAGCTCATCGCCCGGGATGCCTTCAATGGGGTGATTCTCTGGAAACGCTCGATTGGAAAATGGCATCACCACCTCTGGCCGCTCAAGAGCGGCCCTACCCAGCTTGCCCGGCGGCTGGTCGCGATAGGTGACCGAATTTACGTGACCCGGGGCCTGATTGCGCCGCTGGAGGAAATCGATGCGGTCACAGGGAAAACCCTGCGTGTCTATGAAGAATCCGGCGCCACCGAGGAGGTTATCGTCTCCGATGGGCTGGTTCTCGCTCTTGCCAATGATGAGCTGACCCAATTGGCCGGTTACGTTCCGAAGTTCAATGTCGGGGACCAGAGACGTGTTCTCACTGAGTTCGTCTGGAATAAGAAGCCGCGTCGCGTCGTTGGTTACGAGGCGGGAACGGGCAAGAAGCTGTGGGAGCGGAACACGAGCGTCGCTCCACTGACCCTCGCCGCGGACAAGGGCGGGGTCTATTTTCACGATGGGCGGGAGGTTGTCTGTCTTGACAGGAAAACAGGTAAGGAACGCTGGCGGGCGGAGTCCTCCGGCCGGGGCAAGAACAGCAGCTTCAACTTCGGTCCCAAGCTGGTCGTTCACAAGGGGGTCGTTATCTTCGCTGCCGGCAATCGCGAGATGCGAGCCTTCGATACGGCCTCGGGGAAGCTGCTGTGGCAGGCCCCGCACGCCCGCGGCGGTTACCAGTCTCCCGAGGATCTGCTGGTTGTCGATGGCAAGGTCTGGTCCGCGCCGACCACCTCCGGCCGCGACTCGGGTCTTTTTACGGGCCGGGACCTGGCCACCGGCGAGGTGAAGGTCGAATTTTCTCCCACGGTAAAGACCTATTGGTTCCACCATCGCTGCTATGTCGCCAAGGCCACCGCCAATTTTCTGCTCACCTCACGCACTGGCATCGAGTTTGTCGATTTCAAGAAGAAGGACTGGGACATCAACCATTGGGTCCGGGGAGGCTGCCTCTACGGAATCATGCCCTCCAACGGGCTGACCTACGCGCCTCCGCATAATTGCGCCTGCTATCCCGAGGCCAAGCTCTACGGCATCAACGCCCTGGCTGCTGGCAAAGGGAACAGGAAGCCTCCCAGGGAGGTTCCCGCGGAAGGGCGTCTTGAGAGAGGGCTGGCCTGGGGGCAGGTTCCTGGGAGCGAGGCGCGTCCCGGCGACTGGCCGACCTATCGGGGTAATACGACTCGGACCGGCTACTCGGATACGGAGGTGCCGAGCGCAATCCGGCCCGCCTGGGAGGTGAAGCTTGGAGGGAAGGTGACATCTCCCGTTATCGCCGGTGGAAAGGTATTCATTGCTCGGGTCAACCACCACACGGTGCATGCTATAGATGAACGAACCGGCAGGCAGAGGTGGTTCTTCACCACTGGCGGACGGGTCGATTCTCCTCCCACGATCCACGATGGCCGAGTTCTTTTCGGGTGCGCCGATGGCTGGATCTATTGCCTGCGAGCCGTCGATGGCAAGCTGGCCTGGCGTTTCAGGGGCGCTCCGCGCGATGACAGGCTGATGTCCTTTGAGCAGCTCGAATCGGTCTGGCCCGTGCACGGCAGCGTGTTGGTCAAGGACAACTCGATCTATTGCGTTGCGGGGCGCTCGAATTTTCTCGATGGCGGCCTGCGCTTTATCCAGCTCGATCTCTCCGGAGGCCTGGTGAAGGAAACCATTATCGATGACCGTGATCCCGGCACCGGTAAAGATATCCAGGACAGGATTCAGACTCTGCAGATGTCCACCGGCCTGGCGGACATTCTCTCGAGCGATGGCCAGTATATCTATATGCGCTCGCAGCAGTTCGACTCGGCTGGAAACCGTATCGGCATCGGTCCGCATTCCGGAGACGCCGCGAAGCAGGGAGCCGTTCAGAGTGGCAGCACCGCGCATCTTTTCGCGCCCATGGGCTACCTGGATGAAACCTATTTCCACCGCGCCTACTGGGTCTATGGACGAAGCTCCGCCGGAGGACACAATGGCTACTACCAGGCGGGGAAGTACGCTCCATCCGGCCGCATCCTGGTCTCTGACGGCAAGGATGTCTACGGCTTCGGACGCAAGCCGCAATACCTCAAGTGGACGACGACGATTGAGCACCAGCTCTTCTCAACCAGCAGGGAGCCGCCTCCCCAGGCTCTCAGCGAGGCGTCCTCGAGTCTGTTCAACAAGGCCGCCCGCCGCGGCGGCGGTTCGGGGATGATCACGATCCCTCTCAGCAAAAGTCTCAATCCGACCGGCAAGTCGCTCACCGTCGAGGCCTGGGTGAAGTCGGCCGGTCCCAACGGTGTCGTGATCGCCCGCGGGGGACCGTCTCAGGGCTACGCCCTGCTGCTGCAGAAGGGCAAGCCCCAGTTCAGTGTACGCTCCAGCGGCAAACTCTCGACCGTCACCGGGCCAGCCAGGGTCGGTAAGAAATGGGTACACCTCGCCGGCGTCCTGGGCGATGACAAGCAGCTCAGGCTCTATGTCGATGGCCAGCCCGTGGCGAAGGCCAGGGCTCTCGGCCCCCTGACCGGCAACCCTGCCCAGCCTACCGAGATCGGGGCTGACAACCAGACCGCTGTGGGTAACTACACGAGCCCTTACACCTTCAAGGGCATCATCGATGAGGTGCAGGTCTACTTCCGCGCCCTCAGCGGCGAGGAGGTGGCCGCGCGGCATTCCGCCACGGGCTCGACTCCGGACCCTGCGCTGATGCTCTCCATGTCCTTTGATAATGGTCACGCTATTGACGCTTCCGGGAACAAGAACAACGGAACCATCATCGGGGCCAAGGCTGTTGACGGGAAGTTCAAGGTCGGGATTCAGTTCGCCGGCGGAAAAGGTGGCGCGAAGAAACCTGCCGCGCGCGGTTCCTTCGTGCAGAGGAAGTGGGAGACCGACATCCCGCTTTATGCCCGGGCCATGGCGCTGGCCGGTAAGACACTGTTTGTCGCCGGGCCGCCTGACCTGATCGATGAGGAGGAGACCTTCAAGAAGATCATGGAGAAGGATCCCAAGGTCGCGGAGGAGCTCCTTCGGCAGAACGAGGCGCTGCGGGGAGAGCAGGGAGGAATTCTCTGGGTAGTTGACGCGGCCAGCGGAAAGAAGCTTGCAGAGGTCAAGCTGAAGTCGCTGCCTGCCTGGGATGGCCTTGCTGCGGCGAATGGCCGCCTGTATCTTTCGACAGTCGATGGCAAGGTGATCTGCTTCGGGAAGTAAGCGGTTTTTTCAGGCCGCGTTGTAGCCATCCTGGAGAGATTGCCAGTCGGTTGTCGTGAAGTGGAAGATCTCCTCCTGCCGGCGCCACTTGTTCAGCGAGCGCTCGAGGCGTTCGAGGTTGGCGTTCTTCCAGGGCCCTGGGTCTCTCATCTCGGCTTTGTCGAAGTCGATGAGAAAGATCTTTTCATTCTGGATGAGGATGTTGGCGGCGTTGAGGTCGCTGTGCAGAACGCCCTGATCGTGGAATTTCCTGATGGTGCCGCCTACCGCCCTCCAGCTCTTTTCCCCGATCTGAGCCTGCTGAAGAAGGGCGCTCAACGGTCTCGCGTCTTCAATCTCGTGGGTCAGCAGGTCTCCCCGGTAGAACCCGGCCCCACCGCAGAGGCGGATTGCGGCCGGCCGGGGCGCCGGTAGTCCTAACCCAGCCAGTTTTCCAAGAAGCTGCCATTCGAGATAGGGACGGCTGCTCTCCAGTGAGGCGCCAAGATAACGGTCAGAAATAACCTTTCCCAGCAGGCCTCCCCTGAGATAGTGACGCAGGACCAGCCTGTTGGAACCCCAGGTGAAAAAATAAGCCGAGCCTCTTCCTTCAGCCGTGGCGGTCACCACCCCGCTTTCCCGGAGGAACTCTGGGTCGAAGAGGCTGGGCCAGATCTCGGGTGGGATATCTTCGATGGATCCATCGTAGACAATCTGCTCAGCGCCTCTCTGTAGCCGTAGCTCGTCGATAGCTTTCACTTCAGGTACCAGTTTGTCGGTTTGTCCGGGGTTCCTATCCCATCGCGGGTATTGCTTTTTCCACCCGAGAGCCTGTAATGAGAGCCATGAGACCATCTCTCCCGCTCACTCAACCACCCAAATCCATTTGTATCCTGAGGCTCTCGGCGATTGGCGATTGCACCCACGTGGTGCCGATGGTTCGCACTATCCAGAAGCACTGGCCCGGGACCGGGATTACCTGGATCATTGGTAAGCTGGAGGCTTCACTGGTTGGGGATATCGAGGGAGTAGAGTTTATCGTTTTTGACAAGAGCCGCCGCTTCAGGGCGCTCGTTGATCTGCGTCGCGCGCTCGCAGGCCGGAGCTTCGATGTCCTGCTGAACCTGCAGGTCGCTCTTCGCGCCAGTATCGTGAGTCTCTTCGTCAAGGCCCCTGTCCGTTTGGGTTATGACAGAGAGAGGGCCAGGGATGCTCAGCGGTTCTTTACCACTCACCGGGTTGAGGCCGTTGAGCGTCAGCATGTACTCGACAGCTTCTTTGAATTTACCCGGGCGTTGGGGCTCGAGGAGAGGGAGCTCGAATGGAACCTGCCGATACCTTCCGCTGCCCGGGAATTTGCGGCATCGAGATTCGACCGGGGAAGAGAGGTCCTCGCGATCAACGCTTCCGCCAGCAAGACGATTCGCAACTGGAGCGTAGAGGGCTACGCAGCTGTCGCCGATCATGCGGCCGCGAAGCTCGGTCTTGATGTCGTTCTAACCGGGGGGCCCTTGACGGCCGAGATCGAGCTGGCCGATGCCATCGAGAAAGCTGCCGACAGCAGGCTGCTCAACCTGGTGGGGAAAACCAGCCTCAAGGAACTGCTGGCAGTGATTGAGCGTGCCAGCGTCCTCGTGGCGCCCGATACGGGGCCAGCCCATATGGGGACCACAGTCGGGACTCCTGTCATCGGGCTCTATGCGGCCAGCAACCCCCTGCGTTCAGGACCCTACCTGAGCCTCGAACATACCGTGAACAATTACGCGGAGGCTTTGCAGGCCGAATGTGGGTCCAGGGTCGACGACGTGAGGTGGGGGACCCGGGTTAGATCCTCAGCCGCGATGGAGACCATCACGGTCGAACAGGTCATCGAGAAGCTGGAGTCGATTTTCAGCTGAAATCGACCGCTGGCGACAATCGGCCTGTTAGCTTTATGAGAAGAGCCCGGAGCGTTTTGCACCGCGAGCTTCGAGAGCCTTGGGCGGGCCGAGTATGACCTGGCCGATGACTGCCTGCCGCAGGGTGATGTTGCTGACGCCGAGAGCCGCCGGCAGGCTGCGTCTGCCTGTTCTCTGCCTTCGGGACTGGGTGCTCGTATGTACAGCGAGCTCTTCTCCGATCTCCAGGTCCTGTTGCCGGACCTGCGTCTCGGAAGAACTGGGCAGAGCGATACTGGTCTGGATATCCATGCTGTGGGGATGGAGAACCTCCTCGCGCGGGTCGCGTATGGTGCCGGGAATTCGGTCTCCGGAGCGTCGCTTCTTTGCGGGTTGCGCGCCTTTCGCGGCCGGGGCGACGTCTTCTGCAGGGCTGCCTGGCCGGATCGCGGGAACCTCGCTTGCTTGCAGGGCGGGAACACCTTCGAGTCCATCATCGCCGAAGTAGGCATCCTCCGGGTTACTGGCCCCGCTCTTCGGGACGCTGCCGGGGGGCCGCGCCTGCCGGGTAGCGATAGCTTCTTCGTTTTGACGAAGCTTCTCAAGAATATCGACAGCGGGGCTCTTCGGTCGGGCAACACGTCCACCCTGCTCCGGAACCTTCTTGCCCGAGGTGAGATTTTGCACGATGAAGCGAATGATCCCGCCGCCGAAGACGATCAGGAGGATGAGAAGCTGAATCCAGTCGATCTTTCCCGGCATCAGCTGGTGGCTCCATCGTTGCCATCATCCTCTTCATTTGAGAGGCTCTTTCTCATATCCGTGTCGGCCTGGATATTGCGAAGGTTGTAATAGTCCATGATTCCAAGGTTGCCGCTATTGAAGGCCCCGGCGATTGCCCGGGGGATCTCAGCCTCGGCGAGGATGACCTTGGCCTGGTTCTCCTTACCCAGCGCCTCCATCTCCTGGCCGCGGGCGACCGCGCGGGCTCGTTGGGCCTCCGCCTCGGCTTGCGCCCTGCGTTTTTCGGCTTCGGCCTGGTTGGCCATCAGCACCGCGCCGATGTTCTCCCCTACATCGATATCGGCAATATCGATCGAGACGATCTCGTAGGCGGTGCCCGCGTCGAGACCCGCATCGAGAACCTCCTGGGAGATCTTGCGGGGATTAGCTAAGACAGTCTTATGGCTTTCGGCCTGGCCAATACCAGAGACGATTCCTTCGCCGACTCGCGCGATGACAGTCTCCTCTGTTGCGCCTCCGACAAGTCTCTTGATGTTGGTACGGACGGTTACCCGGGCCTTGCACCTCAGCTGGATTCCATTGGCCGCGACGGCATCAACCGTCGGTTTGCCTGATTCCTGGCTCGGGCAGTCGATGACCTTCGGGTGGACGCTGGTCCTGACCGCGTCGAGAACATCGCGCCCGGCGAGATCGATTGCCGCGGCGCGTTCAAAGGTGAGCGCGATGTTGGCGCGATCGGCCGCGATCAGGGCGCGCACTGTAGCGGTTACGTTTCCGCGCGCGAGAACATGGGCCTGGAGCTTTGTGATGGAGACGGGAACACCCGCCTTGTGGGCCATTACCAGGACGTCGATGATCAGCCTCGAGTTGAGTTTTCGCAGGAACATCCCGACAAATTCAACAACCCCTACGGGGCAGCCGGAGGCCCTGGCTTGTAGCCAGAGGGAACCGAACTTGATGAAGAAGAAAAGAAAGAAGACTCCGACCAGCAGTCCGAAAAGACCGGCGATCATAAACCAATTATTTTCCATTACCCTACTCCTGTGATTGTTTTTCAGTCTCGGGCAGTTCTCTTACGACCACCCGGTTCCCACTGGTTTCTACTACTTTAATCAGTTTTCCGTTTTCGATAAAGCCGCTGGATGCGACCACGTCAACTCTCCTGCCATCGATCAGGGCTACGCCTGCCGGTCGGAGAGCCGATTTTGCCACGCCGGACCTTCCCATGATCTCGGCGAGGCCCTTGTCCACCGAGGTGAAGGCCTCCGAATCCTGGGTCTCCGTCAGGCTGATCCGTTTGAGCATGAAGGAGAACATGGAGATGACAAAGACAGCCGCCCCGATACCTGTCAGCGATCCCAGCAGGACCTTTCCCTGGTGGAAGAAGCTGTAGATTCCGAGGCTCAGCGCGGCGAGAGCCACTATGCCGATGATTCCCCCTGAGGGTATGAATACCTCCAGGAAGATGAGAGCTACTCCGATTCCCAGGAGGAGGCAGGCGAAGAAGGGGTCAGAGATGATGACGTCCATATTTTCTCCAGTCTAGCCTGTCTCTTCGATGCGTGAAACGACAATTCGGGTCGAGGTGTATTCCCGGATAACCACCCGCTCGCCTTTTTCAATAAACTCGCCATCTGCGACCACGTCCAGCGTCTGGCCATCCCCAATCGAGATGATTCCCGCTGGGCGCAGCGGTGATTCGCAAATCCCGGCCTTGCCTATCAGGAGAGCATTTTTTCTGCGGGAATCTTCAACTGTATCAGCATCGGGGACTCCCGTGATGGATGACTCGCGGCCGCCCCCACCGCTGACGCTGGCCGGTAGAAAACGCAGGGTTGCGAAGAACAGGGCCGCGGCCGCGCCAAGGCCGGAGGAGATCAGTGCAAAGGCTTCCTTGAGATTCAGCTGCTCCCCGCCGGGGATGGTTGTGCTGGGAACCATGATCATGACGAGACTGCCAAAGCAGAGGATCGCCCCGGCTATGGCGAAGATGGCTATTCCCGGCATCAGGCCGAACTCTAGTCCGATGAGGCCGAGCCCGACGAGAAAGAGCACGACCTCAAACCAGGTGGTGGTGGGCTCGAGTGAGCCGCTCTCGGGAAAAAAACCTCCGCTGACGAGCAAAGTGAAACACAGTATGGCGATGACCCCGGGAACCATGGTTCCGAGCATCTTCAACTCGATGGTGATGCCGAGGATGATGCCGAGCACGAGAAAGAACCGGGTCAGCGGGTGGTTCAGGAAATCAACCAGCCCCTGCCCGCTGAGATTCCTTTTCTTGATGGCGCCTCTGCCGACGACAAAGACAGATTCTTCAGGCAGGGCTACGTTCATCTCGAGCAGGAGGCTCTTGTAGCGGTCATCGCCGGACTCGATCCCGCGATAGCGGACCCAGTCGTATTCAAAGGCCTTCGCCTGGTCCAGGGTGAGCAGCTCGTCTCTGCTGAGAATCTTTTCGGCCGCGTGGTATTCACTCTTTCGCTCGACCGGGTCCGAATTGTTCAGGTCGGCCTGGTACCAGAAGACATAGCGGCCTGCCGCGTTTGCCGCCCGACGGCGAAGGGAATAGACCGTTTCCCTGGCCGGCATGACCGTCAGGCCGGCAAGAAGCTGGGAGCGCTTTCTTCGTTCACTGTACAACTCGACAGCCATCCTCGCCTTTTCCCGCTCTTCAACGGAGCCTGGCTCCGCCGCGCCGGCTCCTAATTTTGATTTGGGTCCCATCGCGATTTCCCGGCAGGCCAGCGCTGGTATGACCGCTGCGCCTGTGGCTTCCGCCCCATCGGGGATGAAGGCTACTGTTGTCTTATTGCGGAGCTCGCTGAAGATGTAGTCGCCCAACTCGATGGCGGCATCGTGGGACCCTCCTGAGCTGCTGATCTCAAAGATGACCCAGTTGATGGTTGGCTCGCGTTCCAGCCATGATTTTACCTTGGAGATGGTGCTGGAGCTCTTTTTCGAGTCGATGAGGCCATCTACCGGCACGATGAGGAGCTTGTCATCGATGGCGGCGCTCTCGTTGTTCTGTCCTCGCAGTTCCCGGCCTGAAAACAGCGCCAGCAGCGCGGCCGCGACAAGAGCCAGCGGGCGCCATTTTTCCGGATGGGTACCGGAGATCGGATGGGTCTGCAACTGCCTGGAATTCACTTAACTGTTTCCCACGGAAAAACTTGTGAAGAAAGCACAAGAACGAAAACTGATTCTCGACTTTCAGAAGCCATCCTGTCAAAAGAAAAGACCCCGGTCGACCGGTCAATCACCCGGTGTGAGGTATACCGACTCAGGAAGTTTTCCCCGCGGCTGAACTACCCCGATGGCGGCGGCGCAGTGGTAGCCGAGTTCGTGGAGCGCCTCGATGCAGTGGTCGGCCTTCTTCGCGGGAACGCTTGCAAGGAGCCCTCCGGCTGTCTGGGGATCGAAGATCAGCGGGTAGCGAGTTCTTTCCGCGGCCTTCCCTGCGTTGGCGATCGCGCGGCGCAGGCGCAGGTTCTGCGGCTGCAGGCTGCTGAATATTCCCTTGGCGACCGTCTCGATGGCTCCCTCTAGCAGGGGGATCTTATCGAGGTCAAGCTCGACATCGACCGTCGATGCCCTGGTCATCTCAACGAGGTGACCCAGAAGTCCAAACCCGGTGACGTCGGTGCAGGCGGTCGCCCCGTGCTCATGGAGGCAGGCTGCCGCATCCTGGTTACCCTGGAGCATGGAGGCCAGGGCTCCGGCTATCCACCTTCCCTTTGCCGCCAGGCGCATGTCCGCCGCGAAGAGGGTGCCTGTGCCGAGAGCTTTTGTCAGCAGGATGCGATCGCCGGTTCGCATGCCGCTCTTTTGAAGGATTTTCTCTGGATCGATCAGGCCGTTGATGGAGAAGCCCAGGGAGAGCTCGCTGCCTTCGCTGCTGTGGCCTCCCACCAGGGAGGTTCCGGTCTCGGCAAAGGTTTCCAGCGCGCCTCGCAGCATCTGTTCCAGGAGGTCTTCAACTTTTTCCTCGGGTCCGTAGGGGACCGTGGCTACGGCCAGGGCGGATTGAGGCGAGGCTCCCATCGCGAAGATATCTCCAAGGCTGTGGTTCGCGGCGATTTTTCCGAAGATATAGGGGTCGTCGACGATGGCCCGGAAGGAGTCGATGGTCTGCACCAGCACCTTGCCCCTTGGTGTCCTGGTGACCGCGGCATCATCGGGAGCGTCGAGCCCGATGAGTACATCTTTTCGTTGGACGGGAGCAAGCCTGCCGATGACCCGGGAGAGCACCGTAGCTCCCACCTTGGCTCCGCATCCGCCGCAGCGCATGGCTACGGCGGAGAGCTCTTCGAGCGTTTCTCGTGAAGCCAGTCCAGCCGGAACCTCAAGCTCAGCTCGGGTGGTCATGGCGGGGAGGGAGTTGTATTTGCGTATAAAGCGCCGGTCGATCAGATCCTTTATCTTCCACACCAGGCCGCCGTGGATGCACCATTCACCCTTTGAGGCTACGGCCTTCTTGTCGCCCGTACTGATCAGGCTGAGGAACATACGCTGAGGGATGAAGGGCTTCAGCTTTCTCGACAGGAGCGCATTGCGAAGATTTTTAGCTAACGGCATTCCCTGGCGGACGGCGAAGACGCCGGCCTTGGGTCTCGGATGGTCGATGACGGCCGCGATATCGCCGGCGGCGAAGATGTTTTTATGAGAGGGAGAGTTGAGGCAATCTGTGACCTTTACGAAGCCGTCTTCGTCGACATCCAGCCCGGCCTCCCCAGGCCAGGATGGGGCGGCCGCATCTGTCACCCAGAGGGTTTCATCCAGCGGCACCTCCATGCCGTCCTCTCGGAGCAATCTTCCATCGCTTACGGATTCGACTCGATTGCCGGGATAGAGCTGTACTCCCCTGTCCTTCAGCCGCCGCTCAAAGTACTCCCTGACCTTGTAGTTGTGGGATGAAAGGATCTCGGGCTCTGAATAAAAGAGATGAAACTCAGGTTCGAGTTCAATCTTGTCTGCTTCTCCAAGCAGTTGTTTCAGGGCATACTGGATGGCGAGGGTGATCTCCACCCCGCCGGCACCCGCTCCTACCGTGCCTATTCTAAGTGGCCGGTCAGCTTCGAGGACCCTGCTCTTGAGCGTTTCCCAGCGACTCACGAAATTGCTGATCGGCTTAACAGGCACCACCTCGTCTTGCGCATTGGCTAACCGGGGGGTTGAGCCGATATTGATCGAGAGAAGGTCGTAGGGGACCGCGGGCCGTTTCGCGCAAATTACCTTTCGATTTTCCGTGTCGATGCCGACAGCGGAGTCGTGGTAGAGCCGCGCGCCGGCGAATCTGCACAGGGGGCCAAGGTCGATGTGGGCCTCATCGAAATCGTAGTGTCCAGCGATGAAGCCAGGCAGCATTCCCGAATAGGGGGTGTGTACGTCCCGGGTCAGCAGGGTCAAGCGGACACCCGGAATGGGGTCCATGCCGAACATCTTGAGAACGGCGATGTTGCTGTGTCCTCCGCCAACAAGCACGAGGTCCTTGATGATCGGGATGCTCGGTTGATTCATTTGAATGGGAGGCGGTCTGGGGCGCGCTGGCTCTGGCGTCCTTGGTTAGTTTTTTCCATTCAGGGGATCCTCCCTGAAACGGAAGGGCGAGCCGCCCATGAAATCGGTGCTTTCGATCGTGGGACACCAGTATTTCTCTACATGCTCGACAACCAGGTCCGTGCCCCGAAAATGATTAACAAAGGGCTTCTTCTGGGAGTTGTACATCGTATCGGTCATGTCGCGAATGAGCAGAACGTTCTTTCCTACGTTGACCATCTGCCGGATTGCGAACGGTCTGCCGAGAACGCACATATTGAGATGCACGCCCATCAGGATCACGTTGTCGATTCCTTTTTCGCTCAGCAGGTTGTAGGTCTCCTGCCCATTGTCGGTGATGGCGTCGGGTTCCCTGATGTCGATGGTCTTGATCTGGCGAGTCCAGGGAGGGACGATTTCGCACTTTTTTTCGCAGTCGCAGCCCATGTCGGAATCATCGATCGGCATGGCCGGCTCGCGTTCATCCTGGGGCCAGCACCAGGCTGTCCCCCACCGTTCTTTCCTGGAGAGCTCTACCGGGGCTCTGGAAAAGGCCGAAGCTATGGCGCGTTTGCGTTGCGGGGTTTCCTTGTAGAAATCAACGCAGGTACTCGGGGCATGAATGATCTGGATACCCAGGCTCCTGGCTCTCCCAGCCAGTTGGTTCATCGCCGGGGCCATCTCCGCCACCCTCGCCTCTGCTCCCTTGCACCAGTGACGGTCCCACATATCGCAGATCACCAGCGCCGTTTTTTCAGGAGCCCATTGGATTGTCTTGAGGACAGGTCTGTGGCTGCCGTTTTTCTCGTTCGTGCCGGGAGCCGGCTCCATGGAGCGGGTGTGCAGTTCAAGCATAGCTGTTTTGTCCGCGGGTGAGTTCGCGCAGCCGGCGCTCAAACCGGCCAGGGATATTGTGAGAATGAAAATGGCGTGCCGGGTCATGTTCTTGACTCCTGCGGTTGTTGATTCGCCTGGGTATGAATACTGTCAGGGCTATAGGATATCCCGTTGGGCGTTCGGGTTCCACAGTCGCAGGGGAGTGTAGCAGGCTGGAAACGATCCCTCGCTTGTCTCTCTCTTCGGGGGGCGGTCGCGGCAGGGTTTCTATTTGCCGGTATCAGGCCAGGATTCCCTTGATGACCTTTCCATGGACATCGGTGAGGCGGAAATTACGCCCCTGGTACTTGAAGGTCAGTTTTTCGTGATCGACTCCCAGCAGGTTCAGGATCGTCGCGTGGAAATCATGAACGTGTACCGGATCTGCGGCGATGTTGTAGCAGAACGGGTCGGTTTCTCCGTAGCTCGTTCCTCCCCGTACTCCGCCGCCCGCCATCCAGAGCGAGAAACACCTTGGATGGTGGTCGCGGCCGAAGTTGCCGGAGAGCTTTCCCTGGCAGTAGTTGGTGCGTCCGAACTCACCTCCCCAGATGACAAGGGTGTCTTCGAGCAGTCCCCTGCGTTTGAGGTCCATCACCAGGGCGGCGGAGGCCCGGTCGGTTTCCTTGCATTGGCCGGCCAGGCCTTTTGGCAGGCCGCCGTGCTGATCCCAGCCCGGATGGTAAAGCTGGATGAAGCGAACGCCGCGCTCCGCGAGCCGGCGGGCCATGAGGCAATTGGCGGCGAAGGTCCCCGGTTTTCGGGATTCCTCTCCGTATTCCTTGTAGATGTAGTCAGGCTCCGCCGCGAGGTTGGTAACCTCCGGAATCGAGGTCTGCATCTTGAAGGCCATCTCGTATTGGGCGATCCGATCTTCTATCGCCGGGTCGGAGTTGTTCTTCAACTCGGCCTGGTGAAGATCCTTCAGGCGGTCGAGCATTCGCCGGCGGTTCGCGTTGTCGATGCCTGCGGGATTGTTGAGGTAGAGGACCGGGTCCTTGCCGGAGCGGAAACGGACACCCTGGTAACGCGATGCAAGGAAGCCGCTTCCCCATAGCCGGGTCAGGAGAGGCTGCCCTCCCTTGTTCTTCGTCACCAGTACGACAAAGGATGGCAGCTCAGCGTTCTCGGTTCCGAGCCCGTAGCTCAGCCAGGAGCCCATGCTGGGCCGGCCGGGAAATTGGGAGCCCGTCTGGAGATGGGTTACCGCCGGTCCGTGATTGATGGCCTCGGTATAGAGACTCTTCACGACGCAGATCTCATCGGCGATGCGGGATGTGTGGGGAAGCAGGTCACTCATCCAGGTGCCGCCCTGTCCATGCCGGGCGAACTTGAAGGGACTGCCGACCAGCGGCAGGCTTGCCTGGTTGCCGCTCATCGCGGTCAGGCGTTGTCCCTTGCGGATCTCATCCGGCAGCTCCTTGCCCTGCATCTTTTTGAGCATGGGCTTGTGATCGAAGAGGTCCATCTGGGATGGGCCGCCGCTCTGGAAGAGGTAGATGACGCGCTTGGCCCTGGGGGGAACGTGCGTGGTCGGAAGAACTCCGCCAAGGGAGCGTTGTTCATTCGCGCGCAACAGGTCGGTGAGGGCTATGGAGCCGAGTCCCATGCCGAAGCGGTCAAGGAAGCGCCTCCGGCTCATGCCCAGGGATGAATCGTAGCCCGTACAGGTCTCAGGTTTCATGTTTTCATACTACCTTTTCATCACAGCTTCGTCGAAGTTCAAGAGAACATTCGCGACAGCCCCCGCGGCGGCCAGCCGGGCGGGAGCCAGCTCCTTGTCCGCGGCTGCATCGCCTGTTTTGAGGAACTTTTTAGCTTGTTCAGGATTCGCCTGGAAAAAATCGAGCTGTTCCCTGTAGAGCCGATTGAGGATCTTCTTTTCGCTATCGCCCGGCTTTCGGCCTGTCAGCATTCGGAACATCTCACCAAGCATGGCGGAGTTGTTTTCCGCGTGTTTTTTCAGGAGTCTCTGGCCGAGAATCCTTGCCGCCTCTACGAGCTGCGGGTCGTTCATCAGCACCAGGGCCTGCAGGGGCGAGGCGGTTCTCTCCCGTCTCACAGAGCAGACCTCGCGCTTGGAGGCATCCAGGGACATCATGACCGGTGCCGGGGCCGTGCGTTTCCAGAAGGTGTAGAGGCTGCGGCGGTAGAGCCCCTCTCCCTTGTCCCTCTTCAGAGGCTTGAAGGATACCGCGACCTCGTAGGGGCGCACTGGGGCGCCGCCGATCTTTCGTACAAGGAGCCCGCTGGAGGAGAGGGCGTTGTCGCGGATAACCTCCGCGGGGAGTCGGTAGCGGCGTCCCCTGGCCAGGAGGATGTTCTCAGGATCTTTCTCGGTCAGTGCCGGGGAGCTTCTCGAGTCCTGGCGGTAGGTCGCAGAGGTCACGATGGTTCGCAACAACTCTCGAATGTCCCAGCCGCTGTCGATGAAACGCAGCGAGAGCCAGTCAAGCAGACCCGGGTGACTGGGAGATTGCCCCTGGCTGCCGAAGTCCTCGGTGGTTCTCACCAGGCCGCGGCCAAAGCACATTTGCCAGAGACGATTGACCATCACCCGCGAGGTCAGCGGATGTTCGGGCGCCGTAAGCCAGCGGGCGAGTCCGAGACGGTTGACCGCGCCTTGCTGTTTCATGGCCGGGAGGATGGCTGGCGTTCCGGCTTCCACGGGAGCGCCTGGCTTATTGTAGGCTCCCCGGATCAGCAGGTGGGTCTGGCGGACCTTGCCGGTCTCGCGCATGACCATAATCTCGGTGGTGCCGTTGATAATGTTGTTGTGAGCCTCTCGCAGGGAGCGGACCTGTTCCAGGTTCTTCTTCCATGCGTCATCCGCTGTGTGGAGGTAGTACTCGCGGAGCTTTTCAACCAGCCTGGCGTCGAGAGACGCTCTCGATTTTGCGAGGGCGTCCCGGAGGCTCTTACCATCATGTACCTGGGCGATCTCAAGTGCTGAGAGCTGCCGGTTGAAGACCTGGAATTCGTCGAGTTCGCCTCCGGAAAAACCCTTGTCCCGGAAGCGGGCGCCGATGGTGATGCTCTTGCGCCCTCCGCCGCTGATGTTTTTAAAGAGATTGTCGCGCACGACCTCGCAGTCAGCGGGCACGCCATCGAGGAAGAGCCGGGCGCCATCCGCCCGGCTGGATCCATCGTAGGTGATCGCGACATGGACCCACTTGTTTACCGCGAAGGGAGCCCGGGTGCGGATGCGCAGGGCGTTTCCTGGCCAGAAATGGATCAGGGAGAAGCTCAGCTTTCCTTTCTCGAGCAGCAGCTGGTAGCCGCGGCTGCCGGCGTCCGTCCACGCCTGCGAACGATGAAATACAATAGCCCGGTCCTTGACCTCCGGGGTTTTCATCCAGAGAGCGAGCGAGAAGGGGGCTGATCGTTTGAAGTTGCCCTGCTTGAGATGGTACTCGTCATCTCCACTGAGCCGGATGGCCTTGCCCGCGACCCCTGGTATGCTGGCGTTGGCGCCGCCTTTATGTCCCTCGAAGTCCTGGTGTTCGATTCGTCCGGGAATGGCCGGCTCAGCCGGTCTGGCGGCGAGCCATTTTTCGAAGTCGGGTTCTCTGGTAGCGGGGATCTTCGCAAGCTCTTCCTCCGCGCGGGTGATCTTTTCAGCGGCATCCGCGATCTTCTGCTTGTGGGCCTTTGGCGCGTACAGGAGGGTCGGGGTTGGCACAGAGCCCGTGAAATAGGCGTAGAGACCGAACTCGTCGATGTTGTTGAAGAAGGCGAAGAGCTTGTAATACTCGCGCTGGGTCAGGGGATCGTATTTGTGATCGTGGCAGCGCGCGCATTCGAAAGTCAATCCGAGGAACGCGGTGGCGAATGTGTGGGTCCGGTCAGCTACGTATTCAACCCGGAATTCTTCGGGCGTGCTGCCGCCCTCGACCTTCTGGGAATGGAGACGGTTGAAGGTCGTGGGGAGGATTTCTTCGTCTCCTGCCCCCGGGAGCAGGTCTCCCGCCAACTGGAGCTCGAGGAAGCGATCGTAGGAGATGCCCTCATTGAAGGCATTCACCACCCAGTCCCTCCACGGCCACACGAATCGGTCCCGGTCCACCTGGTAGCCGTAGGTGTCCGAGTAGCGGGCGACATCGAGCCAGTCCGAGGCCATCCTCTCGCCATAGGATGCTGATGAGAGGAGCCGGTCGACCAGCTTCTCATAGGCTTCCGGCTGATCATCCTCGATGAATGTGTCAATCTCGGAGAGGGTGGGGGGGAGCCCGGTCAGGTCAAGGGTAAGTCTGCGGATCAGCTTTTCCCGGCTGGCATCGGGCGCGGGCTTGAGTCCCTCCTCATGCAGTCTGCTGCGGATAAAGTGGTCGATGGCGTTGCGCGCTCCGGTTGACTCAGCCAGGCCTGGGATGGGGATCTTCTCGAGTGAGCGAAAAGACCAATGTCCACTCCAGGCGCCTCCCTGTTCGATCCAGGAGCGGATCAGCTCCACCTCATTTTTTTTCAGCTGGAGCTTCGACTTTGGCGGCGGCATTCGCTCCCGGGACTTCTGTGCGGTGATCCTCTTGTAGAGTTCGCTTTCGCCAGGCTTGCCTCCGACGACGGGTCGGCCTCCATCGTGGTCGGAGTAGAGTCCGTCCTTCAGATCGAGGCGCAGGTCCGCCTTACGTTTTTTCTCATCCGGTCCGTGGCAGGGATAGCAGTTGTTGGAGAGAATCGGGCGAATGTCACGGTTGAAGTCGATTTGTTTCGCCGGCGACTCGGCCCGGGATTCCGCCGGCAGCAGGCACCAGGCGATCAGGAGAAGGGCCGGAATTCGCATTTCTGGGTCGATCATGTGGTGATCTCTATTGCAGGCAGGTAAATTTCCAGGACGCCTGGGGTCGAGCCAGGCTGACCGCACGATTCTCCACCAGCCGGCTCGGCAATTCCATATTTACCGGGTTCCGGCGACCGATTCATTCTACATCCGTGGAAGGGAAAATTTCTTTAAGCCTGTGGTGGCGATAGCTGAATATTTTCTCGACGTCGCGTTTCACCAGGAGCCGATTGATGATGGCCCCGCCCAGCACGGCGTATTCGATCCGGTCGCGGGCGAGGGTTCCTTTTTCGTGCTCGATGAAAGCGTGCTCGTGAACCCACCTTCGATAGGGTCCCTTCACCTGCTCGTCGACAAACCTGTGCGGGGGCTCCCAGGCTGTAATCTTCGAGCGCCACCGGATCGGAAGCATCCTGATACGCAGCTTGTAGTCGATGAAGGTTCCCTCCTTCATTTCAATCGGCAGCTCGGTAAGAATATTGAAATGAAGCCAGGGAGGAGTCAGCTCGTCCAGGTTTTCCGCCCGGGAAAAAAAGGGGAAGATTTCCTCAGGTGAACGAGGCAGCAGGATCTCCCGCTCAAGAACATGGATTTTCATTCGCTTTTGGAGCCTGCTTGAAGAGATGAGAGCCCGGCCCTTGTTTCATTTTCCCGCGGGCTGGCACGGGACTACAGGAGGCTTATTCTTTTTCCCGGTAGTTTTTTTTGTAAAGAGGGCGGCGGCGGGCAGAGCCTGTTTCTTGATGCCGGGACCCTCCCATGAGACCGTGAATTTTTCCTCGCCTGCTGCCTCGAAGAAGTTGGCCGTAAACGGATAGAAGCCGGCTTTCAGCTTGATGGTCCCGGATGCTTCTGAGTAGGCGTGCAGCCCGTCGTTTTGAACAAGGATCCTGTCTCCGATCAGGATGCTGCTTCCATCATCAGAGCCCGCGTAGAAGGTATAGATTCCATCTTTCGGGATCCTGACAAAGCCGCGAAAGCGCAATCCAAAGTAATCTTTACCGGCGAGACCCGGGGGTATGGAGAGGGAGCCGGCTTTCCCGTTGCCGGCCGCCTTCAGCTTGTCGAAATCGGGAAGCTGACTCCAATTGCCCTCGTAGACATCGAGGTCGAGGCCGCCAGGCTTTCCAGGCGGTTTCTCCAGTGCGATGGTCGAAAGCAATGGGGCCAGCTTCAGAAGGACGGCCTCACTTTTTTTCCCTCTCAATATGGAGATCGGAAGCTCCTCGCCGGCGGCTCTGTTCATGAGGGCCAGGTGAAACTCGAACCCGCTGGTTATCTTTCGCCCGCCGGCGCCAGTGATGAGGTCTCCGGGCTGCAGGTTCTCTCTCGCGGCAGGCGAATCCGGAGCGACCCGGGTGATCCTGGCTCCGGGCTCCAGCATGTCAATCTCGAGTCCGAGCAGGAAGCCATTGAGATTCTCGGCATTGATGAGCCGGGGGAATCTATTACGAATGTGGTCGATCGTTATGGCGAAATTCAGGTTCTGGCCATTGTCATGTTGCGAGGTGATCACCCCGATGATCTGTCCGAGCGCGTTGATGAGCGGACTGCCGGAACTTCCTCCGCTGATGGGCGCGGTGGTCTGTACCACAGCGGGGAGATACGATGTGCTGGTCGAGGTGGAACGTTGCAGGCCGCTGACGATGCCGGTCGAGACTGAGTGAGCCAGTCCGTTGGGGTTTCCGATGACGAGCGTAGGTTCTCCAAGGACCAGGTCGTGGCTTCGGCCAAGCGAAAGGAAGGGGAGAGATTTGCCGGTCTCTATCTTGAGGATGGCAATGTCCTCCGCCGGCAGGCGCGCCAGGATCTTGAAGATATACTGGCTTCCATCAGCGAAGAGGGCGAGACCCTGCGGGCGGTCCTTGTTGCCTGCCACGGCCATGATGACATGGTCATTGGTCAGAATGTAGCCCTCTGGATGGATCACGGCGCCGCTGCCGGCCGCAAAGTTGACCAATCCTTTTGGGCCGCCGGGCTGAAAGTTACGCAGGGCGACGATCGACGGCATGACGCGCTTGATCAGGTGGACTGTCGGGTTGTCGCGTTCAGGGGGCAGGGGCGCCGTTTTTTCCTCCTTTTCGTCTGCAGGCATCGAGCCGGGGAAACAGGCCAGCAGAAAGACGGCCGCGGCGGCCAGGAGGAGCGTTCGTTCTCTCGAATCGGCAACGGTTCTGGTTGTGTATTTAGCGCGGATCACAGCAACGATCTTCGCCCCGACAAGCTTTCTTGTCGAGCAAGATGTTGAGGAGCGGAATCTTTCACTGGCAGGCAGGGCTGGCGGCGCAATCAAGATCATCATCGGTTTTGTCGCGCCGGCAGGATGGGGCCGCGGCGTCCGGAGCGTTACCACCCAGGAAGAGAAAATTGAAGATGAGGATGCCGTCACTCAGATCCAAGAGGCCGCTGTCATCTGAATCACCCGAGTCAAGGCAGGTGGGCGGGTTCTCCCCCAGGAAGAGGTATCCGAGGATGTTGATTCCATCGCTGATGTCGATGGAACCATCGCTGTTCGCATCGCCGCGCAGGAAGAGCGGGGATCTTTCCACCGCGGCCAGGTCGACGACCCTGGGGAGATGGTCGGAAGCGGAGACCGTGTCCGCGGCACGCAGGCCGCTGTCGGTCAGGGCATCTACAGGCATGGACCTGGTCTCCAGGGTGAAGGAGTGGATTGGACGGATAGCGCTGCGGGTGTAGAGAATATAGTCAAGTTTCTCGGGCCAGAAGGTCGAGTTGTCGGAGCGCCAGGTGTAGGCCATCCGGTCATGGGTATGTCGGGATGGGAGATCTGCCAGCGGGGAACCATCCCAATCCGGTTCGAAATCCGGACCGTAGGTTTGCTCATCCTGGATGTCGCCATCGGTGAGAGTTCTGAGCTGGCTTGAATAGCCGACGAGGTTGAAGTCGCCGGCGTGGATGATCGGGGTGCCTTCGGGAAGCTCAAACGCGCCATCTCCTGTTTTCAGGATCCTGATGGCCTCCATCAGCTCATCCGCCTGCCGCTGGCGGCCTTCGTCGTCGGTGCAGCAGGGCAGGTGAGAGTTGATGCTCAGGAGGGGAGTTCCAATGATGTCGCTGGTGTCGATCAGCGCAGCGATGGTCCTGCGCGCGCTGGTGAGGGGGCCCTGGTAGATGATTGGATATTTCGAGGCTGTGAAATTCCAGCGATAGTTGCCGGTGACGTGCCAATTGCTCCCGGGGAACCAGGACCTCAGCCGGTCGGTCAGCCCGGCTCCCGTGCTGCTCTGTTCCTGCAGGAGCCAGATGTCGGCATCGATCGCCTGGAAGATTCTTTGAAAATGAGGCGCTCGCTCAAGGTTGAGGATGCCCGGGTTCTTGACGTTGTAGGTGGCGAGGCGAATGGAGTCGCCCCCTGGCCGATTGATATCGATGGGCCTGGCTGGGGGAACCTCACGTGCATCGATGGTGTAGGGGAAGCCTCCCGGCTGGTCGGGAAGCAGATCGCCTTCGGCGCTCGAACTGGAGATGACGATGGAAATCCGCCGGTCATCAGAGTCCAGGGCGATCGCGTCCCGGGCTATGCAGAACTCGAAGATTTCCGATGTAACGGTGGGCGCGCTGAGGATGGAGATGTTGGCGTGCCTGAGTCCGCGGCTTCCGTTTTCGTTGTGCCGGGTTCCCGACCGGCAGCCGAAGCACCACTCAAGCTCAGCTCCGATTCCATGAAAGGAGCGGCCCGTCCCGGGATCGTCATCGGCATCGATGAAGAGACGCATTGTATTCCATGCCTGCAGGAGCTCCTCCGAGCCATGGAAGGAGAGGTAGATGAAGAGGTAGTTCTCATCGTTGGTGATTCTGATCTCGGAAAAATCTTCGCTTTCGGCCGTTCCATCTCCCGCGGGATCGAGCTGGGTGGCCGTGATCTCGTTCCAGTCGTCGAAGAGTCCGTCAAGGATGATAGGGTCGGAGGCCAGGGCCGGGGCCTGGATGAGTGCTGTCGTTAACAGCAGGGGCAGCCAGTAAAATGCTCGGCCGTACATTCCGGGAGATCTCCAGGGCGGTATTGAAACGGTCTGCCGCAGCGCGCAAGAGCTCGGCGTCTGGTCCTTCAGGTAGATGTTCCCGTCTGGAAGCTTCCGGGTCAAGGATGGTATGGCCGCGCGGATGCGCCGGTTCGCCTGGATGAAAAGAGGGCCGCGAGAGTTTCCTCCCGCGGCCCTCGCGCTGCGCGGACACTAAAGAATGACGGTCAATGTGGTTGTCGAAGCGGCATGAAGTTCAGGCATGGGGGAAAGACCGGGCTGTTGACCAGGTTCTCAAGGTCGATTTTTCGCCTCTCGAGATCCGCGAAGTCGCGGTTCAGGCCAGTGCAGGGGTCGGAAACCGTGATGCCCGTAAGAAAACCCGAGAGACCGGCCGGGGATTGCTGCGGGTCGATGTGGAGAAATGGAGTTGCCGTCTCTCCTGCATGACATCCGTTGCAGGTAGTCAGGGAGAAGTTATGCCGCGCATCGGGATTGTTGATGCTGCCGCACCCCGGTGAACCATCCCAGAACATGCCGAATGGGGTAGGCGCGTTTCCGCCAAGGAAGGGAGCTCCCGAAGGCAGCGAGAGGGGGACATCGTAGGTCCCCGATACGATTGCAGCCTCGTTCTGGTTGATGAAATCGGTGAGCGTTGAGGTGAGGTTGAAGGAGAGGTCGGGGGTCATGGCGACGGCCACCGACCGCAGGTGTCCTGAGTCGTAGTGTCCCGGAGCCTGGATCCTGAACTCGCGCAGCTCCCAGGGCGCGTCGAGAGCGATCTCGTTCGTTCGGATCTGATTCAGCGCGCTCTTGTTGGGGAGATTCTCCGGATTGGCGCCGGCTGTAACGAATTGCTCGGTGATGTTTTCGAGCGCGGCGTTGTAGGCCGGGGAACCCAGGGTGAGGTTGCTGAGGTCATACCATTCGGCCGCCCACTGCTGGAGGTCGAGGCAGTTGTCCTTTTGGATTCCGTATTCGAAGATGACTGCGAATGGCATCATGAGGCACCCGCCGCCGCTGCGATTCAGCACACCGAATACCAGTCGCGCTTCACCGGCGCTTCCGGCTCCATAGGCCAGGTTCTCGCGCAGATCGACACGGTTGACGATCGCGACGAGCTTGAAGGGCGCTTCATCCAGGTTGAGGGGCTGGCCTGGTCCGCCGCTGGCTTGCTCCCAGGGGTCGATGATGCCTTGAACGATATTGGTGCGCGCCGGTACCTGGTGGAAGTTGATGGAGAGGTCGAATTCCCATTGCTTCAGCCATCGCCGGGTGAATTCGGCTGCCGAAATCCCCGTCTCCAGCTGGTTGGCCATCTGTTCCATCACGTAGCGGAAGGTCCACTTGCCTCCTGGAGTGCCGATGCCGCTGCAGGGGTCATAGGTTCGGGTCGGATCTTCTACAACGCTGAGATCACGAATGAGCAGGGAGTTCTCAGTGTCCAGGGAAGGAGGAGGGGGCAGGAGGACGGGTGGAAGAGAACTTACACTGCCGCCGCGGCAGATATCGTCCGCTGGAGCGATCGGCCGGTTGGCGTCGGGTGAGGGCGACAGCCGGACACGGTCAGGATCTTCACGGTCCGCCTCTTGCAGGACGCTTTTGCTGCCGACAAGAGCTCTTCCATCGAAACGAAGGGTCTCGGCGCCTTCATTGGCGGCCTCGTTGACGATGTTTCGCCATTCATCGAGATCTTCGAGGTCGAGGTTGGCGAGGGCGGTGTAGGTGCCGTCGCCGGCCCTGTCGTCGAGTTCCTTGCCATCGTCGCGAAGGACGATGACAGAGCCTTCGGGATTGAGCGAGATGGTCGAACCCAGCCGCCGGTGGTTGCTATCGAACCGTACGTAAAGTATCGAGTTGTGGCGTCCTGTGGGGCGGTCGAGCTCTTCATAGCAGATGCTCAGGGGCCGTGGCGGATTGGCCTGCAGGCGTTCCGCGGTTAGTGGGAAGGGTACAGGTAACAGCTCCTGTTCCAGCCTCCGTTCCGCGGCGGCGGAGCGCTCGTTGATTGCCGTCCGGAGGTGCTTGCGCAGGGAATCTTTCTGCTTGCCCCGTATTTTCAGGGATTTCAGTGTTCCAGCCCCCTTGTCCTGTGCGGCGGCTTCCCCTGCGCTCATTACGCAGAGAAAGGCAGCCAGCACCATCTGGAGTGCTGGAATCATTCGGGTGGTTGAGTTACGCGCAGTTGTAGTTGGCATCGATCCTCCTTCCGCTTCTGTTGAAGACAACAGGCTAATTAGAAAAACAAAGATGAGGGTACCTGCCAAAACGGGCGCAGCCTGGCTAGCCGTGTCGTTCAACAGGAACGATGGCTGCCCGGCTGGACCTCACAGGCCACCCCGGCCGTACTGTTTGCGCTGCCGTTCGTTATTGCCCCGGGCAATTCTGCCCCGAACGCAGAGCGTGAAATCGATACCGAGACTTCACGATTCCTGCCGGTTAATCGGGTTTACATTTTCCGGTAGGGCTCCGTGGGGAGCTTCCGGAATCTGGGTGCCCGGCTATCCGGACTGCCGCGTTGGGCAGCGCAGGTGATCCAGTCTCGAAACGTGCACGATCCTTTTCAGATCATTGGGGATTATGGGAGCAGTCTGGCCGATTGCATTCGCTTCCCGGATTTTTTCTTCTCTGCTAAGGGGATGGTGCGGTGAAGTTCGGTTCTTATACGGGTAAGCGGAGGACGCTGTCTGGAAGAAGCGCCCCAGGACCCGCCGGTTTTTTACCCGGGGCTCTCCTTCGCCGTCGAAGGCCTGGAAGAAGATCTTTTTACAGCGAAACTTCCCAACCCTTCCTGAAGGAGGAGTGGGTGAAGGCCTTGGCCTCCGGGGTGTTCACCGCTTCGAGTTTTTCCGCGTTCCAGTCAAAGCTCTTTCCACATCGGTAGGCGGCGTTGCCCAGCAGCACGGTCTCGGTCATCGGGCCGGAGTAATCGAAATTACACGTGGCCGCCTCGCCTCCCTTGCAGGCGTTGATCCATTCCTTGTGGAAACCAGGAGATTTCGGAATGAAGCTGTCCGGGCTCTTGAAGTCCTTGAATTTCTCTTCCGGGTAGAGCTTCCGCTTGCCGAAGTCGCACAGCAGCATTCCCTTTGACCCGATGAAGAGGGTGTTGCCGGAGCGGGGAAGATTGTGTTTTTTGAGAATGTCCGGTCCCTTGCTGGAGTGGTACCAGTGCAGGGATACCGGGGGCCTGTCACCCCGTGCAGGGAAATCAAACCGGGTGTTCAAGGATTTCGGAGTGCGGTCTCCATCAACCTTCGGCCCGGAGGCCTCCACCCGGGTGGGGTGCTTCAGGCCCAGGGCCCAGTAGGGGATGTCCAGGATGTGGCAACCCCAGTTGCCGGTCTCGCCGGTTCCGAAGTCCCACCAGAAGCGCCAGTTGTAGGGCGCGTAGGCGGGGCTGTAGGGACGTGACCTGGCGGGTCCGAGCCAGAGATCCCATTTGAGATGATCAGGAACCGGGGGGGTTCCCTTGGGCATTCCAGGCATTCCCCTGCTTCCTCCTACCCAGGAGTGGCATTCTCGAACCTCGCCGATAGCTTTCTTCTGGATGAGTTCAATAACTCTGTGAACATTCCCGATCGTATGACGCTGGACGCCGAGCTGGGTGGCGACCTTCTGCTTACGGGCGAGGTCGGTCATGATCCGGACCTCCTCAACCGAATGCGCCATCGGTTTTTCACAGTAGAGGTGTTTGCCGAGTTGCAGGGCAGCGATAGCGGGGTGGAAATGGGCGTGATCAGGTGTGCTCACGGAGACCGCGTCAATGTCCTTGGGCATGGCATCGAACATCTTGCGGAAGTCGTAGAACTTTTTCGCCTTGGCGAACTTGGCGTAGGCGTTCCCGGCGCGGCTGTCATCGACATCGCAGAGGGCCACGATGTTCTGATTGCCCAGCGCGTTCAGGTTGGCCCGGCCGCGTCCGCCAATTCCGATGCAGGCGATATTGAGCTTTTCACTTGGAAGGGAGCCAAGGCTGGCCGAGGTGACACCAGACACCCAGGCTCCAAGCCCGGCCATCGTCGTGTTGCGAAGCATGTCGCGGCGGCTGATTCGTTGAGTCATATCGTGTCTCCCAAGTCGCTATTTCCAGGGGTTGAGTTCAATAAGATGAAGCAAACTACAGGGTAGCAGGCGTCAAACCCGATCTCCCCATCAAAAAAAGAGAGCGGTCGGAAGGTCTTTCCGCCGCTCTCTAAGAGGTGTACTGGTGGAGGATACGGGACTTGAACCCGTGACCTCAGCACTGCCAGTGCTGCGCTCTCCCAACTGAGCTAATCCCCCGAATTGTCTTATTTTACTCCCCGATGATACCCCAGGAGATATCACGAGAAGGCCCTAATATCTAGATCACTTGGATGGGTGTCAAGATTGTTTTCAGCGGCATCCCCCTGCTTTCAGGTCGTTGGTCGGCTGTCCGGGTTGCTTTTGCGTTGAAACTTACCTGTAGGAGACTTATCTTCGCCCGAATGGCGATTCAACCCTATGAGATAACAAGTATTGAGGAAAAATGGCAGAAGGCCTGGTCTGAGGCCATCGAGCAGGCTGATGCCCCGCAAATGTCGGGGGATTCGTCTGGAAGCCTGGTGCTGCAATGGCCATTCGCTCCCGGCGGCCCGACCTGGACAGATCTGCGCTGTATGGCGCTTGCCGATGTCTATTCGAGATTCCAGCGTCTCAAGGGGCAGGATGTTCGCATTGGCAGAGTACTGGACGGATTTCACGAAGGGGTCCTGGGAAAGGCCATCGAAGAGGGAAAGCTTCCGAATGAATTTCTCAGTGAAGATCTTGGACGCCTTGAATCCATCGAGAGAGCCCTGGCGATCCAGGCGGATCCGCATTCGAGTCCCGGAGCTGGGTTTGCGAGCACATCGGACCCCGCCTATTACCGCTTCACGCAGTGGCTCTTCCTCGAGCTGTTGAATTCGAGACATCTCCGTTCCGTCCCTGAGGATGAGCAACCAGCAGTCGCAGGTGAAGCCGATACGGAGGAAAAGGAAGCCCCGGAGGAGGCGCCTGCCGAGGCGGAGTTGCCCCAATGGTTTCTGGATATTATTCCTTTCGCTGAGAAGCTCTTCGCTGATGTCGACAAATCGAAATGGCCGGCGAATTTGCGTAAGGAGCAGAAGGCTCTGATAGGGCGCAGGAGGGGGATTGAGATCGAGTTGGCCTTCTCGCAGCCCTTCAGGAATGAGTGTCGGCACCTGGGGGTGTTCACTTCCAGGCTGGAGGCGTTGTATGGACTCACCTTTGTGCTTGTCGCTCCCGGACATGAAATCGTTGATTTCATCACCGACCCGGATTACGTCGAAGATGTCCAGGCCTATCAGAAGCGTTACAAAAATGGAGATGAGTCCCTGGATTCCGGTGTCAGGACGGGCGGCTTCGCCTTGAATCCGATCAATCTGGAGAAGGTACCTGTCCTGATCTCGCCCCTGGCGCTCAACGCCTATTCCAATGGAGTTGTTCTCGGAATTCCCGCTCACGATAGAAAACAATTCAAATTCGCCAAGAGGGTGAAGCTGCGTATTCGCGAGGTGATTCATTCCAGCGCGGCCAGCTTTGATCACGAGGGATTGCTTGTCGAGGCCTATGAAGGCGATGGCAAGCTGACCAACTCCGGTCCCTGCAGCGGAATGAAGCCATTGCGAGCCCGTGAACGGATTATCAAGCAGCTTTCGACGCGGGGGGTCTGCAGCAAGATGACCCGCTATTCTCTGAGAGACCTGCTGGTTTCCGGGCCGGGAGCCTGGAGTCCTCCTGTACCGATGTACCATGGAGACGAGGCGAAGGGTGCTGCTTCCGAAGAACTCCCCCTGCATTGTCCGCCCCTGGATTTAGAGACGCTTCGTTCGGGGGAGCGAACCCTTGCCTCCTGCAAGACAAGCGATGGAGCTGATTATTCGGCCCAGAAAATTCAGCGCGGAGGCCAGGCTGTCCAGAGGGATTCGAGCAGCCTGCTTCCCTGGCTGGGCCGCGCGCTGAGCTATCTGCAGGTTGCTCTGCCGGAGCTGGGTGGAGTTGTCGAGGGCTTCAGGGAAGATTTTGACAAGCCCTGTGTCGATGTGGAGTTCAAGGAGGAGGCTCCAGTCGAAGCCGAAGAAGCTGTGACGGAGCCTTCAGCGGAGGTTCCTGTTGTTTCCCAGGAGGCTCCGGCTCCGGCGGAGGTCGACGGTTCTGAGGATCTTCCCGGTCCGGCTGAGGAGGATTCGGATGAAGCCGCGAAAGAGGAGGAAGGTGACAGCGAGGTAGTGGAAGCTGATATTGCCGGGGAGGTTGAATCCGGGGAGGAAGAGCTGGCGGATGAACAGCAGGAATTGGCTGCGGATGCGGACCCATCCGAATCTTCCGAACTCCCTGCTGAGGCGAAGGCCGAGGAAGAAGTAGAGCCTGCTTCGCAGGAGGAGACGGATGGGCTTCCGGGTTCGTTGGATGAATCTGAGCCTGAATCTGAAACTGAGGATGAAGTAGAAGTTTCGCAAGGGGAAGAGGAGCCGGAAGAGCAAAAGCCGACCGGGGAGCGCTTGCGGCCGTTTTCAGATAAAGGTATCGAGAAAGCTATTCCGGTTGACGTGGTTTTTTCCGGAGTCCGCGTGTCTCCGAAAGAGCTCATCGGTATCCGGTGCATAACCAAGTTTCTCTACATGAATCGTCACATTCCTTCTTTTGAGCCGTTTAGAAGTTTTTGCCAGGTCGGGACTCTCTCTTTCGATTCGAAAGACGCCTCCGAGAACCAGGGCCCCGAGACCATGGCAGCCTCTTCCATGGAGCTGCTGGGAAGGTTTGGAGCCGATGCGCTCCGTATTCAGTTGCTTTGCCTCGGCCCGGCGGATAACAGCGCCAGCTTTGATGATGACAGCCTCTACAAGATCAGGCGTTTTCTGGAGAAGATCTGGAGAGCGGTCTGCGGGCGGATAGGGCAGGGACGATTCGTTTCGAGAAATGTTCTCGTCGCCAAGCATCGATTGATTTTCGATGTGTCGAAAAGACTGGAGGGGCTCAAGTTTCACACGGCCATCAGCGCGCTCCGGGAGTTCGTCAATTTCCTGGCATCTCCAAAGACGACCCTGGAGGAGGTTGACACGAGCACTCTGAAGACATTCCTCGTTGTGCTCAAGCCCTTTGCCCCCCACCTGGCTTTTGAACTCTGGGAGCGCATGGGCAATGAGGATGCGATTGACGACAGTCCCTGGCCTGAGTACAGCAAGGAGCTTGTTGAGCCTTCGGAGCGGGAACATGCGGTATTCGTGAACGGCCAGATGGTTGACCGGCTTACTGAATCGGTGGAGCTTGATCCAAAGAAACTCGAATCGAGGGCGCTCGCTCTGGAATCCGTTCGGGAGTTCATCGGGAGAAGGAAGGTGGGGCGGGTCGAGGTTGTTCCGGGCCGATTGATCTGGATTTGTCTCGGCAAGAATAAGCCCGTTAAAGGTAACCGGGAGAATGCGGCGGAAGGCGCCGCCGCGGCATCCGAGGCTTTAGCCGGCGAGGAGCCCGAGCAGGGCAAGACGGAAGGTTCCGAAAAGCCGGAGATTCCCTGAGGCAGCGGCTTTCACGCGGTTCAACTTCCGGTATTCTTCGTCCTCGCTGACCCTGTTTGCTGTGGGAGAGAGGCTCATCGTATTCTTTGAAGAGGGGGGCTCTTCAGCTAAAGAATGACGGTGCGAGCAATGACTGCTGATACTTTGCGAGGACGATTGCGTGGCGGGCGAACCAGGCTGCTGGCCTTGCTGGTATTGCTGGCGCTCGTGGTCGTTCATTCACAGAGGGTGAGCCGCGGGATGGCCGAGAGAGCGACAAGGTCGGAGTTGTCCGGCCGGGAAGACTCGGGAGATGGACGCCGCAGGCAAGCCATCCTGGAAGGTCTCCTGCGGCGCATCGATGATTCTCAGCGGAGAATCGAGCAGGCGCTGGGGGATCTCGATGTCGCTTCAAGGGCTCTGGAAACTGAGCGGGCAGGTTTCCAGGCTGAGCTAGAGGCGCGCGACTCTCGGTTGAGATCCTCGCTGGCTGATGTTGCGGCGGTGAAGGCTCTGGCCCGGGATAACGCTGTCCGGCTGGGAGATATCGGTCCGGAGACGGAGCTTTCTTCCGAGCGAGGTAAGCGGCTGATGATCCAGCCTACCGTTCAGCTGCGAGGGAACGGGACAGTCGGCAGCGCGGTGGTTGTCTACTCAGGTCCATTTGCGGAAGGCGCCTCACCGCAGCGCCACTGCAACCTGGCCCTGACCGCTTTCCATGTGGTGGCCGAGGTGCTGGGCAACAGGCTCGAGAGAGAGATCGATGCGGTGAAGCTTTTTTTCCCGGGGACAGATCAAGAGACCGGCGCGCTTACCGCCCGGCTTATCGCTTATGACAAGGCCAAGGACATTGCCCTGCTTTCCCTCGGGACTGAAGTACGGCTACCGGGCTTTGCTCATCTGCAAGACGACGCTCTTCTCGGGGAACTGGATATTTTCTCACAGGCCTGTGTCGTAGGTTGTCCTCTTGGAAGCAACCCGGTCGCCACGATGGGGCAGATTACAGCTGTCGACAAGGAGGTCGATGGAGAGAAATTCTGGATGATCAACGCGCCGACCTATTTCGGTAATTCCGGCGGCGGAGTTTATTCCGTTCCGGATTGTAACCTCATCGGAATTTTCAGCATGATCTACACCTACGGCAAAGCAAAGCCCCGCCTGGTTCCTCACATGGGCTTGTTTCTGCCGCTTGGGACCATCCGCAGATGGCTCGATAACGAGGGGCTCGGGTTTGTTCATGAAGGTTCCCCTGTACCCGCAAAAGCTTGGAAGAAAATGGGTTACAGCCCCCAAAACAGGCTTCCCGAGGAAGAAAAAAGCGGCTGAGCCGGGTTTTTTCAGGTCGACCTTTCAAGTTGCCAAGAAATGGCGCTGATGATACAAGTGTCCGGGTTACATACAATTAGAAGGGATCGGCAGGGCCGGCAACGTTGAAACTAATGCAGCGTCGCCAGGATCAGGGTCCGGATCCGTGGAAGTCGGTACGAATGTCGCCGGGGATGGGGTACCAGTACTCCAGAGTGCGAACATTCGATTATTAAACCATTTGGAGAAGACGAGAATGTCCAGGTTAACAGGCCATCTCTTTTGCGGGGCGCTCCTGGTGAGCGCTTTCTGTGTGACGCCGGTTCTGTGGACTCAGGAAGGCGCCAAGAAGGAGACCAAGCAGGTCGAAGACCTCTTTAAGAAGGTTGACCTGAAGTCCCAGGATGAAAAGAAGGTCTTTGGTCAGAAAACTGACCAGGCGGCCGAAGCGGTCGTCGCTCGCTATCTTGAGGCGATTGGCGGCAAGGATGTACTTGCCCTGGTGAAAGACCGGATGGCCAAGTTCCGCAACATCAAGTATTCGGCTACCGGTGAAACCGAGGCTGTGATCGCTCTTTATCTCAAACGCGGTCACAAGTACCGCGAGGAGTGGGAGATCAAGGGCTTCAAGATCAAGGATGCCCCGCTGGCCTTTACCCAGGTCTACAACGGTCAGTTGCAGGAGGGGTGGGTGAAAATGCTCGGTACCGTTTCGCCCCTGGAAGGTCGAACGCTCAGTGTTTTCGTCTGGGACAAACAGGTTGATGATTTCTTCCTCCACTGGAAGGAAGATGGTTACGGGCTGAAGATGATCGGTCAGGGCCTGGTAGATGATGACGCCGCCGATATTGTCGAGGTGTCCGATTTCACCGGGCGTCAGAAGATCCGTTATTTCTTCTCAAAGAAGACAGCGCTGCTGCTGAAGAAGGAGTGGTTCGACACCTCCGGAAAGCAGACCGTCAAAAAGGAGCAATTCTACAAGCTCTACCGTCCGATCAAGTTCAAGGACAAGTCTAACCACGCGCTCAAGTTTCCGCTCAAGGTCGAGATCCATGTCGATGGAGACCTGGACACGCAGCGTCAATATACCGACATCCAGTACAACCAGAATCTCAAGGACGCTCTCTTTGCCAAGCCCGAGGGGATACCCTTTACCGGGGGGATTGATGGAACGAAGAAGAATCCCCAGCTCCCTACCGCCACCAAGGCCGGGCCCGCTCCGCCCGTTGGCGTCCACGCTGGCCGCGGCCGTTCGCGCGGAAAGAAAGAAGGCAGCAAGACGCGAGGGAAAAACCCCAGGAAGCCGACTACGGGGGCCAAGGTCGTTCCGGCCAAGCCCGCCCCGCCGAAACCGGCGACAAAGACTCCCTGAGCTGATTCAGCGAGGCCGTCGTTTCGCACGGCGGCTCAACTGGCCGGGCTGTTTTTCAGGCTGAGTTGTCCGCAGGCTCCCTGGATGTCCTCGCCCCGGCTTCTTCTGATGGTGACGTCTCCGGGATAGTTCCTTTGTATGCTGTCACGGAAGGCGATCATTGATCTCAGCTCCGGCTTGCTGTAGGGCGCCTCCTCGAAGGGGTTGAACCCAATCAGGTTGATCGATGCGGGGATTCCCCTGACTTTTTTCGTGAGAGCATTAGCGGCTTCCCGGCTGTCATTGACTCCAGGGAGAATCACGTATTCAAAGGTTACCTTCTTGCCGGTGTTGGCACAGTGCTCTCTGACGGCATCGAGGACGGCATCGAGGGGATATTTCAGGTTCAGCGGGACCAGCTCATCGCGAAGAGCCGGGTCGGCCGCATGAATGGAGAGTGCCAGCTTTACCTGCGGGAAGGCCTGTGACAGCTGGCGGATCCGCTCTGGAATGCCAACGGTTGAAACCGTGATTCGGCGCGCCCCGATTCCAAGCTGCCGGGGATCTGTGAGGATCGAGAGAGATCGTAGCAGATCGTCAAAGTTCAGCAGGGGCTCTCCCATTCCCATGAACACCAGGTTGGTGGGAGCCTGTTGGCTAAGGCTTCTAATCTGGACCACCTGGTCGATGATCTCCGCCGCGCTGAGGTTGCCGCTGAAACCGCCGTAGCCGGTGGCGCAGAAGGTGCATTTGACCGGGCAGCCCGACTGGGTCGAGATGCAATAGGTTGTCCTGTCTCCATCCGGAATCAGTACGCTCTCGATGCGTCCGCCGTCACGGCCCTGCTTCCAGAGAAACTTCCTGGTTCCATCCTCGGATACCTGCTCCAGGTCGTGGTCGAGAGGGTGGAGAACAAATATTTTATCGAGATGCTCTCTGAGCGAAAGGGGAAGACCCTCCATGTCTTTGAATGATCGGGGAGTCCTTTCGTAGAGCCAGCGGCGCAGCTGGTCTACGCGGTAGGAAGGTTCTCCTGCCTCTTCAACGGCGTTTGATGCGGTCTCGATGAATTCATCGCCCAGCAACTGGAGCAATTCAGTCGGTTTTCGCCCGGCGTCGTTATTCGGCAAAGCGAACGATTCCCTCCAGGATCAGGGGCCTTTCGGCATAGGGGCGGTAGTTGCGGTCATTGACGGTCCAGGAGCCGCCATGGCGAGGATCGATCCGGATGACCGTCTGGCCGATCTGGAGGAGCTCTCCCATCCAGATCGTCTGCTTACGCACCCTGGAACGTCTTGCGGGCCTTGTCCTCTGAGCCCCCGGGTCTGAATTCTGGGGAGAGAGCTCAACCGTGCTGTAGAACACGGATGGCTTCCAGCTTCTCCCGGCCTTGACGATGATCTTCTGATTGTGAAAGCGAAAGCTGAAATCGCCCGACCGTTCTTTGAACAGGAAAAGCTTGGAACGCTTGCGCGGCGTATAGTTGAATCCTCCGACCTGGAATCGTCCATTTGAATAGACCAGCTCGTGCGGCCGGCCTATTTTCCAGACCTCCGCTCTGCCATCGCGGTAGGGTTGCGCCCGGTAGAGGTCTCTGTGCAGCCGCTCGCGTTCGTTCCTGGTAAGGTCTTCGTCTCCCAACTCCGCGATCAGGTTGATGCCGTGCGGGAAACCCACAGGCCAGAGCCCGGTAGAGGCGATCGAGTCTGAAAAATCCAGAATCTTCGGCCGGTTGACGGAGGAGACTGTCTCACGGACGCATCCACAGCCCATGGCCAGCGCCAGGCAGGCAAGAGCGACCTGTATCGTGGTTCTTTTCATCCTGATATGGATTGTAGTCGGGTTTATTTTTCAGGCAATGCCCCTGGCTCTCCTTTCCTGGTGCTTGCCCCTTCTTTTTTCTCGTCGGCGAGCCCATCTGGTTACCTCAATCGGTAGAAACCGGAAGATGTTTTCATGAGGTATCCATCCAGTTCCAGTCGGCCCAATGTCGCAAGGAGAGAGCTGCAAGGGACCCCTAACCGGGCTGAGAGCGAGTCGGGGTGCCATCCATCCTCCTCCTGGAAGAGCGCCTCGAGGGGACCGCCGAGTTCTCCCGGCAGCGCCCTCCGTTCTCCAGACGTTTTTTTCTCTCCGCGGGCCGGCATGCCGGTGAGTCCAAGCTCCAGGGAGAGGTCAACCGGTGAGGTTGCGACCCCAGCTCCATCGCGAAGCAGGTGCAGGCCGCCGCGGTTGTGTTCTTCGTCCACCCTGCTAGGCAGAACAAAGATGCTCTTCCCCTGCTCCAGTGCCCAGCGCGCGGTGCTGAGGCTGCCTGATTTTTCTCCGGCCTGGATGACAAGCAGGGCGTTTGAGAGACCGCTGATGAGCCGGTTTCTCTGCGGGAAGTGATAGGGTCTGGGCCGCATTGAAAAAGGGAACTCGCTCAAAAGGACCCCGGAATTTTCCGCAAGGACTCTATTGGCGAGGGTGTGATTTTCCGGCGGATAGATTTTTCCGAGGCCGGATCCCAGCACTGCTATGGTGCGCCCCCCGGCCTCAAGGGCTGCGCGATGGGCGCAGGCATCTACGCCTCTTGCCAGGCCGCTGACGAGGGTCGCTCCCCTGCCGGCCAGGTCGCCTGCGAATAGGCTGGTCTGCCTTAGAGAGTAAGGGGTGGGGCGTCTCGATCCTACAACGGCGAGGGCCCGGGAATCAGCCTCAGCTAGCTTGCCCCTGGAGAATAGCAGCAGCGGCATCTCCTCCAGGTTCAGGAGCCGGGCTGGATAGCCGGGTAAGGAATGGATGAGGACACGGATTTTTTCCGATACACACCTGCTCCATTCAACCTTCGCCTGCTCTCGTGTTCTTTTGCAGCGGAGGCGTTTCCTGACCTTTACGCTCATGCCCTTGATTCCGAGGAGCTCATTCGTCCCAGCTTCAAGGGCGCCTTTCGGGCTGCCAAAGGCCTGGAGCAGCCGCAGCGCCAAGCCGCTGTTATAGAGTGTTGCGAGGTGCAGGTGGATGTAAACGATGGCTTCCCGCGGGTTCATTGGCGAGTCTCTCCCCGGCCAGGCGCGGATGCCGTGGGGGAGGCGGGCAGGGGATAGCATAGGGCTCCGCTTCCAGGCCGCCAGTCGGCGAGCCGAAAAATCTTAGCTCTTTTTTGGCTATGGACAAGGCAGGGATGAACTAAGAAAATACCGCGCATGTCCAATAAAGGCGATTTCAACAAACGTACGCATACCTGTGGCCAGGCTCGGCTTGGCGACGTCGACGAAACCATCACCCTGAACGGCTGGATCGAGAGTATCCGCGACCATGGGGGACTGACATTTATAGATCTGCGGGACAGGTACGGCCTGACCCAGATCGTGCTCGATCCGGAACTCGGCTATGGGGGGGTGCTTGACCAGCTCCGCGTCGAGTTTGTCCTCGCGGTGACCGGGACGGTACGGGCCCGGCCTGAGGGGATGAGAAATCCCAAGCTGGATACCGGGGATATCGAGCTTGCCGCTACAGGGGTAGAGATCCTAAATCCATCAGAGGTTCCGCCTTTCGAGATCGCCGAATCGAAGGAGGAACCAGGGGAAGACATTCGCCTGAAATACCGGTATCTCGATTTACGCCGCCGGCGTATTCAGAAGAACATGATCTTTCGATCCAGGGTTACCCGCATCATTCGCGAGGTGCTGGAGGAGCATGATTTTCTCGATCTCGAGACGCCGTTCCTCACTCGGAGTACTCCCGAGGGCGCGCGGGATTTCCTGGTTCCATCCAGGGTTCATACCGGCAGGTTCTACGCGCTTCCGCAGTCGCCCCAGCTTTTCAAGCAGCTATTCATGATTGCCGGTTTCGACCGCTACTACCAGATTGTTCGTTGCATGAGAGATGAGGATCTCCGCGCTGACCGCCAGCCGGAGTTTACCCAGCTCGATATGGAACTCGCCTTCGTTGACGAAGACGACATTCGTGAGCTGATTGACAGGCTGCTAAGCAGGCTCTTTGAGGAGCTGCTTGGAGTGAAGATCGAGCTCCCGATCCAGCAAATGGAATACCAGGAGGCGATGGCCCGCTACGGTTCAGATCGTCCCGACACGCGTTTTGAGCTCTTTATTCACGACGTATCGGAAGAAGCGGGCTCTACGGATTTCCAGGTTTTCAGCAAGGCTGTCGAGTCCGGCGGTGTGGTCAGGGGCATCTGTGTTCCAGGAGGAGCGAGCCTGTCGCGCAAGGATATCGATGGCTGCGAGAGCGTCGCCAAGAGCTTCGGGGCGAGAGGCCTCGCCTGGATGAAGCTCGAGGCCGAGGGGGCCAAGGGGCCCATTGCAAAGTTTCTCGGAGAGGAGGGGGAGACAGCTCTTCGCAAGGCGTTTGGAGCCGGCGAGGGAGACCTGCTTCTGATGGTGGCCGACAAGGAATCGGTAGCCGCAACCTCGCTTGGCGAGGTGAGATTGCACCTGGGGAAGAAGCTCGAGCTGATTCCAGAGGGCCGCTATGATCTTCTCTGGGTTACCGACTTCCCCCTGCTCGACTGGAATGAAGATGAGGGCCGCTATCATGCCTGTCATCATCCATTTACCAGCCCCCGAGAGGAAGATCTCGAGCTGTTGGAGGAGAAGCCCGGCGAGGTGAAGGCCCGGGCCTATGACATCATCCTCAACGGAATTGAGCTTGGCGGTGGCAGCATTCGTATTCACAGCGAGGATGTCCAGTCCAGGGTCTTTACGGCTATCGACATGTCCGAGGAGGAGGCTCGTGAGAAGTTCGGCTTCCTGCTTGACGCCCTCTCCTTTGGCGCGCCGCCACACGGTGGAATAGCGCTGGGGCTCGACAGGCTGGTGATGTTGCTCCTGGGAGTTCCGTCGATTCGAGATGTGATCCCTTTCCCCAAAACTGCCAAGGGAGGCTGCGTGATGACGGAGGCTCCGGGAGGTGTCAGCCGGGAGCAGTTGGAGGAGTTGTTCCTCGAACTCAATATTCCGGAGGAATCGTCAGATGAATCGTCTGAGGAGTCGACGGAGTGATCTGGCTCCATCTATTCCGCGCCGCGTCTTTTTCAGTTGACGGACTTTTTTCTCAGGGATTAGTATCAGGTTATACTTCTTGTTTACCGGGTTGATTTGAACTGGATCATCGATCCCTGCAGGCGGGTTGTCGCGGCAGGTGTTTTACGGTGTTCCTCGATTCCCGACAGGCTTATTTACAGGAGCAGGTTTTATTTCCACTCAAAATTTCCGTGGTAGAGCAGCCCTTCGTCAGAAAGGGCCTCGGATTCTCTCTGATCGTGACGCGGTCGGCAATTGTCGCCTGATTGATGATAAGGGAGAGCAGATGGGTATCATGGAGGTCAGCGAAGCTCTCCAGATTGCGAAAGAGCGCGAAATTGATCTCGTGGAAATAGCTCCGAATTCCGACCCCCGCACCTGTAAGCTGATGGACTTTGGCAAGTTCAGGTACCAGCAGACCAAGAAGAACAGGGGCCAGAAAAAACCCGTCAACAAGCGCAAGGAGGTCAAGCTCCGACCCAAGGTCGGGGACCATGACTTCAATGTGAAGGTCGAGAGGGCCAGGCGTTTTCTCAGAAAAGGACACAAGGTCCTGGTCACCATGATGTTCCGCGGTAGAGAGATGGTGCATGTCGATCTCGGTATGGACCTCCTTCATCGTTTCGCTGGAGAGCTCGAGGACTGCTCCAAGATCGAAAAAGAACCGTCGCGAGAAGCGCGTAACCGCATGAATATGATCCTGGTAAACAAGGGGTAGCTCCCTGCGGAGCCTGCAGGTACTTGCAGCGTTTACGGTTATCGGTATTTTCTCGGACTCTCGATCGGGGTCGATTCAGGCAAAAAAAGCCTTCCATAGATCCGAGCCTGCGGTAGAATCTCCCACTTCCACCGTATTCACGGGGAGTCGGTTTGTGTATCAGGCCTCCTGGTTGTGAGCGGTGGAGCGAGGTTATTAGAGAACGTGATATTCAAGGAATGCCCGCGAGGCATCCCGCCAGAGAGGACGACAAATGCCTAAGCAGAAAACACATCGGGGCGCAGCCAAACGCTTCAAGGTAACCAGCAAGGGCAAGGTGAAACGTTGGAAGGCCGGAAGGCGTCACCTCCTCGAATGCAAGACAACCAAGCAGCTTCGCAACCTTAGAAATGGTGTGATGTGCGCGCCTGAAGACGCCAAGAAAATTCGTAAGCTTCTCTGCCGGGATTAGTTTCCGGTTGAGAGCCTGAATGCAGGAGTACTGAGATATGCCACGAGCCAGATCTGGGGTAGCCCGACTGCGCAAGAAGAACAAGCTCTTCCGTAGAGTGAAAGGCTTTCGTGGAGGCCGTGGGAAGCTCCTGCGTACTGCCAAGGAGGCTCGCACAAGGGCCGAAGCCTACGCGACCCGTCATCGCAGGAAGAAAAAAGGCGATTGGCGTCGACTCTGGATCGTCAGGATCAACGCCGCCTGCAGGGCTCGTGGAATGCGCTACAGTGAGTTCATCTACGGACTCAAGCGTGCCGAGGTCGATCTGAACCGAAAGGTGCTTGCCGACCTGGCTGTCAGGGATCCCGCAGTTTTCGACGGCCTCGTCGAGACGGCCCGCAGCGCCTGATAGATGCCTCTCCCGGGGCGTTTTCGAATTGCCGGAGGCCATTACCTGGCCCGCCGGACAGGTGCCTGATGGCGCGGTTTTTGCGGCTTTAGCTGAGCGTTCGACAAAGATTTATGTCTTTGTTTCGTGTTTCTCCATGCTAAAATTCGCGCCAAGTTCAGGAAGCCAGGCAGCCTGGAACTGTGAAGAAGAGAAGACGTTCGTTGCGGATAGAGCCTGGGAGAAGAAGAGAAGCATTTTCCGGGATCCATTCCCGTGAAGAAGGAGAGTATCACAACCAGTTCCGCAGGCAGGGTCTTTTGAGACCTGGGGCGGGATGCAGAGGAGGTTCATTGTGAAAGCTTGGATGGGTATGTTGCTTGCTGCTGTGGTGGGCGCTGGAGTTGCGGTTGCGGGAATTCAATTTCTACAGAGGGACGGATTGTCTCCTGCCGTGCAGGGAGATCCGGCGGGGCAGGCGGCTGGCCCTCAGAAGCTGACCACTCTTAACCCGGCACCAAAGGCCGCGCCGGCGCCTCTGCCCATTCCCAGGAAGCCGATCTTCCTGCGCAGGGGAGCCGCGTTGCCAAAGCCTGTAGTTGCCAGGCAAACGGTTTCCCCTGTTCCTGATGCCGAGATCCAGGGGCTCCTCGCTGAGGCGGATCGCTTTTTCGCCAGGGGCGAAGAGAGCCAGGGATTGCGGCTTTACAGGGCGGCCTTCGCCAAGGCCAGCCAGCGCAAGGACATTAATCTCTCGACCCAGGTCATGAAATTACTCGAGGCCGATGATGTCGCCCTCTGGCGTGAGAAATACATCAGCTATCTCGTTGACCGAGGGGATGGAGGCAAGGCTTTTGAGAGCCAGCTCAGCAGGGGCAACTCGATTCTTCTGCAGGGCAAGGAATCCTCGTTGCTGGAGGGTTGGACTGAACTTTCCCAGGCTCACCGGCTGGCTACGAATGGGATCCTTCGAACCCGGGTCTACGACATCCTCAATCCGATGTTGAAGAAGAATGTTTTCTCTCTCCGGATGACGCCGCTTGTTGAACGGTACAATGTCCAGCCCGGCGACAATCTCACTCGCATTGCCAAGCGGCACCAGACCACATCCGATGCCATTACGCGTCTGAGCGGTCTGAAGTCTGAGGTGATCCAGCCGCGCAGCCGCCTGCGGATTCTCGGCGGCAAGGTCAAGATCTTCGTAGATAAGAGCGACTTTCTTCTCTGGGTGACGTTGGATGACAGGCTGCTTTACCAGGCGCGTGTCGGCCTGGGAAGGGACAATACAACGCCCGTGGGCGAATTCACCATCGAGGTTCGTCAGAAAGATCCCACATGGTTCCGCCCTGGCTCTGATCCTATCGGCCCTGGGGATCCTCGCAATGTCCTCGGTTCGCGTTGGCTCGGATTTCGAGATACGGAGCAGATCTCCGGAATCGGAATCCACGGTACGGTGGATTCCGATTCCATCGGCCGTGAATCTTCGGCCGGCTGTATCCGGATGCTGAAGGAAGATGTCGAGATGGTCTTCGACCTGGCGCCGCGCAGTACGCCAGTGGTGATCACTCCCTGAGCAGTGGCCGGGCTTCGATCTGTCGTGGAGCCGGGATCAATCCTTTCGCCTTGACCTTTCGTGGCTCGCCGCGGGTACGCAGCGGTTACAATGGCCGCATGGATAATCCGGGAAGCTCAAACGGAATCTACCTCGACCATGCAGCCACCACGGAGGTGGCTCCGGCTGTGCTCGCCGTAATGGATGCCTGCTACCGCGAGAATTCAGGCAATCCGAGCTCTTCTCATCGAGCCGGGCTCAAGGCCAGGGAGGAACTGGAGGCCTCAAGGGAGAGCATCCTGGAATCCCTGGGGGCTGCCTCATACGATCTTGTCTTTACCTCAGGCGGTACGGAGGCCGACAACCTTGCGGTCGCCGGGGCTATTCTTCCTGGCAGGACAGGCATCACCCGGGTTCTTGCGGGTTCGATAGAGCACCCCGCGGTCCTCGACAGCGCGGATCTTGTGGAGAGACTCGGAGGGAGCTTCTCCACCATCCCGGTTGATTGCGATGGCCGGATAGAGGAGAGAGAGCTCTCCTCACTTGAACTCGGTAAGACCACCCTGGTCTCTGTCATGATGGCGAATAATGAGACAGGCACTCTGCAGCCAGTGGAGAGGATCTGCTCCCTTGTTCGCGAAGCCGGCGGCTTGTTTCACACTGACGCTGTCCAGGCGGTAGGGAAGATACCCTTGCGGTTGGATTCATTTAAGCCAGACCTCGTCTCTCTCACGGCCCACAAGATCTATGGTCCCAAAGGAGTCGGGGCCCTGCTCGTGCGTCGGGGAGTCAGCCTCTTTCCGCTGACCAGGGGAGGCGGGCAGGAGAATGGGCTCCGGTCCGGAACCGAGAATGTTTCCCTCGCCGCGGGCTTTGCCCACGCAGTGAAGCTGGCGGTCGAGTTGCAGGATCAGGAGGCTCAGCGGCTCCGTGAATTGCGCGATGCGCTGGCGGGCGAGATCTCTGCACGGTTCAGCGAGGTCACCCGCAACACTCCGCTGGATGACACCTTGCCGAATATCCTGAACATCTCCTTTGGCGGCGTTGAAGGGAGCTCACTTGCGAAGCTTCTTGATGAGATGGATGTGGCTGTCTCCACGGCCAGCGCCTGTCACTCCGGTAGTGGGAAGGGTTCCCATGTACTGGAGGCGATGGGGTTGGAGCCCGCCCTGATTCGCGGCGCGATCAGGTTCTCTTTCGGGCGCTCGAACTCGAGCTCCCAGTTGCCGGAGATCCTCTCCTGCCTGGAGAAGGGCGTTGAACGATTGAGGCAGCTCGCCGGTACGAAGTGATTTTTCGTCCGGTCGAGGGACTGTCAGGGACGCCTCTTGGCCCCTGGTCCCTTCAGCTTCGTCTGAACCTTCCTGGCGCAGCGCTCTGAGTCGACGTAGACCACTCCGTTCTCGGTGAACACTCGCCCCATTTTTTCGGTTTCCCCCCGGGTTCCGCAGATGGGGCAGGTTGAGAAGGTGGGAACATCGACAATCTTTTCGGCGCCGCCGGGTAATTCGAAGAGAGCTGTGGGTGTTTTTTCGTTCTTCAACTGGCGTGTATTCACAGAGATGGTGTAGCGGGGAAGATCGGTAATGACGGTCAGCTCCGCTTTCAGCGGGATGCCCTTGATCCCGCTGATCTTGTCGAGCACCTCTTCAGAGAAGACTCCAAGTCGGCGATACATTTCGAAATAGCTGCCGGAAGTCGCTGCCAGATTTCCAGGGAGGCTGGCGGTGAGCACTGCATCGATAATGACGGTATCGTTTTCGATAACGGTGAGGCGTCTGCAGGAAAAACCGAGGAGGTCAGCCGCCTCCTTCCACTCCAGCTTGACGTCCCTCTTTCCGCCTTCACGGAGCCCCAGTTTCTTCATTGCCAGCTTACGCTCCCGAGCGGAGTAGGCGCGCAGGATGCGCAATTGTTCCAGCTCGTGAATTCTTCGATTCCGCTGGTTCTCGTTCAGGTCTCCACTGTGTTCACGGTATTTCTTTCCACCGCCGGGGAGGGTGAAGATGGAGGTCTCTTTTTCTTTTCCGCAGTGCAACAGGAAGACAGTGTCCAGTACCTTGTCTTTTTCCGGAGTGTACTGCTCCAGGCGCAGGCGCCGACTCGCCCCATCGATCCAGAGAACCTGGCGAACGGAGAGAGTTTTTCCGGATTCTCCTCCGGGAAGTCCGCTCGTAACCTGCTCGATTCGGATGGCGTCGACCTTCCCGGTCTCCACTGGTTGCGCGCGGACAGGTGCCGTGAGAAGAAAGGCCAGCAGGAAGCCGGACTGGAAGATTTTCGATAGTCTAGCGGATTGCATTTTCAGCCATGGTCAGAGACGGGAGCTCGTTGATTTCCCATTCCCTCGCCCTGGTGTAGAGGGGGTAGGTCTTTTCCCGGGCCTGGAATTCGGCCGAATGCCTGATCCAGCGTCCCTGTGAGCGGTGGATGGAAAAGAGATCATGGAGAAGCTCGTGGTAGACGTTGTATTCCAGGTAGTAGGCCGGTACGCGTTCATCATCCAGGCGCCTGTTGATGATGATGACGTTTTGTTCTCCCGGAGATGTCTCGATCCATTTTCCCATGAGCTTGATGGTCGGGCGCTTGGACCAGCCGATAGCGGGCCTGCTGCTGACCAGTCGGCGTTCGGGAACATATTTTCTGATCACCCTCCGCAGGGTCTTTTCCAGGTCGTAGATCTTTCCCCTGGGGGAGAAGGGGCCGGGGCCGGACATTGTCGCTATGGTCTGGTGCCGGTTTTCGCCAACGTAATCAAGGATCCGGTTTCTCAGATTTTTTGTCTCGGGTTGGTCCCTGTGGGCAAAGCAGAAGCGAATGACGTCTTCGAGGATCGACTCGGGCGCCCTGCTGAAGAGAACATGGAGTCTCAGTGTTCCAGAGCCTTGCCGCTGGCTCAGGGAGACGGGGGTATTCGAGCTCCTGGTGAAGACGATATCGAGGTTGCCGCCCAGGACGAACTCCGGCTGATAGCGCCAGAGCAGAGAGCGGATTCTTTTCTCGGCGTCCGCCTCTTTTTCGGCCTGGGGTTTCAGCCGGGAAGGCAGGGCAACGGCTCCACGCTCTCTCTCTCTTCTTTCCATACAGAAATCTTAGGGCGAATCAGCAGCCACCGCAAGAGATCGTGCGAGGGTTCAGCCGGCGAGGATTAGAGCTTGAGCTCCTTGTCGAACTCAACATTAGCCTTGATGCGAAGAAGTATCCTGACCGCGGTCTCCGGCTCCAGGGGGCCCAGGCTTTTTGAGACGACCTTCTTGGAGTTGACCTCGGTTATGTAGCGGTAGGTCTCGCCGCTGGGCAGGAAGAAACCCAGGGGGGTCTTCATGTCCTTGATGCCGTAGACAAAGTAGCTCCCCTCGCTCTTGCCTTCGAGCCTGCGGTGCTCTACAAATCCGGCGGCGGTCCGCTTGACGTCACTTTCCTCGATGGAGGTTTCGTAGACCTTGATCCATGCGGAGAGGACCTCGGTCCCGTCTGTGGCCGGGGCCGGCGCTGGTTTCGGTTCCGGGCTGCCTCCGCAGCTGGTAAGAAAAATCGCAGCCGCGGCCATTCCAAGCCATCCACTTGTCGTCGTTTTCATTTTAATCTCTCTGTTCCGCAGGGCCGCTGGACTCGATGGCAAAGAGCCGCTCGAGTTTTTTTAGTATAGATGGATCGGGATGAACCTGCCTGCAATATGCCGAAACGGCATCTCTGACCAGCAGCTTTCCATCCGCTCCATATTTTTCCAAACGTTGATCCACCCATTCTTCCACTTCCCCGGCCGACTTTCCAGCAGTGAGTTCAGAGACCAGCTTCGGCAGCACCTCCTGCGAAAAGTCCCGTTTCCATTCCAGCGGGACGAGATCGGAAATCTCCAGCGCCCAGCGCGGCATGCTGATTCCGATTCGGTCGAGCAATTCGGCGCAGAGGCCGAGAGCGAGCTCCCTGGCAAGGGCGTCCGTCTCGGCTTTGCAGGACTGGAGGTCCGCAAGTGACCCTCCAGTCCCGATGGGAGGCGCTGAGACCTCGGCGTAGATCTTATGCTTCGGCTCGGTTCCGCTGGGCCTGGCGATGAGGCGGGCTCCATCGGCAAGTCTGAATTCGAGAATGTTCCTGGCGACGCGGTCGGAATCGCAGAGGATCGGGCCAAAAGTCCCCTCCTCGTCCCGGTAATCAACCAGGCCCTCTACGGCTTGATCGTTGATCTGTCCGGGCGGTTTCTCTCTGAGGCTCTTCTGCGCAGCCCGGATATTGAGGTGCCCCCCGGCCCCGAGCATTACGGTCGAGACGTGTTGCGTCGATGTGTATCCGAACTCCAGGTAGAGCTCGTCAAGGTAGGCGAGCAGGTTGCTGCCGCGGTCCTTGAGCGTAGATGAGAGCTCGGCGAGCAGCAGGGAGGCGCCGGCCGCGTCCTTGTCGCGGATGTCGTTCGTGACGAGATAGCCATGCGATTCTTCCGTTCCGAGCAGGAAGTCGTCCAGCGTTCCCTTGATCTTGTCGAGATAACGCCCCCGGGATTCAATGGCCGCAAGTACCTCGCAGATATATTTAAAGCCGGTTGGGAGCTGGGCTACCGATTGCGCTCCGCGTTGGCGAACCAGCCTGTCCAGCAGCGAACTCGTAACCGTTGTGGAGACGCAAAATTTCCTGTGGAGCTCTTCGGCTGGGCAGGAGTCCAGCAGGTAGGCGGCCAGGAGGAGCCCGATCTGGTTTCCATTCAGGAAGCTCCACCGGTTTTCAGCGTCGGGAGCCGTGACTCCAAGGCGGTCCGCATCCGGGTCGGTTGCCAGCGCGAGGTCAAGCCCGCCTTTCCTGGCGAAACCGGTAACGAGATCCATCGATTCAGGTACCTCGGGGTTCGCCGTGCGGAACGGAACCGTGGGGAAGGCTCCATCCGGAGTAGCCTGTTCAGAGGGACAGCTGACCTTGAATCCAGCCTGGGCCAGCACCGGCGCTACCGAGCTGCCCCCGGTCCCGTGCAGGGGGGTGAAGGCCACCCTGGCGGAGCGCGAAGATGGGTCAATGGAAGCCTGGAGGTTTGCCTGGATGTACCGCTCGTGGATCTCCGTGGGGATGGTCTCTATCAGTCCATCCCGGACCGCGGTCTCCCAGGGGATGCTGGAGCTCTCGGTCGTGTTCTTGACGATCTCCGCCAACTCCTGGTCCAGGGGGGGGACCTCCTGGGCTCCGGCCGCGTTGTAGATCTTGGCTCCGTTGTCATCCGGATGGTTGTGGGAGGCGCTGATGTTGAGGCCTCCCAGGGCTTCCAGTGACCTGATGGCGAAGGAGAGCTCAGGTGTCGTTACGTACCCGGCCTCTCCGCCTGGCGGGAACCAGGCCTTGATTCCGTTGGCCGCGTAGATGCGGGCTGCGATCCTGGCGAAATTTTTCGAATACATCCCGAGCAAGGGGTTGTCGATGTCTGGATTGTAGACCTTCCGCAGATCGTTGAAAATTCTTACGTCGTAGGCGATGACCACGGAGGGCCGGGCTGCCTCCTGGCGGAGCTTGATGAAGTCGCAGTGGCCCTGGATCGAGGTGCCGAGGGTGAACGGGTTGAACCTGTTTGATCCGAAGCCGATGGGACCGCGCCGGCCGCTGGTGCCGAAGGGGAGCTGTTGGAAGAACGCATCAAAGAGCTGGTCGTATGATCCCGTCTGCAGCAGGTGATCCAGTTGGGGGAAGGAATCCTCGAACCTGCCATCCAGGAGCCAGCTTTCGAGGTTTTCGATGGCCTTCGCCCTGACGGTCTCCGGCACCTCGATGAGGCTGAAGCCGGCGCTGGTTTTGTCGATGAAATCAGGTACTGACATGGTTCTCAATCGTGCAGGCTGTGACGATCCGCTCCGAGAAGAAAACTCCGGACCCGTAATTCCTGCAAGCATCTTGTCGTATTTTATTTAGGTCGAGGCTATCGGGAGGGGTGAGAGACCGGGTTTTCAGGGGTTTCTTCGGTTCGGCTGGCCGTTCGAGTCACCCAGGGGAGCGTTGTTTAGCCACTTTGCCGGGGAGTTAGCGTTCATCAGTGTTCTGGTAAGGTTATGTTGCATAAATGTTTTGAGAAAAAAAAGGGTCCTGAATATACTGCTTCGCAAGCAGATCGGGAAAAGCACGCAGTTTCCGCATTCGCGGGCTGTCGGGGAACTGGAAGGGTTTCCCTCTCAGGAGATAGCTGCGGTTTGCTTCTCTGGCAGTACCTGCCAGGAAAGCGAACAGGTGGGTCCCGGAACAGTTGATAGCTGGGTAAGCGGGTTGGCTTCTCGGCGGCTGTCTTGCCTGCTTTAGCGGAAAATGAATGAAGAGTGATTGCCGGGAGGTTGCGTGGAGTAGTGTCTGCGAAAGGGCGTTGACCTGAAAGAGTTTGGCAGGTTCTGGCCTTACGCGGTGGTAATGAGGAAGGACAGGGGTTTCTGTCCGGGTGGAATCTCGTCAGGATTAGTGGAAGAAGTAAAGAGAACAATGTTATCAAGAGTTAACGAAAAGAAGATCGATGAACTGACAGTCAGGGAACTGGAAGAGCTCCTCCACCGGAAGAAGGGAAACGTCACGATCGCTGAGCTCATGAAGGAGCGCGACCGTCTGCGCCTGGAGATTCGGCGAATAGATGACCAGATTGAGCTTATCGAACGATCTGATTCTGCCGGGGGCGTGAAGCCCAGGCAGGCAGCTTCCCAGGCGGAGGAATCTTTAGGCTCCACCATCTCTGCGCGGGGAGTTGCCGAGGAAGGAGTGGCCCATAGCTTCCTGGCCGGCAAGCGAAAGAACAACCTGAAGGATTATATCGCCCAGGTCCTCCTGCAGGCCCGGGGGCCGCTCTCCGCTTCCGAGATTCAGCGAGAGTTGCCGGGAGTCGGTTACATGTCCAGCTCGACCAATCCGAGGTCTTTCTACAACACCGTTTTCCAGGCGCTGCAGCGTTACGATATTTTCGTCAAGGAGAGAAAAAAATATCGTCTTAGCGATGAGGCTCTTCGGGAGAACGGAGTGCGGGAAATTCTTCCTAAGAAGAAGACCAGGCTTAAGGACTATATCACCGATGTCCTGGGGAAATCTTCGACTCCCCTCAAGGCATCTGAGATCGCCAGCAGGGTGGTGATCGCCGGCTATGATACCGACCTCGAGATGGAGGAATTGAATCAGCGGGTAGCCGGAACACTCAAGAAATATCTGAATAAGGACTTCGATTGGGACAGCCAGAGATATCGCCTGGCTGAGCGTTTCTGATTGTTGGGGTTTATCAGGTCAATCCAGATGGATCCTATAGTAAAATGTTGCCTGCTTGAGACGGTAAAATACGATTTGACAAGCAGGCTCCAACAAGTTAATTAAACCGACCTCTAAACTTATGGGGATGTAGCTCAATTTGGTTAGAGCACCGGACTGTCGATCCGGAGGTTGCGAGTTCGAGTCTCGTCATCCTCGCCATTTTTCAGAGCCCTCGCGATTCAATCGCGGGGGTTTCTTTTTTGATCCCGTTTCAAGCCTGGCTATAGACCGGCCCGGAACGCTGCTCAGCGCAATCTGACACGGGGAAAGAACTCCGGGATCATGAACCGCCAGATCCAGACATTGCGCTGTTTGCGTGGAATCAGGTGGCATGGATTGATGCTCAGGGTCTTTGTCGCTCCGCGTCCGGTGTCGTCGTCCGTCAGCAGGAGACTGAGTCCGAAATTGAATCCGGCGGGCGGGGGGGAGCCGTTCTTGAACAGAGGGAAGGAGGTCCATGGAAGCGCTACCTCGTAGATGGCGCCGCTTGAATCGGGCTTCTTCTTGACGGAAAAGAGTCCCTGGGGTTCGTCGTCGTCATCATCTTCTTCATTCTCGGCGTCGAGCCCTCCTTCCTGTCCGCCTTCCGCGCCCTCCTGTTCCTTGGCCTCCTTGCGGCGCTTGGGGATAGTCAGGCCGAGCGTCATCAACTGGTCATCGCTGCCCTGGCGGTAACCTCCATCTCCGTCAGGGTCGAGACCGATCAGGAGACAATCTCCTTTCCAGTTCTCCGCGTCTCGATCGTAGGCTCTGAGAATGTCATCTTCGACATCGAGGGCGAAATAGAAATACGATTCATCCCAGCCCGTGTAGAGGATGGCCGACAGATCTTCTTCCCCATCCCACTGGCGGCTGAGCCCGGGGGCCGGGATCAGGTTGAGGTTGCGGGGAGCGGTCAGCAGAACCCTGTGAGCGTAGCTCCAGGAATCCTCCAGCCGGCCATCGATGACAGGAGGCAATTGGAGCTGGCGGGCGGTGATCTCTCTCGGATTGGTATGCTTCATCGCCTCCTGCTTGATTCCCTCGAGAAGGTAGGCGATGTCCCCACGGCCCTTCGTGTTGTCCGAGCTGAGGAAGGCCTCGGATTTCAGCGTTCGGTCGAGCAGGGTTATTGTCGAAGGATAGTCGCCCGCCTGGAAGTACGCCAGGGCGAGGTCGATGACAGCTTTCGGTTCCGTGCGATCTTTGAGATATACGTTGAGCAGTTCCATTCGCTTCCTGGCGGCGTTGGGCTGGTCCGGGAAGGTAGCTCCGGTCATCCCGCAGCCCCCCCCGTCGGTCAGGAGCAGGAGGTGGCCGGATGCCACTGCGCTGCGATAGGATCTCTTCTCAGCCAGGAAGCTGCTGAGCGGATTGGGTTCGACAGCTCGCAGGAGCGTTCCCTTCACCCTGTCGTAGATGGAGATCGTCTGGCCGGGGTCGGGAAATATGATCGCGTTCTCCAGGATGTGAAGGTGTCGGCTTCGCATTCGGCCAAGATAGGTTCCAAGGTGAATCTCCTTCTGAGGCCAGAGGGAGGAAATGCTCATGCCCCGAGTCCCCGGGATGCGGCGAACCTCCAGCGCCAGGAGTTTTAGCCTGTCGCTGCCGTGAATGACGAAGAGCTGGTGTCCATCGCGGAAGATGGAAAAGTAAGAGGGCTCCTTGTCGAATTTCTCATAGATCCACTCGCGCTTTCCGTTTTCGATGGAGATTCCGGCCAGCGCGGGCGTCCCCCCTTCCCTGGCCAGTACGGCAATCACCTCGTCCGGCGCCTCTGCGGAGTGGGCGATCTGCTCGATGGTTCCTTCTGAGGGCTCAAAGCTCCATAGAACCGTTCTGTGGGCCAGGTCCAGCAGGAGCACAGCGCTGGTGAGAGGAAGGAGGCAGAGTCCCTTGCCAAGCTGGACGGGATCACCCACCTTCCTGGCACTGTCGTAGGCCAGGGGCAGATTGAAGCTTTTCCGCGGGGTACCGTCTTTTGACGCAAGGGCGGTGTAGCCGAGGTCGCGCTGGTGGAGCACGAAGACCTCATCGCCGGCCAGCGCGGGCCTGGCCTGGGCTGGATCGAATTTCAGTTCCTTCCTCCAGAGCTCACCTCCGTTATGGTCGAAGCAATAGAACTGCCGGTGGCTGCTGCTCAAGTAGATCCTGTCGGCTGTGACCAGGCACCCCCTGACTCTCTCGCTCAGCTGTCTGAAGACAGGCTGCTCAGAGCGGGGCAGCTTCTTCGTGCTCCCTCCGAGTGGAATGGACCAGCGGACCTTGCCTTGCTGGTGGTCCACGGCGAAGAGATTACGATGGTCATGAAGGATCAGCAGCTTGCCGGCGAAGGAGCCCCGGAGTTCCTTGTCGCCGCTCCTGGCGAAGCGGAAATTCCTGTATTGGATGGGATCGATGATGTACCCGGGGATCATGGACAGGTTGATGGTCCAGGAGGGTATTCCTGTGCTGACGTCTCTGCATTCCATGATCTCGCTGGCCTGGGTAAAAAAGCTGTTTTTACAGCTTTCCGGGCGTTCGCCTTCCGGTTCCAGGAAGATCTTTTCAGGAGAGAGCAGGTCAGCGGGGGAGCGCCAGGCCATCCTCAGCGGCGTGTGCAGCAGCTGGTTTTCCTCTGGCCTGAGCTCAACCAGGCCGGGGTCAGCGAGACGCCGACGGATGTAGGACCCTACAGTATCGGAGGCATCCATTCCGGGGATGGGCTCTATCCGCTTGTCGGGATGTGTCGCCAACAGCTCCTCGTAGAGCGCGCGGGTCTTTGTCCGCTTGCCGGCCCCGTAAAACATCTGGGCGGCTCGCAAGGCTGTCCGGACCGTGTCAAATCGCAGAGGGTAGTCATCCACGTAGTCCAGAAGCGTTCTGGCTGCCCGGATCGAGTTGCCCCGGTCAAGATACGAGATGGCCAGCTCCTTGTAGGCTGCCGCGGCGGCCTCGGTGAAGGGATAGAGACGGATGGTCTCCCGGAGGCCATAGATCTCCCCGGATTTCCTGGCGGAGCTGAACTGGGCGGCGGCTTTCGATTCGGTTTCCTGGAAGACCTCCCCGGGTTTCGGAACCGATTTCCGCAGGGAACGGATCTCAGACCGGATGAATTCTTCCGCGGGTATCTGGAGGAAACCATCGACCCGGTAAACAGACTTGTTTCCGGGTATGCCGGGCAGGCGGGATTTGTCCGTTGCGGGGCGCTCTACATCGAAGCTGAGCGCATCGTGAAAGGCGGTCAGGGCTCCTTTTGATTTCCCGTTTTTTTTGAGGAAGAGGCCAAGGGCGACATTCGCGCCGACCTTTCGAGCAGGGTTGTTTTCAACGCGAGCGCGCATCTTCAGGAGCTCTTCAGCCCGCCCGGGTTCAGCTTCTTGAGCCAGCTGTTCCAGTGTCTCGGCGGTGGCCAGCTGGATTCCGTCGAGCTCGGAATTGGCCGGAGGCGGACTGGGCTTGGTCTCGGTCCAGGACTCAAGGGTGTCGATTCCCGCATCCAAATCTCCTGACCGTAATCTCAGCCTGGCGAGTTCCAGCAGGTCGCGAGAGTCTCTCTTTTCTTTTTTCTCTAGCTGGTCAAGGTCGCTTTGCAGGTCGCTGTAGGCTACGAATCCTCCGGGGTGGATCACCACGAGGCGATTTTCAGTCAGCAGCATATTTCCGCCGGCCTCGGGGAAATCCCAGAGATCACGTGACAGCAGCTTTCCGTCTAGGGCCGAGAGCTGCAGCAGCGAGCGCCTGCCGCTCAGCAGGATCCTGTTGCCGGCAAGGAGGCCCCGTCCCTGGGGGTGGATGCGCGGGTCGAGCTCGAAGCTCCAGAGGATCTTTCCACCAAAGGCGCCCGAAAGCCCGACAGCGCTGACCCTGGATCCAGCGAGAAAACAGGCGGTATTGTTTCGGCCAATGAGACTCGAGTGTTCTTCCCGCGAACAGCTCCAGGTGGTCATTCCATCGGAGGCGCGAATTGAAAGAAGCCGCGTCGAGTCCTGCGGCGCCGCGATGACATCACCGTTTCCGGCCGGGATGAGAGCGTTCGGATGCCAGCGGTTTTCATCTCGGATCGACTCCTTGAGACCGCTGGGGGAGAGAGAGTCGTATTCCTTAATCCAGGCGATCGTTCCGTCCTCAGCGTCCACGCTGGAGATAAATCCATGGTTGGCCAGGTAGAGAACGTTTTGTTCGATGACCAGGGGAGGCGAGGGGGTTGATCCCAGTCCCAGGAAGTCAGCGTTATCTTTGCTTCCGAGGTAGGTTTTCCACAGCAGCTCGCCTTCTTGATCAATCCTCGCCAGGTAGCAGAGAACCTGTTTTTCAGCCCTGACGTTGATCGGCAGGATGAGTCCGCCTCGATGGGGTGTGCCGGCGGCGGGAACTACGCCCCGGGCCGCCTTCTTGTCATCGCCCCCGGGTTTTTGAAGAGCTCCTGTCGACAGGTTGAGTTCCTGTGTCTCGGGATCGTAGGCGAATTCGCGTCTCCATGCGAGCTCCCCCGTTTCGAGAGCCAGGGCCTGGAGGGTGTTTCCATGAACGGCGAAGCAGGTCTCCCGGTTGCTGACGGGCGCGCCTGGCTGGAGGTAGCCTGTCGTCCGCGCCCCCAGCGCCGCCTGCCATCGGGGTCTTCCTGAGGAGAGGTCTAAGGCTGTCAGTTGCCGCTCATGTTGCAGCAGAGCTACTCCGGATGCGAGGGTGGGATGGTAGGGGATCGGAACATCGACCCCACCCTGGTCAGCTCCATCCCGGGCCGTTCTTCGCTCGCCCACGAACCGCCGGAAGTCCTCTTCGCTTGACTGTTGCCGCCACAGAACCCTGCCAGGCCTGAAGTTCTCCCGCGGAGAACGGATGCCGCGACTGTAGGAAACCGGATCGAGGAAGGGACTGAGGGCAGAGCCGGGCGCGCGGGGGGACTGTCCGATGGATGCGGGGGATATTTTCAGCAGGGCGGTTATGGTGGTTTCGAGCGGCAGGGTTCGAGCTTCGGCGGAGCTGGCTTCCAGGATGTCCTTCAGCTGTTCCTGGTGGCGGGAGAAGGCGGCTGCATCAGCGAGCGCCAGGTCCGCCTGCATGGCCGATATGAGGACCCTGGATTCTTCCTCTGGAGAGAGCCTTGTGATTCCTCCCGCTCCAGGCTGGAGCAGGCGCCTGCTCCAGCGGCTTGCGGCAGGCCAGTCTCCCTGGAGTATTCTGTAGCCGAGCTCTTCCCGCAGAACCACGTCGACGATCTTCGCTTCGGGGAAATCTCTCAGGATCCGGTGCCTGAGCAATGCACGGGAACGATCTGTCAGAATCGCCTCGGTGTCCTCCGAATAGAGGCTCCACAGTCCCTCCAGGATGGCGTCGACGCGTTCGCCCAGCCTCTGCCGCCATTGCGCCGGGAGGAGACGTCTGAAACGTCCCAGGGCCTTTCTTACACCCAGCGAGACGCCCGCATCGTTTGATACCACCAGGTTGATGGAGGGCTTGTCGAGCAGTCCAATCCAGGTTTCGAGTCCTTCGGTAACACTCTTCCAATCTTTCTCGGCCGAGCGTTCCTGCAGTTCTTGCCAGAGCACCTGGAAGTCCTGCGAGGTGGGTGGAAAGAGCCCCGATGACTCATCCTGCTGAGACCGGAGCAGGCCGCCGGGAGCGAAGGCCAGGAGCGCCGCGCAGAGCGTCAGGGCTGAATTGCTGGGTACTCGCATGAATCCCGGGAGCTTCCTGGTAAAAGTGGCCGATTTGCGGCTTCAAACCGAATCAGAACCCACATTTTTTATAAGGAGCGTTGTCCCGGCCGTCAAGTCCTGCCTGTGGATCAGGAAGTATGTTTCCCGGAAGCCTCAGGTGCTGAGGTTAACGTCGAGGGAGCGCGAGGCGGCATTGTCGATGGTTGCCTGCGGCTCTCTGCGGGGACTGTTGTAGACATGGCTGAATACGGCTGAGAGGGTCTCGATGGGCTGAGTTCCTCTTCCCGGGAGCGACAGGTCTTTGTAGAAGAGCATCAGCAACAGGTCTTCACCCGGCTCTCCGTTGAAGGGGACATTCAGCACGCCGGACCAGCCCGGGCGAGGCGCCTGCGGCGATCGATCCTGTCCATCGGAGTGCCAGAGGCTGCGGGGAGCTTCCATATCGATGGATCCCCAGCTCTGGAGGCATTGCCAGGCGCCGCCGTCCATTTTGCGGATGACCAGCGCCGCATTCGCTCCGAAGCCCAGCCCGAGGGTTTTCCAGGCCAGCTCCTGGTCTTCCTGCGATTGCAAGCGGCTGCCGGCGAGGCCGGCAAGTGTTTCGAGAAGTTCGCTCCGGGACAACTCTTTTCGCTCAGGCACTTCGGGCTTTGATTCTTCCGGCTCCGCGCAGGCGGGAGCTGCTTCGGTTCCGCCATTGGCCATTACCGACCTGATTGTTTTCAGCAGGTCCTCTTCAAAGTCGAGGATCGGTTTGGTTATGTAGTCAATCGCGCCAAGGCGGAGGGCTTCGAAGGCGTTGTCCATGCTGTTGCAGCCGGTCGCTATAATGACCTGGACGGCCGGGTCGACCCTCTTCAGTTCACGGAGGACTTCGAGTCCATGCATCCCGGGCATGACGAGGTCCAGCAGTACGAGGTCGATGTCATCGCCCTGCCGCGCGAATATATTCAGAGCCTCGCCGCCGCTCGCAGCGGCGGAGACCTCAAAACCGTTGCTTTCAAAGTAGAGCTCCAGCGCGTCCCGGATAAAGGCCTCGTCATCGACCAGCAGAATGTGGGGCGGTTCTCCAGCGCCGTTCAACGCGTTTATCTCCGGTCTCTGCTTCATGCCTCTACCGCCATGTTGAGGATTGTCGAGAGGTCATCGAGCTTGAATGGCTTGAGCAGGTGGGCGTGGCAGCTTTCGAGGATCTCTTCGGGTATGCTCTCCGCCAGGTTGCCTGTACAGAGGATGATCCTGGCTTGGGGGTCCGCTTGCTTGAGCTGGCGGAAGGTGTCGATTCCATCGCTGGAGTTCTTCATGCAGACGTCGAGGATGATGAAATCGAAATCCCGTGTGCGGCAGACCTCGATGGCCTCTTCGCCCGTGGATCGGCAGACGACATTGTCGGTTCCGAGGAAATCGCTGAGCATCTGCCTGATCTGTTCTTCATCGTCGATGACCAGGATTCGGTGATTTCCCTCACGGTTTTCCAGCGCGGCGGGGTTGCCGGAAGCCGCTGGAACGGTTCCGCCGACAGCCTGTTCGAAGACCGGCAACGTGATCGAGAAGGTCGTGCCCATGTCCGGGGCGCTTTCCACGGTGATCCGGCCGCCCCGCGACTGGATGATGTTGTAGCAGACCGACAGTCCGAGCCCGGTGCCTTCCTGTCGCCCGCCTCCGAGCGCTCCCTTCGTGGTGAAGAAGGGGTCGAAGATCCTGTTCAGGTTCTCTTTCGGGATGCCGGAGCCCGTATCGCCAACGGTGATCTCTATCATCTTTTCAGGTCCGGCTCTCTTTACCGACAGCGTGATCTCCCCCCTGGCCTCAATCGCATGGATTCCATTGATGAGGAGATTCAGGATGACCTCCTGCAGCTGTCCAGCGCTGATGGCGGCGGTGGGAACCTTCTGGATATCGAGCGAGATCTCGATGCCATTGGATTCGGCCTCTTTCTTGACCAGGCAGAGAGCGCCGTGGATGACATCCTGTACATCACAGGCGGGGTTTTCTTCTCCGCTGCGGTTGTAGGATGAGAGGCTCCCGGTCAGCTCCTGCGCCCTCTGGGCCTGGGTGAGAGCCACCTCCACCAGCTGCGGCATGTACTTGGGGTTTTTCTTGGCGAGCTGGGCGTACCCTGAGATTCCAGCCATGATATTGTTGAACTCATGGGCGATTCCCGATGCGAGGAGTCCTATGGTGGCGATCTTCTCGGTTCGTACCAGCTCGTACTGTGATTCGACCAGTTGGCGGTTGCGCTCGGTGAGCTCATCTGTGGCGCTCTTCAGACGCAGTGAGGAGCGGATCCTCGCCAGCAGCTCAGGGTGCTTGAACGGTTTCGGTATGAAGTCGTCGGCGCCGGCGTCGAGGCCTTCGATCCGGTTGTCGACCGAGCCCTGCCCGGTCACCAGGAGAATCATCATTCCCCGCGTGGCCTCGTCGCTTTTCAGTGCCCTGCAGACCTCGATTCCATCCACTCCGGGCAGAATCCAGTCGAGCAGGATGAGGTCCGGTTTTTCCAGGCGAGCGATCTCCAGCGCCTCCTCTCCGCTCATCGCTGTCAGCGTTGAGTAGCCCTGCAGCTCGAGGAGACGTGAGATCGCTCCGAGGAGCTCTTCGTTGTCGTCAACGATCAGGATCTTTCCCGGTTCGGCGGCCTGGTTTTCTCTTACAGTTTCGGTCATGCGCTTTCATCTCCGGCAGGCTGAGATTCTGTCTCTTCACGGTTGAAGTTCAGATTCGAATCCAGCGTCTCCAGCAGTACGTTGGCGTTTGTGATGATGTGCTCAACGTCTTTGCGAACGGCAGCCGTCAGGTGCTCGTCCATCAGGATCAGCTCGGCGTAACAGAAGACCGCGTTGAGGGGATTTTTCAGGCTGTGGGCAAGGCCTCTCATACTCTCGCGGTGACGGAGCTCCTGGTGCGAGGGATCAAGCAGGATAGACTGCCATCTCGTCATCGCCCGGATGCGACAGTCCAGTTCCTCCCGTCTTCCCGGGAGTACGACAAAATCAGCGGCGCCGTTTTCAATCCAGAGCCGACCCTCTTTTTCGTCGCTTACCGCGGCGAGGGTTAAGGGAGGGAGCCCATCTTTTTCAAGAAGGCTATCCAGGTCTTCGAGCCTGACGAGGTCCGCATCGAGCACGATGCAGAGCGAGGACGAGACTTGCCGGCGACTTTCCAGCAAGCCTTCGATGCCGCTGTATTCGTGTACCTGCAGCGAGCGAAGCAGGCTGCTGGCCGATCGCAGCCGGCCGGCCGGATCGATCAGGGCTAGTATTCTGTCCTTCATGAATTTTTCCCCTGTATGTCAATGCACACAAAGAAGATAGAGGTTTTGACATAAGCTCCCCCCGGGACCAGTCGACCCACCCGATTTCCCTGCATAGAAGATTACGATGCAGAGAATATCGGGGCAAAAGGGGGTCTGTAGGGCTTGAGCAGGGCTTCAGAGACGGTTTACCGGCCCCTCGATCGCTTGCTCAAAGCAGCGCCTGGAAGTCTGGCGGCAGGGGAGCGGCCAATTCGATGTCCTGTTTCAGGCGCGGATGCCAGAACCGGATCGATTCAGAGTGCAGCAGGTAGCGAAGAGGCCAGTCCCGGCGTTCCGGTCGCTCTCCTGGAGAATCGCCTCCGTAGCGCTCGTCTCCCGCGATCGGATGACCGACAGCCGCCAGGTGGATGCGGATCTGGTTCTGTCGACCCGTGCAGGGGACACAGCGAAGCAGGGTGTGATCCCCATAGCTGTCGAGGACGGTAACGAGTGTCCTGGAATCTTTCAGGGGCACCTGCTCGAGGGCTGATTTCAGGCAGCGCCCCTCACCGATTGGTATGTCAATCTCGTTGCGGTCGGGCGGGAAGAGCCCATTGGCAAGAGCCAGGTAGCTCTTTGACACGGTCCTTTTTTCAAACTGCTGCTGTACGTCCCGGTGAACATAGTTTTTTTTCCCGACGACAACCACTCCCGTGGTGTCCCGGTCCAGCCGATGGCAGAGCTTTGGAATGACCTCTTCCTGGCCGGCATCGGTGGAGTGATAGCGATGATGGAGATAGTTGATCAAGGTGTCGTAGACATGGCGGCCAACCGGATGCACCAGCATTCCAGGCGGCTTGTTGACCACCACGAGCCATTCGTCTTCGTAGATGATATCGAGCTTGCGCTCAGAATAGTCATCAGGCAGCCCGAGACCGCTCGACAGGCGTATCTCGACCACATCGTCAAAATGGACGCGCCGGCTGGCCTTGGTCTTTTCACCGTTGACAGTCACCCGTCCATCCTTGATGAGACCCTGGAGGCGGCTGCGCGATTTCCAGGCGAGGTTGCTGACAAGAAAGCTGTCAAGGCGCTGGGGCTCTCCTGTCTTGACCACGAGCGTGAGGAGGTTTCTTTCCTCTGAGAGGTTTCTTCCTCGGCCGATCAAGAGCTCTTCTCCAGGGAAGGTCCGCGGACGCTCTCGCTTGAGGGAGATGTTCGCTCCGGAAAACACGAGCTCAATTCAGTTCTGGTCACGTCAGGTCCGGAGGGCAAGAACAAATGGTTTGTAACTGTAGGGAATGTCGTATCGTTTCGCCAGTTCCCTGATCTCAGAGTGGTATTTCTCGTAGATTGCCTGCAACCGTTCCGCGAAGTTTCCATCGCAAAAATAGGTACGGCAGCCGAGCGGCCTCCTCTTTCGCTCTACGCACCGGCCATCTTCCCAGAAGGGACAGAGTGCGTTGTCGGGGGGAAAGGTCTCGGGGTGTTTTTTCCTGACGTATTCAAGCTCCAGGCTGGAGGCGAAGAGAGTGTGGTCGACTTTCTCAAAATCACAGCAATCTCCGCGCAGCCAGCACTCGACTCCACTCTCGCTGATCTCTTTGTCTACACGCCGATAGAGCTTTTCGAGAGCTTCGAAAGCTTCGGCGGCTGGCCGGTTTTTCTGTTCTTTCCGTTGCTTCGGATGGCTCGAATTTTGAGTCATAAACCCGATTATGTGCTTTTTCGCTAGTCTATGAAAGAAGCAGTCAGTAAACGAAGAGTGCTGGGTGTCAGAATATCTGACAGGTAAACGGTTACTGCCGCTTCTGCTCTTGTAGAGCTATCTCTATTCAGTCAAATGGGTTAGGGATAATAATTGAGAGATGGAACAGTGGTTGCATATTTGTTGGCTTCGGGCCTTAGGCATTATTCAGCCAGGATGGGCTCCAGCACCCGACAGATTTCGGGATCTACCTGTTTCCATTCAAGTTATCGGCTCATTTATTCCGAAAATATATAGAGAGTAGCAGTCTTTTTTGCCGCGATGGCTCAATTGGTTGGAGGAGTCCTTGTTAGGGCCACGATCATCGCTGAGGAGGAAGCTTTATTGTTTCTTACAGTGCATCACCTGCACTGTTTGCTGTTGGTGTGTCATCGCGCAAGCCTCCCCCTGGCAGGGGTTAGAGCGCGAGGGTGCTTCCATAATGCGGGGGGCAACGGAGGCTTATGGCAAAGCTTACGACTGCTGGTCAGAGATAGAGAGTCTGGCTGTAAAACTCGCAGAGCCGAGCTTGAAGCAGACCTCGAGGGCTCGTCGTCTTAATCTGGCGGTCAGTATGCTTGATTCGAATGAATTCAGCGTACTGGCTAAGGGTGGCGACGACCCTCTGAGGGTTCCTGTCCTGGTTACCAGGGCCGGGCGGAAGATCGATGGGAAGGAGTTGGGAGAGATCATCAGGATCCTCTCGCTTGTTCGCCAGCGTTATCCTCTCCAGCACAACGCCGAGGCCCGGGATCTCCCGCTGGTCTACGAGGCCCTGGCGATACTGCACGGTATTCACGGTGACAGCATCCAGCGGCGGGCGGATGCGTGTTTTCGAAAAGCCCTTGCGGCCATCGAGGCGAACGAGCGGCTTTCCCCTGACGGAGCCGCCGCCGCGATCAGGCTCCGATTCATGCTGCGTGATTTCAAGGGGGCGTGGAATGATTCGAACCTCCATCAGGGTCTTCTTGAAAAGGCAGACCGAGATACCCGCCTTCATACCCTCGGTCTGCTGGCCCGGACCGCGAAGTTTCTTGGCTACGGCGACAGGCTCCTCGCCATCCGGGCGCAGATTACCGCCCTGGGGGGCAAGGCGGAGCAGGCGCCAAGGCCGCGTTCCCGTTTTGCCGGGCTCTCGGTCGGCTCGCGCGCTGAGCTGACCCTGGTCGCCAGCGGGCTGGTCCGCCTGCTCGACTCCTGTGAATTGCGAAAGAGGGACACGGCTGTCCTGGCCTTTATCGCTTCCCTGTCCGCTCTTGAGCTGGGAGAGTATGCGTTGGCCGGGGAACTGCTTGAAGTTGATCTCGCCGGGCTGGGATATCCCTGGCTGGAAGCCGCGGTCACTTCCCGAGCGGGTATGGCCTGTGAACTGCTGGGCGATTTTGAGGGGGCTCTCCATTCGCTGAAACGTTCCCGCGCGCTGGCCGTCGCCGCCGGGGCAGCGGCCTTTGTCGCGCGTCTTGACCTGAACGAGGCCGCGGTGCTCATGGCGTTGGGAAAACCGGTCGCCGCGGGTGAGCGGGCCCGGGGGCTGGTGAGAAGCCCCGCTGCTTCCCTCGAGGTCAGGATCAGGGCGCGCATACTGATGGGAGCGGCGCTGTATGAGCGGGGAAGAAGTGAGCCGGAGCGCCTGTCCCAGGCCCTGAGGGTTTTCCTGGCCGTGGATCGTGAACTGGACGCCGATGCGGCGAGAAAGCTGCCGGGGAAGCTGGAACTGGAGCTGACCAACTCGATCTACCAGGCCAACATTCTGCGCAAGCAGGCCCGGGCCCTTGGCGGCAAAGAAAAGACCGACAGGTATCGCAAGGCGATCAGTCTGCAGGATGATGCCATGCGGCGCGCCGCAGAGGCTGGAAATACCAGGCTTTCGGCTATCGCCGGGTCCAATCTCGGGGAGCTTTACCTCGAGTCAGGATCTTATGAAAGCGCGGAGAAATTTACCCGGTGGGCGCTCGACAGGGCGGTTGATTCCGGGCGGTTTGAGACCCGGTGGAGATGCCATTGGTACCTCGCCCGCATAGCCGAGAAGATGGGGAGAAGAGGCGAAGCTGAAGAGAACCTGGACGAGGCGGTTCGGATTGTGGAATCCTATCGTGCGAGGATCCTGGACGTGGAGTCGAAGACAGGCTTCATGACCGACAAGCTGGATATGTACCGCTATCTTGTTCGTCGTGAAATAAGCGGAGGGCGAGCGGTCCGCGCCCTGGAGTTCGCGGAACGTTCAAGAGCTCGCGCCCTGGTCGAGTCCATGGGCTGGAGGTTCGTCACGCTGGCTGAACCCAACGGCAGCAGGCTCTATCGCCAGTATGTTTCACTCAACGGCAGGGCTCATCTTTCTGGCGGCGGTGGAGCCATGAGCCTGCTCGGGGTCAGGGGGGCGCGTGAAGATTTCAATGCCCTGCGCGAGCGCCTGGCGGCAGTCAAGCAACGGCTTCAGCGCGCGGCGCTCAAGCAGCCTCTGCTCGGGATGCTGGTCGATGGGGCGCCCGCTACGGCGGCTGAGATCATCGCGGAATTACCGGCGGATACAGCCTTGCTGGAATACTTTTCTCTGGGCGATTCCCTGGCGGTCTTCCTGGTCCAGGATGGGAAGGTGACCGTGGTCGAGTTGAAGGTCAACCCCCGCAAGCTGGCGGATACCATTCGGCGTTATCTTGCCGGTTCCGCCGCGGACCAGGCGCTCTCCAGCCGGCTCTACAGGGAGCTCCTCGCTCCCCTCGCATCGAGGGTGAAGAAATCACGTGTCCTGATCATTCCTCATGGAGCTCTTCACAGGCTGCCGTTTGAAACCCTTGCGGGGCCGGAGGGCTTCCAGGTTGAGAGCTGGACGATCTCGTATCTCCAGAGCGCGAGCCTGCTGAGGTACCTCCGGTTGAACTCGGCGCGAGGTGGAGGTTCCAGCGTTGGGCGGAAGCCGCTCAAGCTGCTCGCTCTGGCTGATCCGGACACCGACTACGACAGGGACGGAAAACCGAATAAGGTGAGCCTGGTACACGCTCGCAAGGAGGTCGCGGCCTTTTCTCCCGGCTTCCGTGAAAGTGTCGTGTTGAGCGGCATCCAGGCCAGGGAGAGCGTCATTGCGGCGCTGTCGAGAGGTCAGGACGTTATTCACTTCGCCTGTCACGGCGAGTTCTATCCCGCCAGGCCGTGGGAGTCGACCCTGTTTCTCGCTCCGGGAGGGAAGGGCGCGAAGACCAGCTCGCGTGATGGCCAGTTGAAGGCCTGGGAGATCTACGCGATGGATCTGAAAGGAAATCGGCTGGTGACTCTTTCCGGCTGCGAGACGGGCCGAAATGAAATCCAGGGAGGAGATGATCCAGTCGGGCTTGCTACCGCTTTTCTGCATTGCGGAGCCGGGGCGCTGCTGGTGAGCCTCTGGAAGGTGGAGGATGCGGCAACTGCTGAGTTGATGAGCTTGTTTTACGATCATTGGATTCGCCATGGAAGGGATCGTGTCGATGCATTGCGACAGGCGAAGCTCGCGATGTTGAAGGGAAAATACAGTCACCCGCGTCAGTGGGCGGCCTTCGTATTCATCGGAGACCGTTGATCATGCGCTTGAAGGCCGCCTGCGGGTGAAAGGAATATGAAAGTGAAGAGAACCAAGGAGCTTAGAATGGATACCAGGGGAACGAATTCTCCAGGCTGGTTTGGAGTGTTTTTTCTGCTTTGCGCGATAGCGGGCGGAATCGTAGTCAGCTGCAGGACCACCGAGCCTCCGGCCGGAACGCAGAAAGATGAAGGCGCCGCAACGGAAGAGAGCGCCTCGCTCCCGCAGTTATCCGAAAAGCCGGTTGCTGAGGAAGCACCCCTTGAGCCTGGGGCAGTTGCCGCAACAGGTAAAGGGGAGACACCGTCCGCCATTGAGTACGGGCCGATTGTCGAGCCGGCTCCAGTTCCCCCGCCAGCGATCGAGAAGGAAGAGGTTTCAGCGCCAGTTCCAGCCCCTCCGCCGGTCGCTGAGGTCAGCGAGATCGCTGATGTTCCCGCCGCAGCCGAACCGGAAATCGTCGGCAAGGTTGACTCGCCGCTGGAGGACAGCCGCGCCCTGGCGCTCCTGGAAGAGCTGAATCTTCATCGTCCCGCTGTTTTACCCGGCGAGCCTGCCGTCGCGCCGCAGCCGAAAGAAAAGAGCGATCCTGGCGAGAGCCCGTCCGTAGCGAAAGAAGCTTCCGAAGAGGTCAAGGTGCCGGCGCCGGTTGTCGAGTCTCTCGGGTTAACGTCTCCGGCTGGGAACGAGGCAGAGATCCCGGAGCTCAACAAGGATGTCCTGGATGCGCTGAATCGGCTGAAGGTCGCGAGGGGGAAGGCTTCTCCAGGCCCCGAGAGCGCTGCGGCGGCAGGAACTTCATCCGAGGAGAAGAAGGAACCTCCTGTTTCCGAGCCGGCCCCGGCGGCAGAGGAGCGGAAGGAGGAGCCGGTTCTCCGCGGCGGCGAGCCCGCGCCCAAGCCTGAGCCTGTTCCCGCGAAGGCTGAGCCCGCGCCTATGCCCGAGCCTGCTCCTGCGAAGGCTGAGCCCGTGCCCAAACCCGCTCCTCGCCCCCAGGGCTACATCACCTTCAAGACGCTCTTCCACAAGGGCGCCACCGAGGCGATCAGTTTTGTCGAGAGCGTTAAGCCGGACTGGGTCGAGAAGGGCCATCTGAGCAAGGTGGAGGGGAAGAAGAATTCGCTGGTGATTTTTGGGGAGACCGATGTTCCCGCTGATCCACTGACGCTCAAGATCGTGGATATGCTCGATCGCTACGATCAGCTCGACCTCGACATCCGGCGCGAAGTCCTGCGGCCGAAGTACGTCGACCCTCGCCTGGCGATGGACGCGCTGCTGATGTCGGGCATCTGCAATGTCTGGCAGCTTACATCGGCAAGCGACGCTTTGACCTGGAAGGAAGGTACGAAGCAGAGGACCTTATCGCGTTCGACCGAGATGTACGTCGAGAAGGGTGGGGGGATCGCCAACTCGCCACTTTCAGCGGCTCCAAAGATTCCCTTTGTTTATGATATGCCGAGCAAGGACGCGGTCACCATGCCATCGGGCTATGGAGGCAGCACCAACAATGGGTCACTCGTGATGACCTTTGATAAGACTTCCTCCACTGAGATGCGGGGAGGGATGATGGCTGTAGGTACAGAGGCGGATCTTGTGAAGATCAAGGCTTTCGTCGAGACCATCGATGTGCCGGCTCGAAGGATCATGATCGAGGTACAACTGATCGAGCTCGAGGCGAATAAGCTCACCGATTTCGGTATCGATTCCGCTCAGTTCGGCGGCGGCCACACCATTGGCTCCGCGGGCCTGCCGCTGCCCGGTGAGGCGATCGTTCAGCCGGGGGTGCCTGGCGCGAGAGCGGAGGGGTCCTTTGTACCCGATGTGATGAACGAGGGGCTGAAGCTGCTCTTTGATGATACGAGCCTGGATATCCAGGGGCGGTTCATGGCGGCCCTGCACATGCTGGTTCGAGAGGGCGAGGCCAAGGTTCGGGCCCGGCCGAAGATCCTGACCCTCGATGACCGTGTCAGCGCCCTGCATCTCGGCCGCAACGTTCCGACCTTCAACTCGACGGGAGTTACTCGGGATACGGTTAACGGCAACCTGATCAACGAGGTTCAGAGCGTGGGTACCGTCTACTCCGGTATCACGCTGCACATCCGGCCGCGGATAACCGGAGGGGCTGATGACCGTATCGCCCTCCAGCTGGAGGTCATGGACAACCAGATCGTCGGACGCCAGAGAGTCTTCGAGACGGATCTCGCGGGAATCCCTGAGGTGATCAAGCGCCAGTACATCGGCGAGTGCGTGGCTCACAATCATCGTCCGATCATTCTTGGCGGGCTGATCCAGGAACAGGAGATCGACACGGTCAACAAGATCCCCTTCGTTTCCGACATACCTTACCTGGGGGACCTCTTTCGCCGGAAGGTGACCCAGAAGGAGAGGCGGGAGGTCATTATCGTTGTGACCCCGCATATTCTCAGCGAGGAGGGCATCGATGCTTCGGCGACCCCGAAGGAGAGCATGCATTTTGATACCTTCGACAGCGTCCTCTTCAATGACCGGCATATTCTCAAAGGAGGAGATGTTCTCGGGCTTGACCCCGTCAACAGCGTTCCAGCCATCGGCCCCGATGGCCAGCGCTTTACCGAGGCGGACGTGGTGGACCTGACACTCTTGAATATCGTCAAGAGACGGCAGCTGGTGACCAAGCTCGAGTTGTTGCGGGATTATCTCGGTGAGGAAGAGCTGTCAAAGCTCACCTGGATGCAGCGAAAATGGCCCGAGAGAACCGTGCAGGACTGGCCCGAGGGAGACAAGCCGCTTTTCTTCAAGGTCGCCGCGATCTGCATCGAAAACCTGAAGGAACTCAATCCGACCATCAGCTTCCACGAGCTGAGCCTTCCCCGCAGAGAGATCGTGCTGCCGAATTCTCCGTACAACATCACCTTGTCCTACGACAAGGTCCAGCGCATCCAGAATCTTGGGCTTCAGCAGGTCTTCAGGGGAGAGAGAGTCGAGCTCGAGGCGGCTCATGTCGAGCTGGTGCGCCGCGCCAGTGGTCACAGTCTGCGGGCCTTCGGCGATTTCCTCGGGCGCCAGAAGCGTAAAGATGGGGCCACAGGCCGAGAGGCCGAGGACCACGGCATCTTTAAAGATGAGCTTCTTCGTCTCTGCAGCGGGGGGGGCAAGGATGTGTCCTCCTTGAAGAAACTCTCCTACACGGAGCTCTTCGGAGCGATCGAGAAGGAAAACCTGTCCTTTGACAGTATCGCGACCTTCTTCGAGACGAATATGAGGGAGCGTTATGACATAGAGGGCGCCCCGGATGTGGGCGCGTTTCCTGCTGATCTCGAGGCGTTTCTGAAGACCACAGTCAGCCTGAAGAACCGCGCGAAGAAGCTGCAGGATCTCGAGGATCGCTGGATGATGGTCAATACCGAAGAGGAGGACGAGTGATGCCTCGTTTCCAGCAGTCCTGGACGACGATTGTCATCGCGGCGGTGTTGAGCGGTTGCTCGGCGGCTCCTGAAGAGAAGCTCACTCCCACCGACTGGCTGCGGGAGAATTCGAGTGTGCTGCGTGACCTCGAGAGCTTTGAGAGAGGGCGTCAACAGCGGGCCGTATCTCGCCTGAAGAGTCTCGGGGCTGATCGGGGCAGCGCCGTGGTGGTCGCCTTGCTGGCGGATTCCCAGGTGGACTATCGCGGTGAGGTGCTGCTTGCCCGTCTTCTCGCCGATTGGAGGGATACCCGAGGTGTCAGGTACCTGCTCAAATACCTCCAGCATCAGGACCAGGGAGCCGTGGTGATTGCAAGTCAGGGGCTGCTGGCTTTTAAGGGCAATCGCGCCGTTACCCGGGCCCTTCTTGAAATGCTGGAGAGTCCTTCGCTCAATCAGAGACTCGCGGCCGCGGGGGTACTCTCAGAGATGGAGAGCGAGGATTTGATGGAGCGTTTTTCCGAGCTCTACCGGAAAGAGAACGAGAAGGTCGTTCGCGGGATCCTTGTGCGGACAGTTCTCCAGGGAAAACATCCTCGGCGGGATGAGTTTCTCCTCGAGGCCTTGCTCGATGCCGATCTGGCTATCAGGGAGATGGCCTGGGGTGCGGTAAAGAAGCGGACGCGGTTACCGGAGGTCAAATATGAGCCATCCGGAGATGAGGCGGCCCGGGCGAAAGCCGTGAACAGCCTGCGCCGCTGGCTCGCAGGGAATAACTGAGGGGATTTCTCCCTGGTCCAGGGGGCAAGGTCTATTGCTGCGTTGTTTCTTTTCAATAATCATCTATACTTACCATTCAGGTCTTGGCCTGGTGTTCGGTTTGACTGTTATTAAGTAGCTTGGTGTTCCGGATGCTTCTGGTCAACCAGGAGAAGAATATCTATGAGTAACGAGGTATGGAAAGAGTTCGCGGCGCACGAGGTGACGCACAGCGTTGCGCACTATCTCACCACCATCCAGGAACTCAGACAGTTGAAGGGCTACGCCATATTGAAAGATGTGGCAGATGATCTGCAGGTGACCAAGGGATCCGCATCTGTGCAGATCAAGAATCTCAAGGAACGCGGCCTGGTCACGGAAATCGACCGTCATCATCTCTGCCTTACCGAAGATGGAGAGAAGGTTGCGATGCAGGTGGTCTACAATCGTGAGGTGGTCACGAATTTCTTTCACAAGGTGCTTGGCCTCGATCCCGAAAACGCTGGAATTGATGCCTGCAAAATCGAGCATCTCCTGAGTCATGAGGCCACCGAAAGGCTTCTCGGCCTGGTCCAATTGCTTTCTCAGGATGACCCTGCAGTGGCTGGTTTCCTGAAAAAGTTCAATTCTTTCAAGGTTACCTGTCCAGAGCACGAAAACTGCGACGTTTGTGAAGACGTTTGCCTTGAAGGGCAGTAAATCGATTCTACGGGTTGATCTCGGCTCGAATGGCGCTACCTTCGTATTGCATAACATTATGCGGTATAAAGGCATACGGTCTCTCTGAGAGCCATTGAGGAAGGGTTCTCAGACCCTTCAACTCGCCAGGTTTGAGCTATAGATCAGGAGTTTGGCTTGCAGACCTCCGGTTGGGTTACGCAAACCCTTTAAATGTAAGGGTTTACATTAATTAGGTGTTGAAAAGCAGCATCTCTCGCCGAATAATACATGTGGTTGGTAATTGATAGACATCCGGCCTGCTGATATGAACTCAGCCAATGAAAATACTATGAGAATCACGGAGAAGAGAGAATGGACAAAGTAATCGAGTTTCTGAACAAGGCGTTGAGCATCGAATATTCGGCCGTCATCCAGTATTGCCAGCACAGCGCCCTGGTGCAGGGTACCGACCGGGCTGTTTATGAGGAATTCTTCAACGAATCCAGTGAAGAGGCTCGCGGGCACGCAAAGCTGGTCTCTGACTGGATCGTTTCCCTCGGGGGAGTGCCGACGATAGAGGCTGCTAATATCAAGCAGGCCACCTCGGTTGTCGATATGCTCCAGCAGGATCTGGAAACGGAAATGGAAGCTCTCGATACCTATCGCAGCGCGCATGCGGCGGTTGCGGATAACGAGCCGATCAAGTTTATGCTCGAAGAGCAGATCGTTCAGGAACAGAAGGACGTCTGGGAGATCGAGAAGTTCCTCTCGATGCACAAGATCGAGGTCAAGAGCAAGAATATCAATCTTGCCGTCAACGACTGAGGGGCGAAGACGCTCTATCCGGCCTGATCTTTTTGAGCAGGGCGTTCAGCTGGTTTCCAGGTCGAGGAAATCGGCTAATTGGAGAATCTGGTGAGCCGTCTTCGTGGAAATGGTATCCACGGAATTGCCGGCTTTCCGGTTCTTTCGGGCGCTGTTTCCCATTCGCCGGGACTCCTGCCTGGCACAGGACAAGGCGCCCAGGAGAGCCTCGAGTTGCTCCGGGTCGAGCCGGATGGTTCTCTGCGCGTACCAGCCGATTCCCGGTCCGTAGCTCAGGTCCTGGATGATGATCTGCTGACGCCCTCCATCGTCGAGCTCAACCCGGACGTCGATCCGGCGCTGTTCATCTCCCGGGCGGGCCTGGGGGTGATCTGATTTCCTGGCGTTGTCGGCGCCCATGAAAACTCTTCTCTTGTTGAGAGGGGATACCAAAGGTTTGTTCGGTGAACCAACTATTAGTTTGTATAGCCTAACTATGGTTCGGTGGCAACTACTCAGAGGGGTTTTTTATAGAAAATTATCAGGCCGTATTTTTTTCGGCGTTCGGGGGGGTGGTCTTGCGATCTTCAGTTCTCTGCGAGAGAATACACGGCCTCATTGCGGGATGGGCGTGTAACTCAATTGGCTAGAGTGCCACCCTTACAAGGTGGAAGTTCCCAGTTCGAGTCTGGGCACGCCCACCATTTTTTCTCCAGGCTCAGCCTTCGAGCCGAGCTCAGAGGCTGTAGCCGGTCTCGGCGTGCTCGGCCAGGTCGAGACCCTGCTCCTCGTCCTCGTCGCTGACGCGCAGGCCGACCAGCTTATCGATGACCCAGAGCACCGCTATCGAGGCGACCAGGGTGTAGACGATGGTCACGCCGCCGCCGATCAGCTGCGCCTTGAGCTGGCCGCCCATTCCAGCGTCAGCTCCGCCACCGTAGCCGCCGCCGCCGAGAGACTCCGAGGCGAAGAAGGCGACCATGATGACGCCGATGAATCCACCGACCCCGTGGACTCCCACGACATCGAGCGAGTCATCGTAGGCGAAGCGGTTTTTTACGGCGGTTGAGGCGAAATAGCAGATCAGGCCGGAGGCGAAGCCAATGGCAAGACCTCCCTCGGGACCAATGAAACCCGAGGCGGGGGTGACCGCCGCGAGCCCGGCTATGGCGCCGGTGGCGGCGCCCAGGACGCTGGGCTTGCCGTTGGCTTTCCATTCGATGAGCATCCAGGTGAGCGTCGCCGTCGCCGCCGAGAGGTGGGTGACCAGGAGAGCCATGGCGGCATCCCCGTTGGCGGCCAGGGCGCTGCCGGCGTTGAAGCCGAACCAGCCGACCCAGAGCATGGCGGAGCCGATGACCGTATAGGTCAGGTTGTGGGGGATCATCTGTGTGTCGGGATAGCCCTTGCGCTTGCCGACCATGATGCAGGCGACGAGAGCGGCTACGCCCGCGGTGATATGAACGACAATTCCGCCGGCGAAGTCCATGACACCCTGGGAGGCGAACCAGCCGCCGCCCCATTGCATGTGGCAGATCGGCAGGTAGACCACGATGAGCCAGAGAGCCGAGAAGAGCATCACGGCGGTGAATTTCATGCGCTCGACAAAGGCGCCGATCACCAGCGCAGGGGTGATGATCGCGAAGGTCATCTGGAAGGCGCAGAAGAGGGTCTCGGGGATCGTCGTGCCGGCAAAGAGCTGGTCTCTCGCCCCTCCGCCTAAGAGGGCTTTCGACAAGCCGCCGAAAAACGCGTTCCCTTCACTGAAGGCTACGCTGTAGCCGAAGAGTACCCAGAGTACCGAGATCAGCGCAGTCATCGCGAAGCAGTGCATCAGCACCGAGAGCACGTTCTTGGTCCGCACCAGGCCGCCGTAGAAGAGCGCCAGGGCCGGGATCGTCATGAAGAGGACGAGGGCCGTCGAGACCAGGATCCAGGCGGTGTCTCCGCTGTCAGCTTCAGCGACAGGAACCGGGTCAGCGGCCAGGGCCGGAATCGCCGGAAAACCCACCAGCAGCAGGGTGAGTAGCGAAGGGATAGAGAGACTCGAAACGGACAATCCGAATGGTTTTCTAGTCAGCATTTTTACTCCGCGACTTTGTGGATGAAGCTGCAGAGATTATCTGAAAACCATCCGGTTAAGTCCAGAGGGCTCACCTGAATAGATGAACGCGTTGAGCGCCGCCTCTGCGCTCAGGTGGTGCGCTCTTTTTTCTTCGCCTTTTTCTTCAGAGCCTTCTCGAATTTGAAGAGCCGGTCCTCCATCTCCTCGCGCTGGGTCTCGGGGGCGAGCTTGATGGCCTTGCGCTGGGTCTCGACGGCCTCCTTGAGCTTGCCGCTTCGGAAGAGACACTCTCCGAGGGTGTCGAGAATGAAGGCCGCCTCAGGTTGGAGCTTGGCCGCCTTCCTGGCCAGTTCGAGAGCTCTCCCGAGCTTCTCATCATGGGTCGCCAGGAACCAGGCGTAGTTGTTGAGAAGGGTGGCGTCAGTTTCACCGACATGCCTGATGAGGTATTCGCTCACGGCGACCACCTTGGCGACCTCATCTCCATCCTGGTAGGCCCGCATGAGGAGCCTGGCATGGTCGACAACCCCGGCCGTGTCCTTCTTCTTGTCGAAGTAGGCATGGAGTCCGGCGATGTCCCTGCCGCGGCTTTTCATGAAGCTGAGCAGGGCCATGCGCCCCTCGGCGGCCTCACGAATGGCCGGGCCGGCGTCCTTTGCAGCGAGGACCTTCTTGTAGAGGGCTTCAGCCTTGGCGTACTGCCGCCTCTCTTCTTCCTTTTTTCCGAGCTCGACGGCGACCTCGAGGTTGTTCGGCTCTTTCTCGGCCTTCTTCTTGAGCGCGCCGTAGGATTTGCCGGCGAGGATCGGCTTGATGGCGCTGATGAAGCGGTCAGGGGGTCTGAAGCCGGTGATGCGGTCGAGCTCTTCACCCTTGGCATCCACGATGAGGAGGGTGGGGAAGCCGCTGACGCCGTAGCGCTTGACGATATCCTTTCCCTCGCCCTTTTCGGCGTTGATCTTGATCGAGACGAAGTTCTTGTTCAGCAGGGCGGCGACGTCTTTGTTCGGGTAGGTCTCACGGACCAGTACTTTGCACCATCCTCACCAGTCGGTGTAGAAATCGATATAGACCAGCTTCTTGCTTTCAGCGGCCTTCTTCAGGGCGTTGTCAAAGGAGCCATCGCTCCATTTGACACCTTCGGCGGGAGCGGAGAGCAGCACGGTAGAGAGCAGCAGCGCCAGCGACATGGTTTACCTCACAGACTATAGTTTTCGATTCACGGCCGGGGCTCGACCGCTTCGATGATCAGCTTACCTGCCTGATCCTACAGCCACGGACACGCAGAGGCAATCCATCGCGTGTATTCGTTGACGTGTTTTTTCAGCTGTCCGAAGGCCTCAGAGTTTTCATCAGGGATCGCAGGCGGCGGGGCATCCCTCGATGCCCACGCAATTCGGGCCAAGGGCGTGCGGACGGCCTCCCTGGAATAGATAGGCCAGGGAGGTGATCCCATCGGAAATATCTATCCGGCCATCGCCGTTGGAGTCCATGCCTGCCGGGCAGCCCGGCGGAACCTGGCCAAGGAAGAGGTAGCTGAAGAGCCCGATAGAGTCGCTGATATCGACATTCGCATCCTGGTTGAAGTCTCCCGGAACCTGCCCTCCGCCTCCAGTCGCTTCGGCCGTAGCCGGGGCTGAAGCCGCCGACTCGTTTCCAGCCAGGTCAACCGCCGTCACGGTGTATCGGTAGGAAACGCCGGTCTCCACATTGGTGTCGGAGAACAGGAACTCGGTGATCTCTGTCGCGAGCAGCTTTCCATCCCGGTAGATGTTGAAGGTCGCCAGGTCCTCGACGAGCTCCATCTCCCAGGTCAGCTCGATGGAGCCGGCCTGGGCGAAGGCCTCGAGAGCCGTGGGCGGGGGGGGAGGAAGGTCGCCGGCGTTTTCAGCCGTCACCCGCAGGACGAAGTTCCCAACGTTGGCGTTGAAGCCGTGAACCAGGATGAAATAGACCTGGTCGTTGAGAACCTCCCAGGTGACGGTGGATTGCAACCCGCAGAAGTCGTCGTTGGACCCTGTGCAAAACGGCGCATCGCAGCTTCCCTCAAAGATGCTCAGCCGTGTGTCGTAGTCGCTGCCGCAGGTCTCTGCGGTCAAGGTGAATCCATTGAACCCCTCGACCATGTACCAGAGCCCCGGCGCGGAGCTGGCTCCGCAGGTGCTGTTTTCCGCGTCCGGGCGAGCCTCGCTGAAAGTTTGTCCTGTGATCTCGGCGATTCCATTGATGAGCTCCAATTCGAGCGCTCCCGAACAGAGATCGTTCTCCTGCATGTCGCAGGCATCGCCGAGGCCATCTCCATCGCGGTCCGACTGATCGGCGTTCGCTTCCGTGGGGCAGTTGTCCTCTTCATCCGGGATTCCATCATTGTCCTGGTCGCCTTCGGCGGGGGGCAGCTGGGCGGTGATGGCGAGGAGATAGTTGCCCGCGCTGCTTGCGAAGCCGTGTACCAGCACGAAGTAGCTGAGCCCCTTCTCGGTATTCCAGCTGACCCTGGATTGCAGGGCGCAGGCATCGTCGTTCTGGGTTACGCAAAGGGGCGCTGTGCAGTCGCCATCGAAGATGCTCAGCCGGGTATCATAGTTGCTGCCGCAGGTCTCGGCCCACATAGTCCGACCGTTGCCGATGACCTCGAACCAGACCCCCGGCGCGGTGCTGGCCCCGCATTCAGCGGTCTCGGGATCGGCCGTGCCGGTGGTTGTCGTTCCGGAAGCGTTCGCGGTTAGTATGGTTCCGCCATTTCCATCGATCGCCTCGACGAAGTCCAGCAGGGCCGCGTCAAGACAGAGGTCATTGGGAGGTACATCGCAGGCATCTCCAATGCCATCTCCGTCTTCATCCTCCTGCCCGGGATTGGCTGCGTTTGGACAATTGTCATTGTCGTTTGCTAACCCGTCGATGTCCGGATCCCGTCCATCTTCGAAGAAAACCCTCAATGAGTAGACTCCAGCCTCAACGGCGTTGAGGCCGTGAACGAGGATGAAGTAGGTCAACCCCTCAGCGGCCTCGAATCGGACCCGGGCGTCATCTCCGCAGAGATCATCGTTGCTCACCACGCAGCTCAATTTTTCGCACTCGCCTCTGAAGATGCTCAGGCGCGAGTCAAAAACGCTGCCGCAGGTCTGGGCGTATACCGGCCGCCCGGTCCCCCGCAGGCTGTACCAGACCCCGGGCGAGTTACTCGGCCCGCAGCCGGCATCCTCGGCTCCATCGGTTGCTCCGTTCGCGGTGTCGCCCTGGACGGCGAACGGAATTCCGGATTCAAGGACGATGAGCTCGGCATTCTGGCAGAGGTCATTTTCCGGTTGCGCGTCGAGCACTCCTGGCGAGATACAGCAGGCGAGCAGGACGCAGATAACTGGAAGGCTCGGTAAAGCTCGAATACCCATCACAGGCTCCTTCTCTGGGAATTGATTTGTTTCAGCAGGAGCCCCTATTTTACCAAGTGATTTTTCTGTTCGCACTCTTGTTGAGAATGCCGGGGCATAAAAAAAGAGAGGCCCGGATCCCTTGGGATCCGGGCCTCTCAGGTGACAAGGAGCGCTCTCGCGTTCCCCGTTACAGCGCGCTGTTATTCAGCACAGGTCGCCGTGTCACACCCTTGCGCCAGGTCGCCAGCGTCCGTGCTGCGACCACAGGCCGAGGGAGCCGGGTGGTCAGCACCACCGAGGAACAGCCACCTCAAGGTGTAGCTGGGGTCGGAGATGTTGACGCTTCCATCGGAGTTGGAGTCGGCAGCCGCCAGGCATGGCGGGTTGCCGCCACCGAGGAACAGCCAGTTCAGCGTGGCGCTCGGGTCGGAGATGTTCACAGTTCCATCTCCATTGGAGTCGCCGCGGGCGAACGGACCGATACCCGGATCGACAGGCGTAGCCTCTACAGCGCTCGAAGCATCCGACTCGTTACAGGAGTCAGAGGCCGTGACGGTGTAGCTGTAGGAGGTGTCGTTAACGGCGGTGTCGTCAACATAGGAACTCTCGGTGAGTCCCGAAGCCAACTCGGCGCCATCTCTGCTGACGGTGTAGCTGGTCAGATCAGCGGCAGCGCTGTCATCCCAGTCGAGGCTGACCTGGCTGTCGCCCGCGACGGCCGCGAGGCCGGAAGGAGCTGCAGGAGCTTCGACATCGGAACTGACACTGTAGCTGGTCGAACCAAGGCTCGGCCTGTAGGTCTGGCCTCTCCAGGTGACAACCGACTGTACCGGGCGTCCGCCTCCGACAAGGCCGTTGACGACCTCGAGGCTGACGGTTGCGGCATCGGCGCCATCAGGATTGGTGCTTTCGACAGTCACCGTAGCGACTGAGGAGCTGCCATCGGCGGCCAGCGAAACAGGCTGAGTGAAGGAAAGGATGACGGCCGTCATGGCTCCATCGTTTCCATCTCCGGAGGTGAGCTCGGAGAGCTCGAAGCCACCGTCAATCAGGCCGCCGGCATCGGTGCCATCGGTCGTGATCGCGGTGATCGAACCGCCGCTTGCGGCAACGCCCAGCGAGTAGCTCTGGGCTCCCTCGTCGGAGGGGTTGGCGCTGGTCACGAGGACGACATCGACATCAGCTGAGCTGGTAGCTCCGGCGCAACCGCCGCTTTGGTCGGCAGCGTCGCCGAAATCGTAAGCGAAGGTTGGGTTCGGAGCCGCAGCCGCACCAAGATCATACAGAGTGATGTTGGCGACTTCCTGGTCGGCCGTGGCGCCACCGGTTCCGCCGGTGAAACCAAGGATCAGGTTACCGCTGAGCGGCA
>Ga0163108_10000049_pt1 | contig 74996 bp, 62 predicted proteins | sample Fk1155metaG_FD_109644 | JGI IMG/M metagenome (GOLD analysis project Ga0163108, IMG submission 109644) | Marine microbial communities from the Central Pacific Ocean - Fk160115 155m metaG | ecosystem: Environmental > Aquatic > Marine > Oceanic > Photic zone | place: The Central Pacific Ocean...
CGTACTACAGACCCAATATATGGATTGACAAACGTTGCAATTGGAGCAACAACAGTAGATACATTGACCGTCAATGTCGGTGTTAGTACAAATGTACCTACTAACATATCCACTGCTACTTACATTCCTTCTACGGGTGTTTTAACTATTACTGTTCCAACTGGTCATGGATTAGTCACCAATGATACAATTGGAATTGCAACTGGTGGAATAACAATGACTTGTGCAAGAGACAGTCATTCTTCTAACCATGCATACCCACGTACAACAGATCCATATCATAAGAAAGAGATTGCAATAACAGGAACTACAGCAACAACACTTTCTATGAATGTTGGTGTATCTACACTACAATATGCTGGTGTTACCACCGCAGTTTATGATGCTTCGACTGGTATAATGACCATGACTGTTGATCCTGCAACTGTAACTCTTGCAGTTGATAGTCAACTTAAGGTTGGAATCGTTACAAGTGGTATAACATTCAAGTGTGGTAGGGATAATTATGCAAGTGATCATGCATATCCTCGTGCAACTGATCCTTATAATGCAAAGATAATTTCTATTGCATCTACAACTGCAAGTAGTATTACTGTTAATGTTGGTGCTGCTGGATCTTCATTAGATGTCTCTGCTGCATCTTATACAGGAATAACTGGAATATTAACTTTAACTTCTGCTAATCATGCACTTGTAGTTGGAGATAATATTGGAATTGCTACTAATTCCTTGATATTCACTTGTGCTAAGGATAGACATGCTAGTAACCATTCATATCCTAGAACAACAGATCCCATACACAACAAGAATGTTGCAATTGGAGCAACAACTCAGAATACTGTAACATTAAATGTTGGTAAGGCAATCAATACTGGAGATCCTATCGATAATCAAGAGATAGGTATTAAGACACATAGTACAAACTCCATTACAGTTAATGTTGGTATAACCACAATAACTCCCGTAAATGTTACTAATGCTACTTACAATCCTTCTACAGGATGGGTTGAATTAACAACTGATAATGCACATGGAGTGGATTACAGTAGAAGTGTTGGAATTGTTACAGATTCTCTAACATATACTTGTGCGATGGATGATAATTCCACCGAACATAACTATCCTCGATCTTCAGACCCAGCCCATAATTCTAAACTAACTGTTGATACATCTCTACCAAATACTTTAAGTGTAAATGTAGGTACAACAACTGCTGTTACTTACACCGCTTCGGCTGCAACTTATAATGAAGTTGTGGGTATTATGACAATGACAGTTGGTGCTGGTCATAGTTTCACTGCTGGAACTAACTTTAAGTATGAACAGGGTGCTTTAACATTCACTTGTACTAGAGATGGTAATGTTCAGGCACATGCATATCCTAAGAAAGGAGATCCTTGGTTTGATGGTACTAAGGTTACTAGAGTTATCAATAGTACTAAAGTAGAGATGAACGTTGGTTTATCTACTGTACCAACATTCTATAAGACTGGTGGAACAATTCAAGGTGCTATTGTTGCTCCAAGACTTGTCAATAATTCAGTAAGTGGATCCGATTATGCTTCTGGTGGAACATTTGTAGATAAGATTATCTCTTCAAATGAATATGTTGTTAATGTTGGTATATCTACTTGTGTTCATCACTACAATAGAGGTGGTTCGATGTTCCACGGTAAGAGAGTAACATCTTCTACTGGTGATGGATATTCTGGAGTAGATGTTCTAGAAAGAATTGATGGTGGTAGTGTAAGAGTTAATCTCGGTTTAACTACCGAATATGCCAACTTCAAGAGAGGTGGTAGAATTGATAAACCAATAGATTTACAGATTGTTGAACCAGATCCATACTTTAACCTACCTTTAGATTATATTAGTGGTAGTAGTGGAATAGGAACAGATGGTGTAGTTGATTTACGTGTTAATGTTGATGGTAATATTGGTCAGTTCAATCTAACTGAAGAAGGAATTGGATATAAGATTACTGAGGCATTAACAGTTGCTGGACTATCAAGTGACCCTAGAGTTGGTGTTCTTACAGAGTTCCAGTTGAGTGTAACTGATCTAGAGAATGATGACTTCTCATCCTTCTATATGGGACAGTTTATACTATTTGATAGTATTTCTGCATACTTTAATGGAATACGTAAGAAATTTACTTTATCTGTGACTACTGGTGGAACTACTGAAATCCTAAGTCTTAAGACTTTGCCTGGTAGTGATATGGATGTTACTAACAATATCTTCATTTACATGAATGATATTTTACAAACTCCTCAATCTGCTTATATCTTTAAGGGTAGTAGAATCGTATTTACTGAACCACCAAAACCCAATTCCAAGTGTTCTATCTTCTACTTCAGAGGATCTAAGAGAGACGTTGAAACAGTGGAACCACCATTGACTGTTAAGGCTGGTGATATTGTTCAGATTAAAGAAAATAAAAATAATATTTTTGATATCGATCAGTTCCCAAGAACAGGTAAGAGAATTGTTGCTTCTGATGTTTTAGAAACTGCTGCATACGATAGTATCGGTATTGATACTAATCAAACTGCTGAGAGACCAATTACATGGGAAAAACAGAAGGTAGATAAGGTTGTTTCTGGTGTTCTAATTTCTAAGGCAAGACCAAGTTTAAAGGCTAGGGTTATTCCTACAACTAGAATTATTAGGAATGTGGGTAGTAGTGATAATATCATTTGGGTTAATAATGCATATCCAGTATTCTCTGATATTGACCTATTAACACAGGCTGAGAGAAATGCACAGATCTTTGAAGATTATGATATTGAATCGGGTATTGTTACTTCTCTAGTTTCTACTTCTTCTAGTATATCTTCTTTGACTATTACAAGTGGCGGATCTGGATATAGTTATCTTACCGATCCAATAATTTCAATATCTAATTCTGCAATTAAGAAGAAGGATATTATTAAGAATTGGAAGTTTGATGGAATAACTGGTGTAACTGATGATGTCCAGTGGAACGCATTTACTACAGAAGAACCTTTCCTTGCTGTTGGAAGTAGTAGTAGATACATTAATACTAAGAGTGGCGAGTTCTGGGAAAGGGGAAGTATTGGATTTGGTGGAACAGTTTCCTTCAATGCCGTTGGCGTTGGTTGGACATATTCTGCTCCTACTGATCTTCATGTTGTTGCTGCAGGAGAATTTGGAAGTCTTGCAAGAGCAATGGGTGTTGGTAATAGTATTACCACTTGGAAGGAACTGGATCTTAAGGAAGAGAGACAAGTTCCTGCTTTGAATTTGACAGTAACTTATGTAAGTGAATATGCTGGTAGTTTCAATGATGTACTCTGGGAAGGATCGAAAGATACTTGGGTTGCAGTTGGTGCTGCTGGATCTATCTTTACTGCTACTGGTGTTACTAGTGATTCATACTATAGTAGATTCTCTAATACATTACAGGATCTAAATTCACTGGTTTATGCTCAACAAGAGTTTATTGCAGTTGGAAATGGTGGTGCTGTAATTGCATCTAATGATGGAACTATATGGTCTCCAAAACAAAGTAATACAAATTATAATTTGAACGATATTATCTACGATGGAAATAGATTCATCACAGTTGGAGATAATGGAACTATTGGAGTTTCTTCCGATAAGAACTACTGGGAACCTTGGAGTCAACAACAATATAACAATGCAGTTCATCCTGCTACATTTGACTTTAGAACTCTTAAGTATATCGATGGCATCTACATTGGAATAAGTACTAGTGGTAGTCTTTATTATTCATTCGATCTAATCAATTGGAATGGTCGTGTAGTAAATCATCCTAATAACATCAAGGATCTTGTATCGACTAATTATGGTCCAAGTCAGGGTAGAAGAGTTCTTGCTGTAGGATCTGGAACAACTGCTTTCTATGCAGATCCTATAGTCAATAGAGCAACTGCAACTGCTTCTGTTACATCAGGTGTAATTACAAGTGTAAATATCATTGATGGTGGATTTGGATATGATGTTGGAAGTTCCCCTCCAGCTTTAGTTCAATCCGATGTTACTAAGAAGGAAGATATTCTTTCACTTAGAACTAGAGGTGATTTTGGTACTATTGTTGGTATCAATACTTGGATGCCTGGTATAGGTGTTACTATTCCACCTAGGTTACAATTCACATTGAAGTCTGATTTCAATGATAATACTAACCTTGGATATGGATATTCTTCACTTAATGCCTTGGGAGTTAATTATAGTCAATTGCAGAAAGATGATTACTTTATAGTTTATGATAGTCCTTGTGTTGTTGGTCATGCATTGACTGGAATCACAACTGCCATTGGTGGACTTAATAATTATCCTTTGAATAAAGTTGGAATAATCACAGCTGGAGATAATCTTGGTGGTATATTCCGAGTTGAATATGCTACAGTAGGTGATTCTGTTTCTGGTTTAGTGACAGTTACATGTGCCTTCCAGCCTGGTCCAAATAATAACAGTGATATTCAAGTGGGATTTGTCACTTCAACTCTTATTGATACCTTCTACGGTAAATATACATGGGGTCAAATCTACGGATATCAGAATAGAGGAGCTGGTGCTCCACAAGAATTCTTGGTAAATCCAGACAACGGATTAACAGGATTATCCACTGCTGCGGTGGTTTCCAGAATAAAACCTCTAACTTAACCACTAAATAAAGAAAAAAACACCACTAGCTTAAAATGCCTGCCATTATTTCTGAACAATTCAGGATTCTGAACGCCGAGACTTTTGTTAAAAGTTTTGTTGGTGTGGGATCGACTGTAAATAAGTATTATGCGTTTCTTGGGTTACCCAATTCAATTGAACCCAAAGCTGGTGGTACAAGTACTTGGGCTACTAACACTCCATCTCCTCTAGATGGATTCCAAGAAGAGTATTCCATTAAGGAATCAACTATTGCAATGAAAAAAATCACGGACAAAGATGTTCGTAGATTGGTGAGAAAGGTTAAGTGGGTTGCAGGTACTACATATGAAATGTATCGACATGATTATAACATATACAACTTGACTCCAATTACAAGTCAGGGTAGTCTCTATGAGGCAAATTATTATGTCGTTAATGAAGACTTGAAAGTGTATGTGTGCTTACAAAATGGATCAGATCCAGAGAACCCAAAGGGTAGGCCTTCGTATGACCAACCCACATTTATTGACCTTGAACCTAGGGCAGCTGGTACTAGTGGCGACGGTTATGTTTGGAAATACCTTTACACGATTAAACCTTCGGAAATCGTAAAATTTGATTCCATCGAATATATCCCCGTTCCAGAACAATGGGGTGAGACTGGAGAAACAATTGCTACTAAAAATAATGCAATTGATGGTAAAATCGAAGTTGTTGTAGTTAATGATAGGGGTGCAAGTTATCAGCCCATCTCTACATCCTTTGCAAATGTTCCTATTCTGGGAGATGGTGTTGATGGTAAAGCAACCATTACTGTAGATTCTTTCGGAAAAGTATCTGAGGTATTTGTTACCGATGGTGGTACAGGATATACTCATGGATCTCTTCAGTTCTTCCCAGGCGCTCCTGGCAGTGAAAGTGGTGGTCCTCTTGCTAACTTAACTAATACTGGTATAGGTACAACATCCGTAGCACAATTCAATGTTGTTGTTCCACCAAAAGGTGGTCATGGATATGACATTTATAGAGAGTTGGGTGCTTATAGAGCTCTTCTTTACGCAAGATTTGAAACATTAGAAACTAACCCAGATATCATTGAAGGTAATGACTTTGCTAGGGTTGGTATTCTTAAGAATCCTACTGTTTTTGGTAGTGATACTGAACTACTTGATACATCCATTGTTAGTGGATTAAAAGCTTTGAAATTAGGAGGACTTACAACTGCAACAACATATGCAGTTGACTCCGAAATAACACAGACAGTTGGTGTTGGATCAACTGCTGTTGGTTACGTGGCATCATGGGATAAAGTAACTGGAGTGTTGAAATACTATCAACCAATGGGTCTTGCTTCTAGTGCAACTGGATATAAGATTATTCCATTTACTACTAATCCAGATGCTGGATATGGAGTTACTGTTAATGGTTCTTCTGTGGTTGGATCACTATTATCCATTAATACCGATTATAACGGTGTTAGTACGTCAATAAATAATAAGACGTACCAACTTGGAATGAATTTCAGTGCTGGTATATCTTCTGCCGAATTTAATACTAAGTCGGGTGAAGTCATTTACATTGATAACAGGACCGCTATTCCTCGTTCCGCAAGTCAAAAGGAAGACATCAAGATAGTACTGGAGTTCTAAAAGAAAATGCCACAAAATACTAATCTCAATTCATCTCCATACTTTGATGATTTCAATGAGAGTAAGAATTATCAGAAGGTGCTGTTTAAGCCTGGATTACCCATCCAGTCTAGAGAATTAACCACTTTACAATCTATTCTTCAGAATCAGGTTGAAAAGTTTGGTAAGCATTTCTTTAAAGAAGGTGCTGTAGTAGTTCCTGGCCAATTAGCATATGAATCAGATTACACTTGTGTGCAGATTGATGATACACACTTGGGTATTCCTGTTTCACTATATGTTGAGAATTTAATCGGTAAAAAGGTTAAAGGAGAAACAAGTGGTGTATCTGCAAAGGTAGAAGGTTATATTGATAATAGAACATCAACTAAAGGGAATTATACTCTTTACATTAAGTATCAAAGTTCTAGTGACACTGATTTCTCTAGAAACAGGTTCTCCGATGGTGAGAATTTAATAGTACAGGAAGACGTTACTTATTCTCTTGCTAGTATTAGATCTGGTTCTAGTTTTGCTACAACTTTAATATCTAATGCAACATCAGTCGGATCTGCTGCTAAGATTGCAGAAGGTGTATATTTCATCAGAGGATTCTTTGTAACTGTTGGTTCTGCAACAGTTATTCTTGATCAATATACAAATACTCCTTCTTATAGGATTGGACTATTAATCAAAGAGGAACTTGTAACTGCATCAAATACAGACAACGATCTGTATGATAATGCAAGAGGATTCTCTAACTATGCTGCACCTGGCGCAGATAGATTCAAGATTTCAACTACATTAGTTAAGAAACCTCTTACTGACTTCAATGATGAGAACTTCATTGAGTTGATGAGGATTGAAGATGGTAAGATATCCAAGTTTGTTAAAGAGTCAAGTTATAATTTAATTCGTGATGAATTAGCTAGAAGGACTTATGATGAGTCTGGTAACTATTACATCAAACCATTCCCTGTTGTTGCTAAGGAATGTTTAAATGATAGGATTGGTAATAATGGTTCTTATTATGAATCACAACTAACACAACAAGGTAACAAACCAAAAGAAAACTTGATGTGTCTTTCTATTGGACCAGGCAAGGCATATGTTCGTGGTTATGAAGTAGAAACTTTAAATACAACAACTGTTGATGTACCTAAACCAAGGGTTACTGAGACAATTGAGAATGAATCTATTCCTTTTAGTGTAGGTAGACAGGTAGAACTTAATAACGTTTATGGAGCTCCAGACGTTGGTATTTCTACTACTTCATATATTCACCTATACAACAAGAGAACTGCTACTCCAGGCACCGCAAGTGGATTGCATGTTGGAGTTGCTAGACTATATGACATGAAGTTGAAGAATGTTGCATATTCTGGTGCAGACTCAACATTTGAATCTTCACTTTATGATGTTCAAACATTTACATATTTGAATCTTAATACAGCAGTTACTTCACTACAAGTTCCACAGTATATTGAGGGAAGAAGTAGTAATGCTGCTGGATATTTGTATGAATCAGTTAGTGGCAGAAATCAATTAGTTCTTTATCAAGTTGTTGGTGAATTCCAAGAAGGTGAAGAGATTTGGGCTAATGGTGAATCAATTTCTAGATCAATTACTAGAATCGATGATTATGGTATGCAAGATGTATTCCAATTTGTTGGAACTGGATCTACATTCACGGCAGACCCACGATTAACACTTGGACACCTCATTGGACCAACGGCAACCCAATTCACTGTTACAGCGGGTAGTGGAGGTGTCTCAACGGTGACTTCTCCTAATGCTAGTTTCCTTAATGTGGGAATTAAGACTGGAGACGTTTTAAGTTATAGTGTGCCTGGAAATACAACTCCTTCATATGGTGCTATTAATCAAATCACTAGTGGAGAGATTGTTATTGGTCAATTGACAACAGTTGCTGGAGTTTGTACAGGAACATTACCTTCTGCTACAGTTACTACAAGTGATTTGTATAGAACTACATTAGAAGTTCAGAATAACTCTAAAGCATATTTGTTTGCTGAATTAACTAAACCAAACATTGCTTCTGTAGGACTTAATAATGCAAATGTGATCTTTAGAAAATCATATACAATTTCAATTTCAAATAATGCATATAGTGGAACTTTGGAATCAGATTCTAATCTTTCTTTAGAACCATTTGATGAAGAAGATTACAACCTTGCTTTCCCTGGCAGTGGAGTTGTTGAAAGTCTTGACAATCAGAAACTCACTGTAAGTGGAAGAACGGCTACATTAAGTAATTTGAGTACTGCTTCTGGAACTGCTGTTCTGACAGTTACTTGGAAGAAAGTTAATGTAAAACCAAAGAATAAGATATTTAAGAGAGCAACTCAGATTACAATTGATAAGTCCAAGTCTAGTATGGCTGGAATTGGTGCAACAACCAATAATAATGGACTTTCATTCTCTAGCATTTATGGCACAAGAGTAGAAGATAAGAGAATTTCTCTCACTGTACCAGATGTTGCATATGTTTCAGCTATTCTTGAGTCATCTTCAACTGCTGAACCACAATTACCTGCTCTGACACTGACTAATTTGAATGCTAATATTCTTAATACAGTACAGGGTGAAACCATTATTGGTAAGCTTTCAGGAGCTTCAGCTATTTTAGTTGAAAATAATGGATCCAATGAAGTTAAATTTGTCCAACAGAACGAGAATTCATTCCAAGTTGGTGAAGAGATAACATTTGAAGAATCAAATGTAGTTGCAGATATATTATCAGCTACTCCTGGCGATAGAGATATTAGAAATAACTTTGAGTTTGATCCAGGCCAAAGGATGGATTATGTTGATTTTTCTGCTATTGTAAGGAAGCCTGGATCAGAGGCTCCTACAAAGAAATTAAAGGTCATTTACAATAATTTTGTTATTGAGAACTCTGACCCTGGCGATTTTGTAACTGTTAATTCATATGATGATGAAATATATTCTTACGGAATACCATTTGTAGCAGGAAGACCAGGCGCTGATATTATTGACTTAAGACCAAGAGCAACTTCTGCCGCTGCTGGTCGTTCTCCTTTTGAATTTAATGCAAGATTATTCGATCCATTTACTTCTTCATCAACTCATGTGGTTGCTAAAGATAAGTCAATGAATGTAGCTTATGATTATTATCTTGGTAGGATTGATAAACTTTATTTGACTAAAGAAGGGATATTTACTCTTGCTACGGGTATTCCAGCTATTGAACCTAAGATACCTAATGCTATCGATAATGCATTAGAAGTTGCAACAATAACTTTACCACCATATCTTTACGATTCATCTCAAGCAAAATTGCGTCTTGCAAGATATAAGAGATATCGAATGAAGGATATCTCAGTTATTGAAGATAGACTTAAGAATATCGAATACTATACTGCATTATCACTTCTTGAAAGTGAAACTGCAAACATGTCTTTACGTGATCCACAAACTAATCTTGATAGATTTAAGGCTGGATTCTTTGTTGATAACTTTAAATCAGCTGTTGCTGGTGATGTAACTAATACTCAGTATAAAGCAAGTATTGATGCGGTTTCTGGTAGATTAAGACCTCAACACTATACAACGTCTATTGACTTGTTATTGGGATCTGAGGCTATTGTTGGTGCTGCAACTTCCGCAAGTCCAGCTGCTGACTATAGATACGTAACGGATCTTGGAGATGCAAACGTCAAGAGAATTGGTGACGTTGTATGTCTAGACTACAGTGACAAGGTTTATCTTGAGAATAAGTTTGCAACAAGAATTGAGAATGTCAATCCATTTGCTGTTGTTAACTGGATTGGTCAGATTGAACTCAATCCATCCACTGATACTTGGATTGAGACAAGAAGGAGTACTGCTACCTATGACATAGAAGGATCCTATAATGGATTCATGGGAATGACTGGTGCAGATAGTAATACTGGTCTATCTCCAATTGACTGGGGTTCATGGGAGACAACATGGACAGGATCTAGTTCATCTACTGGACCTTCTGTGTTTAGTGATACCAGAACGGCTATGACTGGTACAACAGAGACCAGAGGTGAATATGGTCAAGGTGGCCGTCATGGTGTTCCAATTACCACTCATACTCACTTTACAGACACTACTCGGAATTTCAGAGAACAAACTACAACTACAACTACCAATCAAACTAGAGAAGGTATCCAGTTTAGGGTTGGTGAAAGATTTGATACAACAAGTCTTGGAGATAAGGTAGTTTCAACTGAAGTTGTTGCTACAATGAGAGCAAGAAATATTGAGTTCGTTTGTAGGAGACTTAAGCCTAATACAAGACTCTATCCATTCTTTGATAACATCGACATGCAAAAGTATGTCGTACCAAAACTCATTGAAATTGAGATGGTTAGTGGTACATTTGGACCTGGCGAAGTTGTTGAAGGAAGTCGTCCAAATACCAATAATGATGCAATTAGATTCAGATTGGCTAATCAGAATCATAAGTATGGACCATACAATTCTCCTACACAGACATTTAAGGAAAATCCATACAGTCCATCATCTTCAATATCTTCCGCTTATTCATCTACAGCTACATTACTTAATGTAGATACTGCTGCATTAGAATTGCAAGCTGCATCTGGTTTCTATGGTTACATTACCACTGGTATGAAACTAATAGGACAATCTAGTGGTGCTATTGCAAATGTTAAAGATATTAGATTGGTTACTGATAAAGCAGGAGTCTTGATTGGATCACTATACTTACCTGATCCTACTGTTCCTTCTGCACCAACATTTAACACTGGTACTAAGACATTTACATTAACTAGTAGTTCTGCAAACTCCACAATTTCTGGATTTACAGATAGTTCTGCTGAGACTAACTTTACTTCTTCTGGAACACTTCAGAATGTAGAGGCTTCTACTTTGAGAATGAGAAATGCTGATGTTCAACGCATACCTCAGTCATCTGACAGAACACTCTCTGATACTGACAGCAGACTTGTCGTTGATACGAGTTTCAATAACAGGTCAACAAGTCAAACAAGATGGGTCGACCCTCTTGCACAATCATTTGAAGTACCAGATATTAACGGTGTTTATCTAACTAAGTGTGATGTCTTCTTTAGGGCAAAGGATACAAACCAATTACCTGTTACTCTTCAAGTAAGAACACTACAAACTGGTTTGCCTACTCAAGACATTTTACCATTTGGTGAAGTAGTTCTTGATCCATCTGAGGTTGTATTATCTGAGGATGGTTCTAAGGCAACAACATTTACATTCCCTTCTCCTGTTTATCTTGAAGGTGGTGGTGAATATTGTCTAGTTCTACTATCTGCATCTAACGAATATTATGTCTTTATCTCCAGAATGGGTGAAGAAGATATTACTACAGTTAATGCTGCAGATTCCGAGAAGATTATTGTTTCTTCTCAACCATTACTTGGTTCGTTGTTCAAGTCACAGAACGGTGCAACATGGGATCCAAGTCAGTTGGAAGACCTTAAGTTTAATCTTTATAGGGCAGACTTCACAACTGAAACTGGTAGAGTTAATTTCTATAACCCAGATTTAGAGATTGGAAACAGACAAATTGTTTCACTTGCTCTTAATCCAATTGATATGCTTGAGCATAACAAAGTTGTTGGATTGGCTAATAGTTTAACTTCCGCACAGATTACAGGACTTACTGAAGGTACAACAATTTACCAACAGAATAATCCAAACTTTAGTGCAAACTTAAGTAAAGTTCTTGGTGCAATTGGAATTGGAAGTGCTTTGGTTCTAACTAATGTTGGATCTGGATTTACTAATTCTTCTATTGTTTATAATAATGTTCCACTAATTGCACAAACTGGTAGTGGTTCTGGTGCTGAGATTAAACTTCACGTTAATAACAGAGTTGGTGTTGCTGCAACTGTATCGATAGGTGGTACAGGATACTCTGCTGGTGATGTATTAACTGTTGATACATCTAAGACTGATAACTTTGGTAAAGATCTAAGATTAACGATTCCAAATAACGTTGGTGTTATTAGTGCATTTAACACAATACTACTTAACAGAGTACAGGGATTACCTAAGATCGATGCTTCTTCTGCTATTGTTTATGTTGGTTCTGGTGGAACTACGGTAGTTAATGGTGGTGCTATTAAGTACCTAAACACTGTAACTGATGGAGTACATTTCAGAGTAAGACATAATAATCATGGTATGTATTCAGTTCAGGATCAAGTTGAATTATTTGGAATTGAACCAGATGTTAAACCAGAAAAAGTAACTGCTTCTTTTGATTCTTCAAGTACTTCGGATATTAAAGTATCTTCTGTAGGTATCTTTACTTCATTCGAGAATTTAGTAGTTGATAGTTCCAATCCAGGCTATGCTAATATTGGTAATGAGGTTATTCAATACACTGGTGTTAATACTTCTCAAGCTACTATAACTGGTATTACTAGATCATTTGATACTACTAAGGCTGGCGACTATAACATTAATGATAAGATCTTTAAGTATGAATTAAATGGAGTTTCATTAAGAAGACTTAATACATCCCACAAATTCACTGATGTTGATCATTCTACATATCCAATTGATGTTGATCATTATTGGGTTAAAGTTGGAGTTTCAAGTCGTGGAGTAGATAGAGCAACTGGAAACTCTAGTGGATTCCCAGAATTACATTGGAAAGAAACTAAGTCTGGTGGTAGTTATGACCAACAATATGTAATGGTTGGTGTTCCATTCGGACCAAGAGCGACACAGAATATTCCATTCAATCTTGTTAGACCTAATGTTGGAACCCTTCAACCTGATGGAACAACAATTGATGCTAAGATAAGAACATTTAGTGGTAATAGTCCAGATGGTTCTTTAACTGCCTATGTTGATCAGGGATATGAACCAATATCATTGAATAGTAATAATACAATGAGTTCTCCAAGAATCGTTAGTTCTAAGATTAATGAGCTGAATAAGTTGGCAGATTTCCCTGGCAGGAAGTCATTCACTATGCAGTTCTTTATGAAGACTCAGGATTCAAAAGTAACTCCAATGATCGACTTGGATAGAGTTAATCTTATCACAACAATGGATAGAATTAACTCCAAGGTTACTGACTATGCAAGTGATTTGAGAGTTAATTCTCTTGATGGTGATCCAAGTGCTGCAGTTTATCTTTCTAAGATTGTTAATCTTGAAAAGGCTGCTGATGGATTGACAGTCATGTTTGATGCATACAGACATGCAACAAATGATATTAGGGTCCTTTATAGGATATTCAGAGTAGATGCTCCACCACAATATCAGTTATTTGAACTATTCCCAGGCTATGATAATTTAGATTCTAATGGTTTAATTATCAATAAGGCTAAGAATAACGGAAAACCAGATAGAAGGATTCTTTCTTCTTCCACTGAAGCTGACTATAAAGAGTATAAGTTCAGTATTGGAGATCTACCTCAGTTTAATGGATTCCAAATTAAAATTATTATGAGTGGTACAAACTATGCGTTTGTTCCTAAACTCCGTGATTTGAGAGCGATTGCTTCTATCTAATGGATAAAATAAAAGTCCAAGATAGTACATCGCTTTATAGAGATGTTGAATCTGGTGCAATTCTTAATTGCTCGGATAGTGAATATGATAATTATCTGCGAATGAAAAATCAAAAACTAACAGAGAAACAAGAACTTGATAACCTAAAGGATGAAATGAATGAGATCAAGTCTATGTTGAACGTAGTTTTGAGTAAATTGTCATAAATAACTAAAATCTTCCTATTTCACTATGACGGCAAGAAATGTCAATTTAGTTCTTGATCAAGGCGTAGATTTTGAAGCAACCTTTACTATTAAAAATAATAATAATTCGTCTTTGAATTTGACTGGCTATACTGCCGAATCTAAGATTAAGAAACACCCTGACGCTACAAAATTCAATGCTTTTGTTGTTAGTTTTCCTGATAGGATAAACGGACAAGTGAAAGTTGCTCTTGCTAGCACGATTACTACTTCAATAGAAGGTGGAAGATACGTATATGATCTCGTTTTGACTTCACCCAACTCATATAAAACAAGACCCATACAGGGAAATGTTTTAGTTATACCAGGCGTTTCATAATGGCAGATTATCTAGTTACCTTAAATCAACCTGGCGATTATAACGTTGGTGTTGATTATGAAATTCCTTCAAAATCGATTCAATACGGTAATATCGTACTGGATACTATTGCTGGAATGAATGGGATTGGTAAAACATTCTCATTAACTGATCAAGGTGTTGCATACAGTCCAAATAACAATCAACAATTGATTGTATCCAAGAATAATTTACTTTTAAATCCAGCAACGGATTATAATATTTCTGGAGATAAGATTGTATTTACAACTGCACCTACTGGTACTGATAATGTTTTCATGATCGCTTTGGCCGCTGCAGCGGATCTTACCCGAACTGTAAATTATGTAATTGATAGTGGAACTACTCCAATGATTGCTGGAGATAAGGGTAGAGTAACTATAGATGTAAGTGGAAAGATCGAAAATGTACGAGTATTGTGTGATCAAACTGGAGATATTGTTTTCGACATATCAAAAACTACTTTCCAAAATTTCCCAAGTTTCACTAGTATCACTCAAAATCAAAGGGTTCAGTTGCAATCAACAAATAAATACTTTGATGATGTACTAAATAACTGGGATACCACAATTGTTGCAGGAGACATCCTAAACTTTAACGTGGTAAGCGTGACTAATATTAGAAGGTTACTAATCTCTCTAAAATTAAAATTGTAGAATACTATAAATAAGTATAGTTCTTAAAGTCTAACCCCTCAGAGGAGTTGTATCGATGGCATTACTAGTCCCTAATATTGGTGAAATTGAGTCACTCAGGTATCTGATAGCGCAAAATAATTTCGTTGCAGATCTAGAAGATAACTCACCTAGAAACCTTGTATTGAAACTCTTTACAAGTAACACCAACCCAGCTGAAGGGGACGTTCCCTCTGCAACTGCTTACTTTGAACCGTATATTGACGGTAACGTAAATGGTTACGGAACTACCGCAAACACTGGATATCCAGTTTGCGTTAACAACAGGGGCGACCAAGATTACAACCAGCAGTACGGAATTCTGCTAAACGGATCGAGATGGGTTATTAAGAACGTTGGTAGTGGTACAACTGCTACATACCCAGAACAGACTTTCACATTCACGGGACCTGCTGGTAACATCTACGGATATTATGTTACTCGTGCAAACAACATGCCTGTCGCAGTACAAGGTGTTGTTCATTCCGCTAGTGTCGGCATCGGAACTACAGTTACTAAGGGTAACAACACAGACCCATGTATTGGGGTTGTTGGTAACTCTTACATCACTATTGACCCACAGGTTAGTATCAATGATCTAACTCTTGGTCAGTATGTTGCAGGTAACGCAGGTATTCAGACTGGAACTCGAATTATTGGTATTGATAGGTCGCTACAGGTCGTGTATCTGGATAAGGCACTTGTTGATAACATTCAGGTTGCTACTGACCCAAGTATTACATTTAGTTTCGGTAAGATTTCTATTACTAACCACGGTCTGAAGAATGGTGACATTCTTTATGTCAACTCTGGTGCTGGTAATACAACTCTTGAGTCTAATGTTTATACTATCTTCGATGTACCTAATGCAGACGAGTTTGTAACAACTCCTGCAATGACTGCTACATCTAACGGTGTATTGGGACTTAATACTGCGACTCTCTACAGTTCAATCATGTACGCTGAGAGATTCACAAACGGACCTTACAACATTCAGAACAACGGTGACCAAATCAAGATTACCTTGAACGTCGCACTCGACTAAGAAACAGACTAAATATTCAATATGTGGGGTTTGCTTTATATCTAAGCAGACCCTTTTTAATTATAGGAGGTAGTTCTTGACCGTATTCGTATATGACAATACGAAGATAGATGAATTCGTTGGAATAGATCAAGGTTCGATCTTGACTTCTTCTTCGGAGAATATCGACTATGGCGATATAAATCAAACAGCGGTTATTGAACGAGACGCAAATTATTTTAATGTAGATTATTGGGGTGAGATCAGATGGCTTGGTGATATAGTACCATTCGGCCCAATAAATGTAGTAGATGGAAGAGATGAGTTCGGTAGATCTAGATCTCAGGTCATCTTCCCAGCAGATAACACAGTATTATTCGACGTAGGTGCTGCGGCACTGACCAATCCTGTTAGACCTTGGATTGGTTCTGGTACAATATTCGAGATTGGTCATGGACTGGAAAGACTGGTTATACCAGATCTTGGAGCGGCTGGACCAGTTATCTTCAACACCACTGGTGTTGTTGATGAGTCATATTCAAAAGCGAATTATAAAGGCAACGGTGTTGGTCTGCAAATTAGCCAAACCGCAGCCACAGAATTAGATCAAGTTTATCCGTGGGATGGAACAGGTACGTTTAATGTATCTGGAGGAACAACAACTCCTGACCACGAAAGTTACCTCCCAGTAATTAAAAACGCTGCGAAGATTAAGGGTGGTAATAGAAGAAATTATCAGATTGATAGAGTAATATTTGATTATTCTCGTGACCCAAGAGAGACTTGGACACAGGATAATTACGGTTCAGTAACTACAAGACAAGGTTCTACATTTGGTAGTACATCACTATCATTTGATGATACTATTGAAGATGCTCTTGCTAAGGAAGTATCATTCAGTGATACTTCAGTAATAACTGGAGATAATTACGGTTTAATAACAGATACACCAACATCCTTCAGAGACGATGGTGTAATAGAAAGGAAGTTTGGTGGTCAGATATCTCTACATGAGTATCAGGCTTATGGTGTTGGTGCTGTTGAATCCAGACCATTCTTCTTCAATGGTTCAGGAAGTATATTCAAACTTGCTGAAGCAACCGATGTTGCTCAGACACCAGTTGTTACTGGTTCTGGTACTATTAATGTTTCTGGAACCAACTGGTTCAGTCAGGCTCCACAAAGTACAGTATTTGGTGTTGGTGATACCGTTACTGTATCTGGTAGTGCAGATGAGAGGTTCGTTCCTCAGACTCCAGAAGGTACAGTACTCTACAGTGTAACTGGTAACGCTGATACTGCAAGATCTAGAATTACTACTGGATCTAGAAATCCATTCAGGATTACTGGATCTGTATCCGATATTAGTATTGTTACTGGTAGTGGTGATAAGTCTAATACCGTACTCTACAGTATTAGTGGTGGATATACCGATCTTAAGGCCGTTAAGGCAGATGGTAATATAAACCTCTTCGATATTACTGGAGGAATGACACAGGGCAAACCTGTATTCACTCCTTCTTGGTTCTCTCCTCTTGGAGATCAGGTTACAGAAGAACTGGATTGGGGTCAAATTGTTGCGACTCCAACTCAGCCTGCGGAAGATTGGGAAGTCATCAGGACAAACGACGAGACTATTCCAAAATCAGCAGAGAATTGGGGATATCTCCTTCCAGACTTCAACTGGGCTCAACTTGGAGGACAACATTATCCAAATCTGGATTCTCTCTCAACAGGAGAATCTTCTTGGATCAGACAGACTTCTGCTATTACAGAGACTGCGACATTCCTCCTTTCAGAGGATCCAGATGTTGCAGCTGCACTTGCTTGGGAATCTTCTGGAAAATCTGGTATTGCTACACACAATGCTGGTATATTCATATCTGGAGAACTCTGGTTATCACAGGCTCCACAACACACAGTATTCGGTGAAGAAGGTCAATTTACCATCAGTAGTACTGGTAATGAGTCTATCACTCCTTGGATTCCTGAAGGAAGTGGATCACTCTTTACTCTTGGTGGATCTGCTGAGGCTACTACTAAGGCACACCTACAAGGTGATTATCAGTACATTGGTGGTACTGCTGGTCAGGTCTTTAGTCCTGCTGTGCCAGGTACTGGTTCTATTACCCTCAGTCAGGGTAGAGAGCCAGGTCAGACATACAGTAGAATCATTGATACACCAGAGTTGGCCTTTGGTGGAACCTTCAATATGGTTGGTCAGGCTCTCAGTCAGGCCTTCTTCGCATATAATACTTCCTCACTATTCGTTGGTCAGACCAATGAGGATTACGGTAATATTACTAATGATCCAGCCTTCGGTTGGGATCTCAATCAACTTGGTCAGGCTTCTGGTACTGAGACATTCGATGATGAGACTAACAAATATGACCAAGATGTTCTCTTCAGTAGTGGAGGTCTAACATACGACCAAGGATCTGGTGGTGTTACAGTTCTACCTTCCTTTGATAAGACTAATAGTTACTCTAGTGATCTTTCTACAACTGTTGTATCTCAGTCTTGGGGTATTCTTGGAGAACAACAGCTTGAACCTAGATCTGACGCTCAATATACTCAAGAGACTCCACACTTCACTGGATTCAAACATCAGAGTGAGGGTACTAGGAACGGACTTGAAGACTTTGGTTGGGTTAATGAGACTGCACCAACAGCGAACAGGTATCCATTCGAGACTCCAATCAAGATTGTTGATGCTTCTCCTCCTGCCAAGACTCAGTGGATTCCGAAGTATCACGGTTCTGGAACACTTATTGTTACTGGTCTTTCTACAGCTCCTGTTAGAGTTGCTGTTGCAAGTAGTAATACAACACTATTCGACTTCCAAGGTACAACTGCACCAGAGAAGTTTATTGCTCAGACTCCAGAGAATACTGTTCTTTACGATACCTCTGGTCTTCTTGTCGAAAGAACCACCAAGGATTGGGTTGGTCTTGGAACCATCACCCTCCAAAAACATCAGGGTGTTGGATTTACCACTTACAGAAGAATCATCTTCCCACCATCAAGTGGTATTACAACTATCAGTGGTGCTTCAGTCGAGAAATGGAGTGGAGATCCTCCAGAAGGAACATACCTTCACATCTTCGACAATGGCCCGATTTACGAGAAGGTTACTCTCGCAGCTCAGGCACAGAAGGTTACTACAAGACTCTACGGTACTCTGGAACATCCAGATATCGACTTCACACCCCATTATGGTATCGAAAGAAACATCGGTATCGAGACTGGAATTACATTATCGCCTGGTGGTGGTACGGACAGAACTACTGGTATTACAACTTCCAGCTTTATTCCGAACTATCCAGGCGGTCAATCTGCTCTTGATGGACAAGGTGGAAAGACTCACGAAGTTATCAAGATCGATGGTCGTTCGATCTCCAGAACCAACGCTCCTATCAGTACTCACGGTGTTATCTACATTCTGGGTATTGGTACTGCTGGAAACGGTGTTGGAGGCCCAGACGAGAAAGGAGATCTCGATGGAGTCGAATTTGGTGCAAAAGAACGCTTTATACCTGCAACCGAATACGGTTTCGGGTCGATCATGTTCGACTTTACTGGAACGGCTCCATCCAGAGTCATTCAGGTATTTGGTTATTATGGAGACGACAGAGATCCAGGCGCTGGTACAACTGGTCAAATCAGTATCAGGAACGAAGGTTCAGTTGGCTCTTCCGAGAAACTTACTGTTCAGGAAGTCGGAATATCCACTTACAACTTCAGTGGTGCATACTCAGATTTCAAATCTACATTTACAGAAGTTGGATCTGGATCTCTATACTCCATCGGTGGATCTTCAGAGAACGTTGCAGCTGCAGAACTTGTTGCTGGAACTTCCATATTCAATGGAACTGCACAAGAATCCTTCATTGCTCAGACTCCAGAGAATACTGCAACGCTTACACTCTCTGGAACTGGAGATGCCTTCCGTCAGCGTATATGGGTTGGTACTGGAAATATCTCTCTCAGCAACAACATCAAGGTTGTTACTGGAATCAGAATTTCCTTGGCTGGAAATGGTTCTCTATTCGGATTCGGTGCTGCTGCAGAAGCAATTCCATATCAAGGATTTGCAAGTTCTGTTCTTGTCGATTTTGTTGGAGAGGCAGAAACAAGAGAGATCGCAGTTTATCAGGATCACGTTACATCTGGTATTCTTACATTCTCTGGTGCTCTTTCGCATCCACTCATCGACTTCACTCCTGCTCCAAAGGGATCTGGATTATTCACAGTTGGTGGTACTCTCGATCTCAAGGTATTCACCAGAGAAATTGGATCTGGTTCTGCTACGATTACTGGTGGATCGGATGTCAAATTCATCAGTCAGGCTGGCGAAGGAACAATTCTTTACGATCTCAAGGGTGCTTCGGCAATCACGAAACTCCATTGGGTCTATCAGGATTTCGTTACTTCTGGTATTGCTACAGTCTCTGGTCTTGGTGGGACAAAAGAGATTCAGAATTATGGATACTACGGAGACGACAGAGATCCAGGCACATCAGGAATTATTACGATCTCTGGAACACCTCTGGTACATCCAGATGTTCGTTACATTCCACATGTTGGAATTGGAGTCGCAGTTCTATACGATATCGGGGGAAGCTCTACCGAGAGAAGGGCTTGGGCTCCAGTATACGGAACAGGATCCTTCAAGAAATTTGCATCTCTCGATGAGGCATACGCAAGAACATCCTACATTGCTAGTGGTCAAGTTAATATTAATGGTATCGCTCCAACTGAAATTCTGGTCTTCGAGGAAGGAAGAACCTACGTTGTTATTATTTAATTCTATAAATAAATCAGAAGCATAACTATTTGACCTCTTGAAATATGACTAAGCAGGTTCAATTTAGAAAGGGTACAACCGCTGAACACTTTAACTTTACAGGTGCGTTAGCAGAAATTACCGTTGATACCGATAAAAATACCGCAGTTGTACATGACGGTGCAACGCCTGGTGGATTTGAACTTGCAAAAGCAAGATGGACATTTGTTAGCGGAAATTATACTGCTGGTACGAACCAGAAATATACTGTTGATTCTACGAACAGTCCAGCGGGATTCGATCTTACTCTCCCCACGCCTCGTGCGGTAGGAGACTGGATATGGGTGGAGGACTTTTCTAATTTCTTAAGTATTAACCCCATAAATATAGTATCACAATACTCATTTGAAAACGGACATTTGGTTCAGGCCTCATCTCCTTTTATTATGGATGTGTCAGGGGCATCAGTAACATTCATTTGGAATGGATCTCTGTGGAAGATATTCAATAACAGGAGTAGTTAGAAATGGCACTAACCCTAAGTAATTCAATTTCTGGTGAATTTATCCCTTCAGAATCGTCGGGTTTTTTCACCTATGCTCTAAGAAGAGATGCAGAGCATATGCTCTACTTCTCAAAAGTTAGTGCTGCTGGAACAGAATTAGGAGAGTTCTATCGTTTGGATGGAACTGCTATACCAGAATTTGGTGATGGTGTAGATTATGGTTGTTATGATGTCGGTGTTGGTAAAACATCTGTTATCCGATTGGATGTTGCTACCGAGAAAAAATCTTTAGATGACCCAAGTGATAAATATCAACAGATCCGCTTTGACAGAAGAAATCTGTACTATTACATAGATGATGACGGTTTCTTTGTCATAAGGTTCAATGGGCCAGATTATGATTATTCAACCATCGGACCAAAATAATCCCATTCAGATAATTAACTAGGAGAAACAATGGCTGAGTTTAGACTTGGAAGAGTAAAATTCAACTGGACAGGTGATTGGGCTGTATCCAAGTCCTACCTGATCGATGACATCGTGAAGTTCGGTGGTAACACATATGTTGCTACATCGAATCACACATCGACGGCCAGCACATCGAATTTTTACGCAAACGATTTAGGGAACTGGAACGTTCATATCGAGGGCCTTGCACAGAAAGGTGCTTGGGCAACTGGTACTTACTATCGTGTCAATGACCTCGTTACCTATGGTAACGTGGTTTATCGTGTGACAACGGCTCACACTTCAGAAGGAACTTTCATAGACAATACGAAAGTAACTCCATATGTCTCTGGATTTAAATCCGAGGGAGATTGGGCAAATGGTGACGAGTATCAAGCAGGTGACGTTGTTAATTACAACGGATCTTCTTATGTTGCTTTAACAACATCTCTCGCAGGATTTCAACCTCCACAAAACTTAGGAGTCGCAACCGATCCTAATGCTAAGTGGACAATCTTATCAGATGGTCTTGCTGGTGCCGCTCTTACGTACTCCGAGAACTCTTATTATAGAGGTGACTTGGTTCAGTATGGTGGTAACATCTACCGTCATAAGATTGGTGTTACAACAAACGTTTCTCCATTACAGGTTGGTCTTGGATCAGTCGCTCCCGAATCATATAATGGTGATGCAGTCTGGGATCTCCTAGTAAAAGGTTTTAATTTTGTAGGTAACTTCTCTACAACTTATACCTATCACCCAGGCCATCTTTCAAGATATGGTTCAACTTCTTACCTATCAGTTGGTTCATCCCACATTAATGTAATTCCTACTGCTGGAATTGGAACATATTGGGAAGTTCTTGCTCAGGGTGATTCCTCTGGTGCGATGAACACCAAGGGTGACATCATTACATACAACTCAGGTAATGTAAGAATTGGTATTGGTTCTACAGGTTATGCTCTTGCAGTTCAAGCAAACGGATTGCCAGGATACGAGATTGTAGGTAACCAAACAAGAATCTATTATGTTGACTCTGAAGACGGAGTTGATACAAACAACGGTCTTGCACCTAACTTGGCGTTTAAGACTATTAAGAAGGCTTGCGAAGCTGCACGTCCTCTAACAACTATTACTGGAGTTGATTACACTAGTGCAACTGGTGTTTCAACCGTTACGGCTCCTGGCCACGGACTACAAAACACTGGTACTTTCGTCCAGTTACAGGGTCTTGACTTTGAGTGTCTATCTGGAGGTAACGTATTCAACATTCTGGGTATGGTAATGAACAAGGCAGTTGGTCTTGCGACTATAACTGCTATTGGTCTTGGTGGTGCTCCTGAAGTTTCTATCGGTGAAAAAGTTAGAATCAGGAAATTGAATGTTACTTATACTGGTTCTGCAAGATTCACACACCAATTCCAGACCGCTGCTACTGGTGCAGTTATCGCTGGTGGTAATTACGCTCATAACTTTATTAGTTGTGCTGCTAACGGTGTTCAAATCGTTGGTGGATCAAGTGTAACTCCAACAGGTTCTACATACGACCCTGCAAATGGTAACTTAGTACTAACACTGTCTGGTCATAGTCTATCAACTTCTGATAAACTTACCATTTCCGCTAACGCACTGACATTTACTTGTGCGATGAACGGTAATGCTTCTAACAAGACATATCCTCGTACAACTGACCCAACATACGGTCAACAGTTGAACATTACAGGAACAACAACAAATACCGTTACGGTTAACGTTGGTGCTTCTGCTCAGGAACTACTTACACCGACTGCTGCTACCTACAACGAAAACACTGGTGATTTAACACTTACAATTGCCGCTCACGGTTTAACTGCTGGTACTGCAATCAAACTCGCTAACGATGGATTAACATTCCGTTGTTCAATGGACGGTTATACAACCGATCACACATATCCAAGATCAAGTGATCCTAAGTATAACACTTCAATCGATATTACTCAGGTAACCACTAACACAATTACAATTAACGTTGGTGCGGCTGCTGCAAGTGCTACTATTACAGGTAAGTTCCCTGCTGTACATACTCAAGGTTCTTATGAGTTCCTAGTAACTGCTGTTCCTGATGCAAACTCTGTTGTATTGAACGTTGGTGTATCAACAGTTGATTACAACTACGCTTCTGGTGGTACTGGATTCGTTGGTCTAACTACAACCACATATCCTAGAGTTGTTTCCAAGTCTTACTTCGAGATTCTTGAAGTTCCCGACGGTGATACATTCAAGGTTAATGTTGGTGTTTCTACTCAGGCTCACGAGTACGTAAGTGGCGGTACAATGACTGACTTGACACCTGCTATCCTGAAACTATCTGCTTCGCAGTTCTATGAGCAACTTCCAATTGTTGTTCCTCCTTACACTGCTATCGTAGGTAACGCACTTAGAGGTTCTCAGGTTCTACCTGCAACTGGTACATCTGATGATGGTACTACACCAAACAACAGGTCCCACATGTTCAAGATGTCTGACTCTACAACGATTCAGGCGATCTCCATGAAAGGAATGGAAGGATTCACATATGACTCTAACGCTCCTTGGCAACTAGACAATTCAAATATCAGAACTGGTATTGGTACAACTGCTTGCGGTATATTCGTCTCCTTCAACCCAGATTCTCCAATTAACGATAAATCACCATACGTTAAGGACTGTACTGCTTTCTCAGACAATGCTGCAGAGGCAGTTCCTCCAAGATTTGGTGGTGGTGCTTGTGGAGTACTCGCTGATGGTGGAGTACATAATGAAGGTGCAAAATCGATGGTATTCGATGCCTTCACACACGTCGCATCTGACGGTGCTGGATATGTTCTAGACAGAAGTGCAATCGCTGAGATTGTTTCCTGCTTCACATACTACGCCCGTTGGGGATACTACTCAGGTGGTGGATCAAGAATTCGTGGAGTTGGTGGTAACAACTCATATGGTGACTATGGAGTCATCTCTTCTGGATTCTCAACTGATGAGACACCAAGGACTGCAAGAGTCTTCGGAGACATGATGACAGTTCTTGGTGCTAACAAGGCTGGTACAGTCTCAGTTGGTGCAACAATGTTCGGTGCAACATCTAAGGCAACTGCATGGATGTTAAACGATCAGATCTCTGCTGATAAGATTTACTTCAAGTATCAAACTGGATACGGTAACGCTGGAATCGGAACCACTGGTTTCGTAGATTCAGAGGTTATCTGGTTCGGTGCTGGTGCTGAGGCAAGTTCTGGAGTTGGTTCAATTACCGTCGGTACTGCTGCAAGTTCAGTCACAGGACAAAAGGGTACAATTCTTGAGGTTGATAATACTTCTGGAGTACTCCTAGTTGGTGACGCTATCGGAATTAAGACATCACTCTATGGTGCAGATGAAAGATTCTACATCATTAACACAGTTACAAACGTTTCTACCGCATCTACTTACTACGAGTGGAAGGCAGGATCAACCGCAGGTATCGCAATTACGTTCCCGAATCGTGCTACTCTGACAATTTCGCCAGAGAAGACAATCGGTACATGGGATACAAGGGCTGTAACTAACGCAGGCGCTGGATCTACAATTGACGTTAGAACATTGTTCTCACAGTGTCGTCTAACAGGTCACGATTTCCTCGCAGTTGGTACAGGTAACAAAACAGAAACTAACTATCCTAACGTTGATCTCGCTGGAGTTATTCAGGGTAATGAGACAAACGTATTTGGGCCTGGTAAGGTGTTCTTCGTATCTACCGACCAAGGTGGTAACTTCCGAGTTGGTGAATTCTTCTCGGTTGATCAGCTAACTGGTCGTGCTACATTGGATGCTTCCGCCTTCAACCTGTCTGGTTTGACAGAATTGAGACTGGGTGCTATTGGTGGTCAGATTGGTGAATCAATTAGTGAATTCTCCTCCGACCAAACACTTGCAGGTAACGCTAACAACGCAGTTCCAACTGAGTACGCAGTTAGGGGATTCTTAACTCGTGGCGCAATGGGAACCAAGGCGATGACACCTCCAGTAGGTACAACCGCTCAAAGACCTGGCGGCGTTGATGATGAGTTCAACACTGGTGCATTGAGATTCAACACTACTCTTGGTTCTCTTGAGTACTATGATGGAACTTCATGGCAACAGCCTGGTAACCTTGCGTTTAGTACATTAACATCTAATACAAACGTTCTTGCTAATAACGTCTACTTCTGTCAGACCACTGGTGGTCCATTCAGTTGTACTTTACCTGCTGCTCCTAACCTTGGAGACACAATCAGGTTCTTCGACGTTGCTAAGACCTTCGACACTAACGCATTGACAATCTCCCGTAACGGAAAACCGATTCAGGGTGATACTTCAGATCTTACCGTAAATACAGAAGGTGCCGCATTTGAGTTATCCTTCTCTGGTGATACATACGGATGGAGACTATTCACCATCTAATGTGATTCGGGAGGATCTTCCTCCCATTCTATTATGAATTATTAACCCCTTAAACAGGATTGTAAATGGCAAGTTATCGATCATATAAAAAAGTAACGGCAGCTATGGTTCCTGATGGATCCATAAGTGTAGAGAAACTTGCGCCAGGTTCTGGTCCATCTTTTTGTGTAAAGCATATTAAAGGATCACCAAACTCATGTACGCCTGGTTGCTGCTGTAACTGGCAAGTACCATCAGGTGCTTCACGTATTACGTGGGAAGTTTGGGGTGCTGGAGGAAATGGACATGGATCATGTTCCTGCAACAGATGTCAGCACTACAGGGCTGCATCAGGTGGTGCATACAATATTAAGACCATTCAGACTTCTGGTGGTTGTCAATATAGTGTATGTGCTGGAGGAGTTTATAGATGTTGTTCTAGGGAATGTAACGGTTGCGAAGGATGTTCATCTTACGTAAATGGTTATAACTTATCCAACTTCTGTGCCAGAGGTGGTGCAAGAGGTTGTGCAAACACTGACTGGTCAAACCATTGTCACTCTACTTGGTGGTGCTGCATGGCGCCAGGAAGTTGGGGTGGAGACTTTACCATGAGTGGTCACCAGGCACACTGGTCTGGTCACTGGAACTGTCATTGTGGTTCAACCGTTGGTAACGTTTGTTCGCCAGGAGCTCCGTTCCTTGCAATGGGTCAAGAACACAGAATGACTCACTGTTGGCAACGTTGTGGTTGCTGGACTGCGCCTTATGCAACAGGAGGCGGTGGGGCTTTAACATCCTACTGTGGTCGTTGTTGTGGTCAGGGTGGCCAGGGTGGATCTGGCGTTGTACGTATTACTTGGATGTAAGGAGCAGAAATGGCTGATTATTCGTCTTACAAAAAAATTAATGGAGATACCTTTGAAGCTGGTATCTTAGATGGGAACAAATTTAGTTCTTCTCCCACATCTACCTACGGTGTTAAGTGGGTATATGGAACAATGTGTAGATGCTCGCCTGGTTGTTGCTGCAACTGGACTGTACCTACAGGAGTTACTAAACTGTGGGTCCAACTTTGGGGTGCAGGTGGTAACGGAACAGGAGCTTGTTCCTGTAACAGATGTCAGCACTATAAAGCTGCTGGTGGTGGATACTATAACAGTCAGATTGCTACTACTCAAGGTGGTTGTACATACAGTGTATGTGCTGCTGGTGTTTATCCTTGCCTTTCACGAGAGTGTTACGGTTGCAATGGATGTTCTTCTTACATTAATGGTTATGGATTCTCTAATTTCTGTGCCGTAGGTGGTGGTCGAGCATGTGCTAATACATCTTGGTCAACAGAATGTACATCTGATTGGGCATGTTGTGCATCTCCTACCACTTGGGGTGGAGAAATGGCAATGGGTAACCACTATGGTGTATGGAGTAACGCAAGTTATGATACATATAGAGGTTGGTGTCATTGTTATAACCAAGGTATTACACCTACCAGTGCTCCTTTAATCGGTACTATGGTCCAACAGGCAACAAGAGGCTGTTGGGTACGTTGTGGTTGCTGGATCGTACCTTATGGTAATGGCGGACAAAGCGCTATGACAAACTACTGTGGTCGCTGTTGCGGTCAAGGTGGTACAGGTGGCGGTGGATTAGTTAAAATTACATACTTCTAAGTAAGGAGAAACGATGGCCAATTATTCATCATACAAACAGATTAAGAACTCGCAGGTAACGGATGGTACTATTCCAACCTCTGCGCTGGCTTCGGGTGCTTTCTCCAACTGGAACATTAAATGGGTATATGGTACTCCAAACTCATGTACGCCTGGATGTTGCTGTAACTGGCAAGTACCAACTGGAATAAACAAGATTAGTTTTGAAGTTTGGGGTGCTGGTGGTAATGGTCACGGTACTTGTTCATGTAACAGATGCCAAAACTGGTTCGGTGCAGGTGGTGGATTCTATAACACAAAAACTATTGGAACTCAAGGTGGTTGTCAATATAGTGTATGTGCTGGTGGAGTTTATCGTTGTTGTTCGAGAGAATGTACTGGATGTCATGGATGTGCATCCTACGTTAATGGTTACAACTTAAGTAATTTCTGTGCCTTGGGTGGTACAAGAGCTTGTGCAACCAGTGGTTGGACAAACGCATGTTACTCACAGTTTGAGAGATGCTGCTTACAACCAGGCGCATGGGGTGGAGACTTCGGTATGGGTAACCATGCTGGAACATCATACAAATTGTATGGTTGGGATTGTCACTGTTTCTACAACATGGAACACCCAACAGGTGCTCCGTTCATTGGAACCCTAGGTGTTGTCTCTGCTGTTAGGCATTGTTGGATACGTTGTGGTTGCTGGACTGTACCTTATGGCCACGGTGGCCAGAGTGCTTTGACTGCATATTGTGGTCGTTGTTGTGGTCAGGGAGGACAAGGTGGTTCTGGTCTAGTTAAGATTACTTACGTCTAAGATGTCAGATACTAATCCTACTAGTTACGACCCATCGACTGATCCTAGAATTACTAGGTCTACACCGTCGGTGGTAAATACCTCAACTACTTACGATCCAAAACAGGATGCAAGAGTTACTCGTGTAGGTGTTGCAACAGATAAATAAAAAAAGTTCGAGATGGATCGGAGGGGTTACAACACCCCTCTTTTTTTATGTAAATGTATAAATAAAAGGCGAAGGAGTAAACCCGAATAAATCCAATAAAAATGGCAACTAAAATTATTTCACATGCGTGGAAGATGAAACTTCCTAACAACTTCCTTGTTGATCACTCTTTTAGTGACAATAAGACTAGGGACTGTACGTATGACGGTCCAGATAAAATCTACCTACAGTTAGGAGCTGATGGTAAAGAAAAGTATGGTCCTCTAACAGAAGACGATATTGCAGATGGTCGTCCAAGACCCGCTGACGTAGTTGAGTGGTTCGAGGTTGATTGCGCCGCAAGTGACACAAATGCTTTAATTTGTCAGTTACGTGGCCCAGTTATCGACGAGAAAGAAGAGGAACGAGGTACTGGAGAGGTAATCCACCAAGGATCACCTAATATCTCAGCAGACTATCCAAGGTTCTCTTATAGTACTCCATTAATGTCTGATGATGTGTATGATTTCAATACCATCAAAAAGAATGGTTCTAATCAATTAGAGATTAGTGCATTTAGTGTTCAGGAAAAAATTAATGGTGCAACTGAAGATCTAACTTGGGATAACATCAGAAGTCTGAGAGATAGAGTTCTCCAAAACAGTGATGGAACCATTGCTGAAGATATGCCTGATGCTTTGAAAGATAAGTGGAAAACATATCGTCAGAAGTTGAGAGACTTCCCTGCTACTATGGCAGGTGCATCTGTTGAACCCAACATTGCTCAGTTCATGATGCCCGAAGAACCTGAGTTCAGCCCTCCAGCTGATGATCCAGAACCAAATGCAGATGGATCTGCTCCTTGGGCCCCACCAAACGGATAATCTTGCATATATAAATTAACTAAGATGATCGAAAGGTCATCTTTTTTAATGCTTGGGAATATCATGTTTGAAGTAAATGACTATCAGGTACAAGTTCATAAATTATATGATCATTATAAAGATAATGATGCTGGATATGTTTGGAGAAAGGTTTTTATAATAGATAATTTCTATAAAAATCCAGATGAGGTTCGTAATTATGCTTTATCATCTGAAATAACTGATAAAGAACAATATACTGGAGACCTAATAGGTAAAAGAGTATGGGAGGACAATTTAGAATTAAGAAAAAACTTAAAACCAATATATGAGTTTCTCTGCAAACAACCTACTTGGGATAATATTGAATATGATTCTGATGATTTTGATTCTAAATGGGACAATATGAAATTTATGGTAAATGTAAGTTATGGATCAGACTTCGCTAAACGACAAGATAATTTTTTTGGAGATGTAGTTACATATCATAAAGATAATACAAAATATAAATGGGCATCTCTTGTATATTTAAATCAAGAGGATGAGTATGATGGTGGTACTAAATTTTATGCTTTTAAAGAAGGTTGGCCAGGATTTAAACCATCTGAAAAAGATGCATTTACATGCGAAATGAAGTATAATAGAATGGTGTTATATGAAGCTAGACATACACATGGAGCGATTCTAAATAGGGATATGTTTCAAACAAAACCCCGTCTAACACAGGTAGTTTTTATGTGACTATATAGTTATAGGAATCATGAAAATCATTATTCTACTTACTTGAGGTGAAAAAAAATGAGATCGAAAGCCTTTTTCATTAATGGCGGAGCAGGGCGTGTAATTTGCTCTATTCCCGCTTTAGAGAAATATACAGAAGAGAATCCAGATGATGATTTTGTTATCATTTGTGAGGGTGGTACAGACTTTTACAAAGGTCATCCAACATTAGATGGAAGGGCATATGATGTATGGCATAAGAATGTATTTGAACATCATATTAAAGACAGACAATGTGTTACCCTAGAACCATATAGAGTTTGGGACTACTATAATCAGAAGTGTAGTCTTACTCAAGCTTTTGATATTCAAATTAATAATTTAGAAGAACCAAGAGAAGTATCAAAACCAACACTTAACCTCTCTAAGATGGAAGTTATTGCTGGTTATAATGTTGTTCAAGAAGTAAAATCAGTAACAGGTAATGATAAAGTTCTTGTTATTCAACCATTTGGAAGAGGGGTTGAACAACTGGGAGATTTTGTTGCAGATGGTAGTTCTAGAAGTCTATCTCTAGTTAATATTGTTGATATCATTAATCAACTCAAGAAGGATTATGCTGTCATTGTAATGAGTGAGATTCATTTCCCAGTAGAGGAAGATGAAGAGAAGTCGAAATATAAGATTGCAAGACCACAGATCCAAGATATGCGTCATTGGGCTGCTGTAATTGATGTTGCAGATCACTTCTTAGGTTGTGATAGTATGGGACAACATTTAGTAAAAGCTCTTGATGGAACTGCAACTGTAGTTGTTGGATCTACATTCCCAGTTAATATATCATATCCTAATGATAAGGACTTTGATGTAATTGATATTGGTGATGGTAGAAGGAAATATTCTCCAATTAGAATAAGTCAAGAAGAGCATATTGAAAGGTTTAATGACCAATCAATGGAGATGGATAAATCTCAGATTAAACAAGTTGTTGATTCTGTAAGAAAGAGACTTGGAAAACCAACCAAGTTCACTGGAACATATGTTCCTATACAACAAGAACAACAAGCTTGTTGCGATAATCCTAAGCACGATCATGTTTCTGGTGCAACAGCAGCTGCTTATGCTGGTGCTCAAAATACATCTCAATCTGCATATCAAGGCACAGGTAGAATTAAACCACAAGCTCCAACACCAAACTTTACTTTAGAACCAGCCAAACCACCTAAAGTAAATAAAGGATTTGCACAAGAAGTAAAAAGCTTGTTGAAATCTGACAAACCCTCTATAAAAATTGAGAAAAAAAGTGAGGCTTGATAGTGACACAATGGATTGCAGCAATTGCTAGGGGTCACAACTCTGGTGTTTGTCTTCTTGCTGATGGTGAATTAGTATTTGCTACTGAAGAAGAAAGGTTCTCTAGAAAAAAATATGATGGTGGTCCTTATGCTTCCATCGTTAAGATTTTAGATTACACAGATAAATTGGATCATCTTGTCATTGCACATACTCAACCATTGAGTGATGCAGGTCAGGTTGATTTTACAGGAGAGAACGTATATACAGGACTAGCAAGTAAGTTAGGATTAATAGAAAGGAACGTAGAGAATTTGTGGGAACATCCACAGGTTACGGATTATAGTCATGTCCATCATAAACTCCATGCTGCATGTGGTTTGTATAGATCTGGATTTGAAAGTGCTGTTGCTGTTATTGTAGATGGTGCAGGGACATTCATCCCTATGCGTATAGGTGGTCAAGAAGAAATGACTTGGGAATTGGAAACAATTTTTAAGTGTTCTTATCCAGATAATTTTAAAACTCTTTATAAACATCAAGGGGGTAGAGGTCCTTGGCCAGGAGTAGAGATACCTGATTTCCCAGCTAAAAGAGAAAAAGAGGAAGGAACGTATCATCTTACATTAGATGATTCTGCTGGTATTGTTAAAGCATATGAAGCAGTAACTCAATATTGTGGATGGCAACCTATTGAAGCTGGTAAGACTATGGGGTTATTTCCTTATGGAAAACCCAATGATAATATTCCAGAAATTTATACTGATTATGATGGAATGTCTTTTTGGAAAACTACTAATAGAGATGTTATAGTACCAACGTATCCTAATGGAGCGATGGTAAATCAAGGTAGATTTAAGGAGTTATATACTAATCCAGAAGAACAGAATGGGGATTTGACAAAACTCCAAAGTCGTAGAGATATGGCGTATGCCATTCAGACAGAATCTCAAGAGATGGTTTTGGATCTTATTCTCAAAGCAGTTGAGATCAGTGGTGAGAAAAATGTAATTCTATCTGGTGGATATGGATTAAATTGTGTTGCAAACTATTGGTTACTTCAGGAATTGGAACATGAAGATATTAATCTATTTGTAGAACCAGTCAGTAATGATGCTGGTACTGCTCTTGGTGCAGCTTATCTACATTATCATAACCTATCAAAAGACGCTACAGTAAGACCTCATGTTCATGACTTATACACAGGACCAGAGTACCAGTATGAGAATGATGAAATTTTGGCAGTTGCTGAAAAATATAATGCAACAAGAGTCTTTGAAGCTAACCATAAAGATGCAGTAGAACTTATTACTAATAAGAATATTGTTGCCTTGTTCCAAGGTAAATCAGAAGCAGGGCCTCGTGCATTAGGTAATAGATCTATTCTTTATGATGCTCGTGATCCAGAAGGTAAGGATCATGTTAATCATGTTAAACGTCGTGAGTACTTCAGACCATTTGCAGGTTCTATTCTAAAAGAACATGTACATGATTGGTTTGATCTTCGTGGTATGGATGAAACTCCATTCATGATGTATGCTGTTAATTGTAAGGAAGGTATTCAGGAAAGGATTCCAGCAATCATTCACGTTGATGGTACATGTAGGATTCAAACTGTTACTTCAGATCAGAATAAAAATTACTATGATATCATTCATGAGTACTATAATCAAACAGATTGTCCTATTATATTCAATACATCCTTCAACCTTGGTGGAGAACCCCTTGTAGAGACCCTAGACGACGCTCTAAGGACTCTTGCGAACAGTTTGATAGAATACCTCTATCTTCCTGAATACGGTCTTATAATAGAAGTGAGGAACGACTAATGTGGTATGTGATTACTTGGACTGCAATTACAATGTTTGTATTGGTTCAATTAGGTGTTTTTAAGAAGAGTCACTGGAAGAAAAAATGAAAATCGTTATAGTTGGTGGAGGAACTTCTGGGTGGTTATCTGCTGCGGCACTTAAACATAGATGTCCTTTTATTGATGTAACTTTAATTGATAAAGAGGTATCGACTCCAGTTTCAGTTGGTGAAGCTACTCTTCTTAACTTTGAAAAATTTTTATCTGATCATTGTGGTCTTGATTCTAATGAGTTTTTAAAGGAGATTGATGCTACTTTAAAGGGTGGTATCTTATTTTCAGATTGGGCATATGAAAATAGTAAAATATGGCATCCTTTTTACTTCTTAGATTTTCCATCTAATGATCCACAACCGTCATCAATGATAGATGGGTGGTCCCATGAACAAGATTATGACTTTGCTTCACTAATGGCTTTATACCAAGTTAGTATGGGTAATAAAGTCGATAGGGATCAATTAGGTGGGTCTTATGCTTTACATATTGATTGCATAAAATTAATTGAATATCTCCGTAAGAAGTTGGAGAATAAAATTACTATTATAGAATCAACAGTTGAATATAGTATTAGAGATGGTGATGGTAATATAACGGAATTGGGATTAAAAGATGGTACGGTACAGGGGGATTTGTTTATAGATTGTACTGGCCATGGAAGTATTCTTAAAGATAAGAGAGATACTGTAGATCTATCGGATCGTTTATATGTTAATGCTGCTCTTGCTGGTCATATTCCTTATACCAATAGAGAAGAACAACTTAAACCTTATGTTAGTTGTCCAGTAGTAGATAGTGGTTGGATATGGGAGATACCATTACAATCTAGGATTGGATCTGGAATTGTTTTCAATATGGATATAACCACTCCAGAAGAAGCTAAACAAGAATTTTATAACCATTGGGGTCAAGAAGTAGATTTAAAATTAATAGATTGGACTCCATATTATGATAAGAATCAATGGGATAAAAATGTAATATCCATTGGATTGTCAGCAGGATTTATTGAACCACTTGAGAGTACTGGGGTAGCTTTGATATGTGAAGGTATTGCTACTGCTTGTAATCTATTAGAGAGTGGTTATTATACAAATCATGATATTCAATATTTCAATAGTTGGATGATACAAGGATTTGAAACATGTACAAACTTTGTGAATATGCATTACTCAAAATCATATAGAGATACTAAGTTCTGGAGATATGTGAGAGGGTGTTATCAAATGTCGGATCCACAAAAATTCTATCTTGATAATATGAAATCAAAAGATAGATCTATGCTTGGTGGTAAAAATTGGATGTTTGGCGGAATAAACTGGGTTCATTGGTTAATACAAATGGGATTTGAAATATCTCCTAAAGATCATATGGTGAGACATGACGTAAAAAATATATTGGAACAATCAAACGAATGTTTGAGTCAAGGAGAGAATCTAATGAATCATCATGAATTTGTTGATACATATTTAAAGAAAAGACCAATGGCTAAATTGTCCCACTTTAGAAATGCCCACTTGAAACATAATTAATCATGAAACGATTTAAAAAAGTAAAAAATATTACTATAGTTGGTGGTGGTACTGCTGGATGGCTTACTGCAATGTATTTTGCTAGAAGGATATCTGTTCATCAGTGTTCCCCATGTATGCCATATGGTGATGAACTAGAGATAACAATTATTGATAAAGAAGTTCCAAACCCAATTGGAGTTGGAGAAGCTACTATATTGCAGTTTGGTAACTTCATGGAGAATATGGGATTCACCAGAGAGTATTGGATGAAGGAATTACATGCAATTTATAAGGGTGGTATTTTATTTTCTGGATGGACAGATGGTAGTGAAACCGATAATGTTTGGCATCCTTTTGGATTTACTGATATAACATACAATAAAGTAAAGGTATCTGATGTACCCAAGTACTCAGAGTCGTGTTATAAAGTAGCACCTATGTGGGATATATGGAGTAAGTATAGAGATAAGTTTAATCTGATAGAGACATTAGCTTGTTACCATTCTGCAATGCAGAATAGAGTTGAGATGGAGAAAATAAATGTTTATGCTGACCATTTAGATGCTTCAAGGTTACCTATATTCTGCAAGAAACATACTAAGGATTTGGTTAATCATATAGAAAGTGATGTTGTAGATGTTATATGGAATGGGGAAGACGTTGATCATGTGGTTTTAAAAGACGGAAGAGAAATTAAATCGGATTTATTTGTCGATTGTACTGGGTTTGCTAAATTATTATCCAAAGATAATAAACATGATATAGATTTAAGTGATAGGTTATACACTAATACTGCTGTTGCTGGAAGAATAGAATATCAGGATAGAGATACTGAAATGCATCCATATACTCATGCATGTGCAATGGATGATGGATGGGTTTGGATAACTCCTATAACATCTAGGATAGGATCTGGAATGGTTTTCAATAGAGATATTACTGATATAGAAGATGCAAAAGAAAGTTTCTGTAACTTCTGGGAAGGTAGAATATCCAAAGATGAACTGAAAGTGTTACAATGGAATCCAGTAATGTCTTCAGAACCTTGGAGAGGTAATGTTGTGAGTATTGGATTGAGTAGTGGTTTTATTGAACCCCTTGAGAGTACAGGTATTGCTTTAATTTGTAGAGGTATTGAATTTATAGAAGAGACTATAAAGGGAGGTTGTTATGAAAAAGATGAAGTTGATGGATTCAATAGTAGGATGAGAGGTAACTATAATAATGCAGCTGATATTGTTAATATACATTATGCATATAATAAGAAAGACACACCTTTCTGGAGGTACGTACAATCCAAACATCAAAAGTCTGATCTGCAAATGTTATTTGAAGATGACATGGCAGATCCAGATAGAGTAACCAGACAAACCGTTAAGAACGGTATATTTGGTGGCCACAATTTTGCAGTATTAACTGCTCAACATGATCCAGATATCCTTGCAACTAAAAACTATTTTTGTAGGGAAGAAGGTGAAGAACACTTGATGTCCTTTAATGTCGATAAGTATTTTAAAGATTTGAGAGGATTTATCGACAGATCAGTACCCCTTAAGGAGGTTATCCATGACTAAAACAGTATTTGTAAATGGAACATTCGATATACTCCATCCAGGCCATATGCAACTCTTTAAAGTTGCAAGGTCATTGGGTGATAGAGTTATATGTGCAACGGATAGTGATGAGAAGATTAGAACTGATAAACCTAATACAGGGAAACCTATAAACAATCTTCCTTTTAGACTCACTATGTTGGAGTCTTGTAAATACATCGATACGGTCTTGTGGTTTAATACTCGACAAGAATTGTCCGATCTGATACAATTATATACTCCAGATGTTTTATTGTTGGGTGATGACTGGAGAAATGGAGTTGTAATTGGACAAGAGTTTGCTAAAGAAGTTAGATTCTTTCCAAGGATACCTTTCTATTCCAGTACTAAAGTGATAGAAAAAGTAAGAGAAGGATGGACATCAGAGACGGAACTATCAAGTTTTGATTCTACTATTGATACATCAAATTTAAAACCCAGACCCATTAGAAGAAAAGTGGGTGATGAAATGTACAAATCTCAAGAACACAGATATGAGTGACATTCTTATCATTGGAGACAAGTGTGAAGACAAATACATCTTCGGAGAGTGTAAACGTCTTAGTCCAGAACAACCTATACCAGTTCTAGATCAAACTAGTACAGCGTCTAGACCTGGCATGGCAGGTAATGTTGAAGAAAATTTGAGAGCTTTTGGACACAATACTCTTTTGTTACACCAAAGGGAACCTATTACTAAGACTAGATTTGTAGATTCGACTAGTAAATATCAATTATTACGATTAGATGAAACACCAGAGGTTACTAGAATAACCTCATCAGAAGTTAAATTGGCTCTAATGCATATGAGTCCATCAGCTTTGGTTATATCAGATTACGACAAAGGTTATCTTACTTCTGATGATCTATTATTGTTGTGCAATAACGTTAATGTACCAGTATTTGTCGATACTAAGAAGAAAAAACTTTTTCAAAAGGATAATGTATTTTGGAAAATAAATCAAAAGGAATATGATGAATTGGATCATGAGTATGAATTACCTAATGATACTCATCTCATTGTCACCCTAGGAAACATGGGAGCAAGATGGAATAATATGGTATATACTTCAGAAAAAGTTCCTTGTTTTGATGTATGTGGTGCAGGTGATACCTTTATGACGGCTCTTGTACATAAATTCTTAGATACAGATGGAAATATGCCAGAGTCTATACACTTTGCAAATAAAGCTGCAGCTATATCTGTTCAATATCCAGGCGCATACCACCTAACTAAAGAAGAAATTGAGAAAATATCTAAGAAACCACGTAAGAAAAGAACTAGAAAAACTAAATGATAGAATCCCCTGTAGTTTTTAATAAAATATTACCTGATGATAAGTTTGATGCAGTAGCTTCCTTGTTTGAAGACTTTGGTGAATGGAGACTGTCTAATGTTTCCGATGCAGAAAAGGGTGGATATACTAGTTGGGAACTGAATGAAACGACTGTAGTTCGCCCATCAAATTTAATTTATTATGATGTTGCGTCTTACATTAAACTAATAATTAAGAAATTCATTCGTCATGATATTGAATGTATAAGACTTCATACTAATGGACAAACGTTTGGTCAGGGATCAGAATTTCACAAGGATTTTGATAGTGATGAATATTATACTTTCTTATTATTCACATCTCCAAACTGGGATGTTCAATGGGGTGGAGAATTTGTTTGTAGAAATGAGGATAATTTCTGGGCAATACCATATCAATCTAATGGAGGAGTATTGTTTAAGTCCAATTGGGACCATTATGGCCAATCTCCTAATATTTTGACTGATAGAATAAGGACTTCTTTAGCCTATAGTTATAAAGAAGTCTGAGATCCATTATTCTATCAGGTCGCCAGCTAATATCCTATGTGAATCTGTATCAGAATGTTCTGTACTGAACTCAAATAGTTCGGTATCTTCTAGTGCGTACATTCTATGTTTCAGACCAATAGGTACATGGAACTTATCTCCTCTCTCCAATATGGTTATATGTGCATGTTCAATATCATCTTCCCATCCGTGGAAGAGTTTAATCTTTCCGCTTTGAACAAAAAATACTTCGTCTTTTAGTTTATGGTAATGCCATGAACACTGTTTGCCCTTGACAATAAACAATAACTTACCACAATATTTCTCACAGTTCGCTATCCATTTTTCATATCCCCAACCCTTCGGAACATACTTGACAGGTTCCGCCGCCCTCGCATTACGAGGCCTTCTACTAGCACTAGGAGATTTAGGATAAGTTCTCATTTCACATCTTTAAAGAAAACATGATCAGGCCAAGCCTTATCATCAATGAACATATCTGCATGAGGTTTGCCCATGATTAGTTCGTGATACTTAACGCCCCACTCTTTAAGTTGTTTTTGAGTCAACTCAAATAGGACTGCTGAAGCCTTTGCTGCAGCGATGGGATATTCCTCAGTAGAGAATCTACCCATTGCACGAGCAGTGAAGTAAATAATATAATTTCCTTCATCATACAATTTATTTAGAGTATGAATTCTAGTCTCATATGGTTGAGCACTCTCATAATCCCTTCCCTTGGTTGGGGTGCATATAGTACCATCTATATCAACGCAATACCTCATTGATGTAATTCCTCACTGTAATAAATTTATAATCACCCCATACTGGTAAAGCAGAAGTGAATTCTTGATACTTGCCTCGTAAGTGTTCAGGGAATGGTATTAATTCTATTTCACCATTATACTTGTTTGCAACTAATTCCGCAACATCTTGGAAAGTAACTGCATTACTTGTGCCCAAATCATATATTCCAGAACCCTTTTGATTGCTCAAAACAATTGCAACCACATCTTCAACACAAACGAAATCTCTGAAGTACATATCAGAACCTTCAAAGAGTTTTATCTTACCTGTTTCTTGTACTTGTTTGGAGAATTTACTTACTGGACTTGCTTGATTACCTTTATGTTCTTCTCCTTCACCATAGACATTAAAGTATCTAAACCCTTGTACTGATTTGAATTCTGTTATGTGATCATTAACCCAGTAATCAACAGCAACTTTAGATAATGCGTAGTAGTTTAATGGATTAATAATCTGTTCCATATGTCCATATACCGATGCCGAAGATGCATATTTAACTGGTATCTGGTATTCTATTGCTTTTTTGAATAGTTCAATTGTAAATTCTACATTATACTTATGGATCTTATTTAAATCTGTTTCTGTGGTACTTGATATTGCACCTTGATGTATTATTAATTTTACTTTATCCCAATTCTTATATTCCTCCAGAAACTTAAAAGCTCCTTCTGCTTCTACTCTATAGAGATTTTCTGGATCAAGTACCTTAGTAAATGCTTGACCTATAAAACCTTGGTATCCAGTAAGTATTATCATTGTTTAGGCCATGGAAAATGTAATGGTAAGAAGATCACCTGAACTAACCTGTGTAGGTCATCTTTGTATATAAGATCTTTATCATATGCTCCATGTAGGATACTGTCGGGATAGAATACCATTCTATTGTATTTCATTTCAGCGAGATGTATTAATTCCCAATCACCATCACTATCTGTAATATACTTATCTCTAGGAATATCTTTACACTCTTCAGATTTTGGATTGATTTGCATACCCTTATAGGTATAGAAACCAGTTCCACCATTACATTCATCATCTTTATTTAAGTATATAACACTAGCCCATCCTCTAGTTTTAAGACCAACTGGAAAATCTACATGTGGTATTCTATCTCTTCCTTCTGACTGGGTAACATTAACAGAGAATGGAACATTTCTCATTGATTGTTCCAATACTACAGATTCATCTTTTGTTAATCCATATACATTTTCTAGCATCTCTTTCCATACGGGAAAGAAATTATCCAGATCCATGTTCATATCTACTCTTACTCCAGGCAATCCTGCACATACTCTATTGTTTTTAGTGCCTGGTACTCTAAGTGTTAGATCTCTAACTTTATCTGGGTACTTATAGAAGTTATCAATATAGATTATTGGGGTCTCTTCCCATCCCATTATCTCTACTCTTGCACCCAATTCGTCATTGATTGCGAAAGTCTCGTGTTCATCAATAAAATACTTTTTCATATAACCTAAATACTTCGGAGAAACTTATGAATTACTGGAATGGCGAAACCAATCAGTAAAGACGGGTTGAAAGAGTACGCTCTTAGGAAACTCGGAAAACCAGTACTGGAAATCAATGTCGATGATGATCAAGTAGATGATCTAATCGATGATGCCGTCCAATATTTTCACGAGAGACATGGTGAGGGAATAGATCGTGTCTTTCTTAAACACAAACTAACAAAAGCTGAGAAGACTACTCTCACGGGAGTTGCTTCTACAACAACAGTAACCAGTACTCAAGGTGGAATACCATCATTAGAGTATGAAGAAAATGCCAATTTCCTTCCTTTACCTGACTCAGTTATTGCAGTCAATAAGGTATTTAAAATGGACTCATCCACCTTATCGGCGGGTATGTTCAATGTAAAATACCAGATCTTCCTTAATGATTTATACTACTACGGTGCAATAGATTTATTGAACTATAGTCAAACAAAATCATACTTGGAGACTATCGATTATCTACTTAATCCAGATGTTCAAGTAAGATTTAATAAGAAAAACGGTAAGTTATATCTTGATTTAAACCTAAAGGAATTGGTTGATGACCATTATCTAATTATAGATTGTTATAGGGTTGTTGATCCAGAAAGTGAAACAGCAGTTTATAACGATCACTGGCTTAAACAGTATACCACTTCTTTGATCAAAAGGCAATGGGGTCAAAATTTAATTAAATTCACAGGTGTTAAACTACCTGGCGGATTGGAATTAAATGGTCGTCAGATATATGACGATGCTGTTGCAGAAATTGAGAAACATGAGGAGAAGTTAATGTCAGAGTATGCTTTGCCACCTTTAGATATGGTAGGATAAATGCCTTTATCTCCTTTCTTTTTACACGGATCACCAAGCGAACAAAGACTTGTTCAGGATTTGGTGAATGAACATCTGAAGATGTTTGGTCAGGATGTCCTGTACATGCCTAGAAGGATTGTTAATGAGAACACAGTTATAAAGGAAATAACTGCTTCTAGATTTGACGATAGTTTTAGGTTAGAAGCATACTTAGTGAATGTTGATGGATTTGGTACTCCATCGGATGTACTATCTAAGTTTGGTGTTCGTGCAACTGATGAGATAACATTGGTTGTTTCTAAAGAAAGGTATGATGATTTCATATCTCCATTCTTAAAGTTATGGCCAGCAGATGAAATTAAGGTTGCTCATACTCCACAAGAAGGAGACTTAATATATCTTCCATTAGATAATGGATTGTTTGAGATCAAATACGTAGAAAGAAAAGTACCTTTCTACCAGATGAATGACCTATTCATGTATGAACTTAGATGTGAGCTCTTTGAAGTTGAAGATGAAGTTATTGATCTACCAGATAGTCTCACCGATAAGGAAGGTGTTCCTGTAGAGGATACTATTGCAACTATGGGTCAAGTAGTAACATTACAGATGGCTACTGATGATTATCAGAATGCTGTTGCTAATGTATCTCTTGCCTCTACTATCATTGGAACTAAGTCTGTTCAGATGATTAAGTTGTTTGATGATGGTAACTATAAGGGAACTCCAGCAGTTACTATTAACAAACCAACTAGAGGAGGACAAGCGATTGGTACTGTTACCATTGCTGATGGTGCAATTCAAACTACAAACATTACATTTGCAGGTACTAATTATTTAAATGTCCCAAGCGTATCCTTTACTCCACCAAATCGTACAGCATCATCCCAGATTAAGTTTGGAAACAATTCGTTATACCATAGTAACGATACTGATGTTAATGGTGCTAACTTTAAATTTACATCGAATGTAGATTCATTCCAAGCTGGGGATGGAAGATTATCCTTTAGTTGTTGGATATATCCTACACAATTCGATCAAGATCCTAATTATGGTGCAGCCATAATGTGGACTAATAGATTCAAAATATATCATAGAGAAACAGGAAACGTAGTATTTGCTTCTGGTTCTGGATCTATAGAGAATACTACACCACTAACTCTAAATGCGTGGAACTTTATTAGAGTAGAACAGTATGAACAGGATGCTACTATATCTGTCAATGGAAACGTAAGTAACAATTTAGGTACTGCTGATCCTATTCTATTCTTTGCAAACGATCAATTAAAGTTTGGTGCTGATACCTCTGGTGCTGGTAAAAATCCCATTGTCACAAAGGGATTTAAAGGATATCTAGATCATGTCACTGTAAATTTAACAGGAGATAATGCATTTAGAAATACCAGTTCTCAACTTGTTCCAACTACTACTGTACAACAAGAGAGTGATCCACAGACATCTACTGTTGCTCAGTTTATTAACAATCTTAATAATGAGTTACCAATAGTAACTGCTGCGTTAAATTCTGATAGGGAAGTTGATAGTCTTACGATTAACCACCCAGGCAACGGATACACTTCTGTTCCTATAATGACTATTGGTGCAGCTGATCTTGGTGATCAGGCAACTGCTGTTGCTATTATGACTAGTAGAAGTGGTGTTCCTAATAAAGCTATTGATAGAATTTTATTAGTAAATCCTGGCACAGGATACACTACTCCACCAACCATAACATTTACTGGTGGTTCTCCGACTTCTGTTGCAATTGCTACTGCTATTGTATCCGAAGCATGTCTTGGTCCAGTTGCAATCACCACTGGTGGTACGGGATATACATATCTACCAACAGTTGGTATTACTCCTGTATGGGTTCAACAGTCTAATGAAACAACAGAGTTACTGTGGAACGCACAAGCAGAGGCAGTTGTAAGTACTGCTAATACTGTTACTGAAATTAGATACAGTAATGCTGGTGCTGGTTATACAAGTACTAATGCACTTGTTTCTATATCTTCCATTACCTCACCATCATTTGGTGATTATGAAGGTGGAGAAATAGTTAAGGGAGTCTCTACTGGTACTAGTGCATATGTTTCTAGTTGGGATGCATCAACTAGGATACTTAAACTCAGTATTCCGAACGGTAACTTTGCATTAGGTGAAGCAATTGTTGGTGCTGGAGCAAGTTATACAGTATCTTCCGTTAAGGATGATTTTGGTAATTTGGACTTTGCTTCTAATGATGAAATAGAACTAGAAGCTGATTCAATATTAGATTTCACAGAGAACAATCCATTTGGTGAGTTCTAAATACTATTATAAGGTGGTAATATTATGCTAACCAATCATTTCTATCACGAAATAATTCGTAAAACAATTGTTTCGTTTGGTACTCTTTTTAATAACATTGAAATTCAGCACACAGATAAGGCTGGAAAAGTTGTTAGTGTAATAAAAGTTCCAGTATCATACGGACCAACTCAGAAATTTCTTGCAAGATTAGAACAAGGTAGGGACTATAACGATGGAGTTGCTGCAGCTCTTACTCTACCAAGGATGTCTTTTGAAGTAATTGGTATGCAATATGACTCGACCAGAAAGGTTTCTACTATGCAGACCTTTAAGTCAGTCAATAAGAGTACCAATAAACTGATTAAAGGGTTCATGCCTGTTCCTTATAATATTAGTATGCAAATGAGTATCCTTGCAAAGTTAAATGAGGATGCCATTCAGATTTTAGAACAGATCTTACCATATTTTCAACCAGCATTTAATCTAACGATAGATTTGGTAAGTATTATTGGTGAGAAAAGAGATATGCCAATAACTCTTGAGAGTATTGGTATGGAAGATAATTATGAAGATGATTATCTAACAAGAAGGGCATTGATTTATACTCTTAATTTTAATTGTAAGACATTCCTATTTGGTCCTATTAACAATAGTAGTGAAGGACTAATTAAGAAAGTTCAAGTTGATTACACTAGTGACACTGCAAATCTTAAAACTGCTCCAAGACAAGTTAGATATCAAGCAGTTCCAGTTGCAGTTAAGGATTATAATGCAGATGATACCGCAAGAACAAATGAAGTATTCAATGAAACTGTAACTTCATTTAATGTTAGTTCTGCAACTCCATTTAATAAAGGTGATTATATTCAGATAGATGAGGAGAAGATGTTAATTAAGTCCAAGTCTGGACAAAGATTAACTGTAAGAAGAGGAGAGTATGGAAGTACTCCTGTTCCACATGACATCGATGTTCCTATAAATGCTATTACTATACAGGATACGGCTCTCATAGAAGAGGGTGATGACTTTGGTTTCGGTGAAACTAAGAGCGAATTCGCAGATGGTCTAGTATTCAGTATCAGTCAGCAAACTGATTCCGACTTATGAAACATGAATTTGATGCTATAGATGATGCTTTGGAAGTTTCTTCAGAGATAATCCCTACAAAAGATATAGAGAAGAGACCAACTAGAACCAGCATTAAGAAATCCTCAGAAGATTCTCCAGAGATTCAAAGGGATTATGAATATAGTAGAGCTCAGTTATATTCGTTAATTGAGAAGGGACAGGAAGCGGTTGATGGTATTCTTGATGTTGCCGAACAAAGTCAATCTGCAAGATCGTATGAAGTTGCTGGTCAGTTAATCAAACACGTTGCTGACACTGCTGATAAGTTAATGGATCTTCAAAAGAAGGTTAAAGACATTGAAGAAGTAGATACTAAACAAACTACTAATGTCACTAATAATGCGTTGTTTGTAGGTAGCACTGCTGAATTGCAGAAGATGCTTAAACAGACAATGAAGGATTCTAAATAATCAAGGAGACCTGCGTTCTACTATGAAATCATATAGAAACTTACGAGAAGAAAATTGGGATAGGTTGAACAAGTACGGCGCAACTTATTCTATAACGTTCATCTTTAGAGGACAAACTAAGTTCCTTCAGATGTTCTTCCCACAAAGAGGACGACCTTTTAAGAGGGATGTTCAACATGAATTGGAGAAAGTATATCCAGGCGGTAGAGTAATATATTTCTGTCCTTCTGACAAAGACCCGACTAAACCTTTACTTGTAATTAATCCCTGATGGCTAAAGAATCTGATAATGTATATCTTGGTAACCCGAATCTAAAGAAAGCCAACACACCTATTAATTTCACTAAGAAACAGATTGCTGAGTTTCTGAAATGTAAAGATGATCCCGTATATTTTACTGAGAAGTTTATAAAAATTATTAACTTGGATGAAGGTCTAGTACCTTTTGACATGTATCCATTTCAAAGGAAGTTAATTCATAATTTCCATAGTGGTAGATTTAATATATGTAAGATGCCTCGACAGTCTGGTAAATCAACGACTGTGGTATCTTATCTTTTGCATTATGCATTGTTCAATGACAGTGTAACTATAGGTATTCTTGCAAACAAAGCTGCAACCGCTAGGGATCTACTAGGTAGATTGCAGATTGCATATGAGGCATTACCTAAGTGGATGCAACAAGGTATTATTGCATGGAACAAAGGTTCTATGGAATTAGAGAATAAGTCTAAGATTGTTGCTGCATCTACCTCTGCATCTGCGGTTCGGGGTATGTCATTCAACATCATATTCCTAGACGAATTTGCGTTCATTCCCAACCATATTGCAGAGGATTTCTTTAGTAGTGTATATCCTACTATTAGTTCTGGTAAGTCTACTAAGGTAATTATTGTTTCTACCCCTCGTGGTATGAATCATTTTTATCGATTGTGGCATGATGCAGAACTTGGTAGAAACGAGTATATAACCACGGACGTTCATTGGACAGAAGTTCCAGGCAGAGATGAAGCGTGGAAAGAACAAACGGTTAAGAACACATCAGAAGCTCAGTTCCGAGTTGAGTTTGAGTGTGAGTTCTTAGGATCTGTTGATACTTTAATATCTCCAGCTAAATTAAAAGTCATGGCCTATGACGAACCAACAGGTAAGGGCCCAAGAGGAGGAGAGATATATACAAATCCAGTTTCTGGTCACAATTATATCATAACAGTTGATGTTGCAAGAGGTGTAGAGAAGGATTATTCTGCTTTTATTGTTGTTGATACTACAGAGTTCCCGTATAAGGTAGTTGCTAAGTATCGAAATAATAATATAAAACCTATGATATTCCCCAGTGTTGTACAGGAATTTGCTAAAGCATATAATAATGCATATGTTTTAGTAGAAGTAAATGATGTTGGGGATCAGGTTGCATCTATATTATTCTATGATTTGGAATATGAAAATTTATTAATGAGTTCTGTAAGAGGAAGAGCTGGTCAGGTATTAGGTATAGGTTTCTCTGGTAATAAGACGCAGTTAGGCGTTAAGATGTCTAAGACGGTTAAGAAGATTGGTTCTCTTAATTTAAAGACTTTAATTGAATCTGATAAATTACTTATAAATGATTATGATATAATTGCAGAACTAACTACCTTTATCCAAAAGGCTCAATCGTTTGAGGCAGAAGAAGGATCTAATGATGACCTTGCAATGTGCTTAGTAATATTTGCATGGTTGGTATGTCAGGATTTCTTTAAAGAGATGACTGATGATGATGTTAGAAAGAGAGTTTATGATGAACAGAAGAATGAGATTGAACAGGATATGGCTCCTTTTGGATTCGTGGATGATGGTTTAGGAGAAGATAGTTTTGTTGATACTACAGGAGATAGATGGAATACAGATGAATACGGCGACAGATCTTACATGTGGGAATACCTCTAAATGATGGACTTTGACGACCAATTTGATTTAGGACATCTATTTTTACAAGAGAGGAAATGTAGAACTTGTGGAGATGTAAAGGATCTTATAGGTGGTTTTTATTTGACACGTAAGAATAGAGGAGCTCTTGCTTCTTCATATTCATATGAATGTAGGATATGTACGGTTAAACGTATAGTTAAAAGAAGAAGAGAAAATAAAGTTTTACCAGATGAACTATATCCAGATTGGTAGTATGTTCATGGATTGTTTCCCCATTAAAAAGCTCTAATCAATAAATAAGTTTAGGGAAAAAGATGAAACTCTTCAAGGGGAACTAACATGGCGTTAAATTTAGTATCACCAGGCGTTAGAGTCAAGGAAATTGATTTAACCATCGGCAGAATTGACGATATCAACGATCAGGTTGGTGCAATTGCAGGTCCTTTTGAAAAAGGTCCAGTTAATGTACCGATTTTAATTGAGACAGAAGCCGAATTACTCAATACGTTTGGGTCACCAAAATCTTCTGATGCTCAGTACGAATATTGGATGACTGCATCCGCTTTCTTGTCTTATGGTGGAGTACTTAGAGTAATTAGGACAAGTGGAGATAAACTCTCCAATGCTAACACACCTGTTGGTGCTGCAGTTACTAACTTGTCTATCGAGTCTGCTGAAGACTATTTCAATAATCACACTATCGATCCACTCTGGAAGTATTCTGCAAGGAACCCTGGCTCATGGGCAAACGATCTTAAAGTTTGCATCGTTGATGGTAAGGCAGATCAAAGACTTGCAATTGGTACTGATGGACTTGCAGTTGGATATGCTGTTACCGCTGGTTTCTCTACTAGTGTTGCTCTAACAGATGGTACTGTTGGTGTTCAAACTGGATACCTTAAGGGACAGATCACTGCAATCAACAAAGGATCCTTTGACGTTAAGATCATTAGTAAGTTTGACAGTTCAACTAGTGTCTGGTCTGAAACCGACTATGAAGAAGGTTCATCTACTAATGCTTTCCAAGGATATGAACAGGGAATCTTCGATTGGCAGAACACTAATCAAGTTCCTAACGTTAACTATCCTAACCGTATAAGAGTTTTCAATGCTTCTGGTATTGAACAAAGAATTGAGAGAACTAGATTCCAAGCAACAATCGGAATTGGTTCTACTGGTATTGATTTTGGTTCTGATTTAGACACCTATAAGGCACATATCGGAGACCAGATCAAGTCCGTTAATGGAACATACACTGGTAATATAGTTGGTTATTCAACTATCTTCAACCGTATCATTATGGACACTTCTGCTACAGTGTCGTTTGCAAATACAGACTTCGTTGTTAGTTCTGGTGTTGGTAGTGGTATTAACTTACGTGTAGGTAATACTGCAACTGATTGGTATCAACAACAGACACTCGGACTTTCTAATAGTAATTTCTATTGGAAGAACGTTGCTCCTGCTCCTAGCACATCCGCATATGCTAAGGAAAGGAATTCAAGATTTGATGAAGTTCATGTTGTAGTTGTTGATGATACTGGTTCTGTAACAGGTACAGCTGGTAACATCCTAGAGAAATGGACTGGATTATCTAAGGCACTTGATGCTAAGATCTCTCCAAGTACAGCTACTTACTACAAGGATTACATCGCTAACTACTCTGATTACGTTTTCGCTGGTGCAGTTGAAACTGGAATCGGACTTAAGTACTCCACTAATAGTGGATATACTGTTGATGCAACAGGTACTTGGGGTCAGAACGCTCAGAACGTTACCTTCAATGGTGTAGGTGCTGTTGCAAATACACTCGCAAGTGGTAATGACTATGGATCTGTTAATTCATACAATACTACTCTCGGAGACGTTGTTAGTTCCTATACAGTTTTAGAAAATCCTGCTGAATACGATGTTAATTATCTAATTCAGGGACCATCTGGCGGATCTTCAATCTATGAAGCTCAGGCCAAGGCTAATAAACTAATTCAGATTGCAAATACCCGTAAGGATTGCATCGCTTGTATTTCACCATACAGATCTGGAGTAGTTGGTTTAACTAACTCTGACACTCAGACAAGCAACGTAGTTACTTTCTACGATAGTTTGTCGTCTAGTTCCTATGCAGTATTTGACTCTGGTTACAAATACACCTTCGATAGGTTTAATAACACATTCCGTTATATTCCTTTGAATGGTGATATTGCTGGAGTTATGGCAAGAACATCTATTAATTCTTATCCTTGGTTCTCACCTGCTGGTTCTACAAGGGGTACAATTAATAATGCAATCAAACTTGCATATAATCCTTCTCAGGCACAAAGAGATCTTCTCTATCCTAAGAGAATTAACCCTGTTGTCTTCTCTGCTGGTGCAGGAATGATTCTCTTCGGAGACAAGACAGGACTTAAGGATGCCTCTGCTTTCGATAGAATCAACGTTCGTCGTTTGTTCTTAACAATCGAAAGTACAATTGAAAGGGCTGCAAAAGCTCAACTATTTGAATTCAACGATACTCTTACAAGAACAAACTTCTTGAATATTGTTGAACCATACCTTCGTGATGTTAAGGCTAAGAGAGGTATTACAGACTTTGTGGTTGTCTGTGACGAGTCTAATAACACACCTGATGTTATTGACGCTAACCAGTTTAAGGCAGACATATTTGTGAAGCCTGCCAGATCGATCAACTTTATCGGTCTAACCTTTGTTGCAACTAGGACTGGCATCAGTTTTGATGAAGTCATAGGTACTGCTTGATATCCACTAAATAAATTACGAAGGAGCTAAAAAGGCATGGGCACTAAAAATCCAAATGGACCACAGGTAAAAGATCGCACTATCGACATTTTCAAGTCGAAACTAATCGGTGGTGCTGCAAGACCTAACCTGTTTGAGGTCAAATTACAATTCCCTTCTTATGTACAGGGAAACCAGTTGGATGATTTTTCATCCTTTATGGTTAAGGCTGCTGCACTTCCTGCCTCGAATGTTAATGTTATTAACGTGCCATTCAGAGGAAGAGAGTTAAAGATTGCAGGTGACAGGTCATTCGATATCTGGACAATCTCTGTAATTAATGACGTTTCATTCAATTTAAGAAACGCATTTGAACAGTGGATGAACGGAATCAATAAGCATGATAGTGCAATGGGTTATATCAATCCTACACAATATCAAACAGATGCTTATGTTCTTCAGTTAGGAAGAAACGATATACAAAGCACTAGACAGGCAAAGGCTGGTACTATTAATCAAGACATTCCAAAAGGTAATGATAAAGTTCCTGTACTTAAGAAGTATAAGTTCAATGGTGTCTTCCCAACCAATGTAAGTGCAATTGAAGTTTCTTACGACGCTGCTGATCAAATAGAAGAATTTACAGTTGATCTACAAGTTCAATGGTGGGATGCTTGGGATGGAGAAGAGAATAATCTCTTCAATACTGAGTCTGCTGTTGAAAACGAACAACTTGCACCATAAATATCTCTATTTGATAAGAGGGATATTTTGATGTAATAAATAACTGGGAAGAGCCCAGTTAGTGATAGTTAGATGGCTAAATTATTTGGTTTTAAAATTCAGAAGGACGATGAGGCTGTAAAGTCCGTCGTTTCTCCTGTTCCAAAATCCGAGGAGGATTCCTCGGATTATTATGTGTCTAGTGGTTTTTACGGACAGTACGTAGACATCGATGGTGTCTATAAATCTGAATTTGATTTAATCAAAAGATATAGAGAGATGGCATTACATCCCGAAGTGGATAATGCTATCGAAGATATTATAAACGAAGCGATTGTTTCCGATCAGAATGATTCTCCTGTTCAGATTGACTTGGAGAATACTCCAGGCTCTGAGAAGTTAAAGGAATTAATCAGACAAGAATTTAAATCCGTTAAAGAACTCATGAACTTCGATAAGAAGTGTCATGAGATTTTGCGTAATTGGTATATTGATGGCAGAATCTTTTATCACAAAGTCATTGATATAAAAAAGCCAGAACAAGGAATACAAGAAGTTAGAAATATAGATCCACTTAAAATAAAATTTATTAGAAAGTTGAAAGAGGATAAGACTCTTAATGGCGCTCTACAAAGAGTTAATCAGGATCAAATTCAAAATGTAGATAATCCAGAGATTGAAGAATATTATCTTTACGATCCAGGCACTAATGCTAATAAAGCTGGAGTAGGTGGTATTGGACAACCATTTAAGAGTTCATTAAAACCAGTAAAACTTGCGCCAGATTCCGTTACATTCGCTCATTCTGGTTTAGTAGATAGAAATAAGAATACCATTCTTTCTTATCTAAACAAGTCCATTAAGGCACTTAATCAGTTAAGAATGATTGAGGACTCCCTTGTTATCTACAGGTTGAGTCGTGCTCCTGAAAGAAGGATCTTTTATATTGATGTAGGTAATCTTCCAAAGATTAAAGCGGAACAATACCTCAAAGAGGTTATGAACCGTTATAGAAATAAGTTAGTATATAACGCATCAACTGGTGAGATCAGGGATGACAGAAAGCATATGAGTATGCTGGAAGATTTCTGGTTACCACGTAGAGAAGGTGGTAGGGGTACTGAGATCACTACTCTTCCAGGCGGACAAAACCTTGGAGAACTTGCTGATATTGAGTACTTCCAAAAGAAACTTTATCGTTCATTGGGAGTTCCCGAATCACGTATCGCTGGTTCAGGTGAAGGATTTAATCTTGGAAGGTCTTCTGAGATCTTAAGAGACGAGATTAAGTTCACCAAGTTTGTTGGTAGAATGAGAAAGAGGTTCTCAAGTGTCTTCCTTGACATGTTGAAGACTAATCTAATTCTTAAGAACATAGTTACCCCAGAGGACTGGGAAGTTCTTTCAGATCATATACAGTTTGATTTTGTATATGATAATCATTTTGCAGAACTTAAAGATGTAGAACTTCTTAATGAGAGACTTGGTGTTGTTGCCGCAGTCGATCCTTATGTTGGTAAGTACTACTCAATGGATTATGTAAGAAGACATGTCCTTAAACAAAAGGATGAAGAGATCATTGAGATCGATAAGCAGATGGATAAGGAAATCAAAGACGGCAAGGTTATGGATCCTATGGAAACTCAACAATTAGGTATGGGTATTCATCCAGAACAGATGCCTGGCGGTATGCTTAATCCTGTTGATCCTTCAATGGATCCTGCTGCTCAACAGCAACAACAACCACCTGCCCAAATGCCTAAAGGTGGTGAGATATAAATATCTTTAGTCCAATCTTAAATTATTACTGTTATGGATTCTGATTTGATTGATATGATAGCGAAAAATGAATCTCCAACGGACATTCATTCAAAGATAAAGGATATTCTATTTGCAAAATCTGCTGAGAATATCGATACTGTTAAACCAGCAGTAACTTCTTCTTTGTTTGGAGGACCCAATCCTTGGGCCGACGATCCTGAAGCAACTGCCGATGCAGAAGATTCTAACAATTCGGAAATTGAAGCTAGTCAAGAAGAGGAACCGACTTCTGAAGTTGATTCTGAAACCCCTAGTGCCGAGTTGGAAACTGAAACGGATACCACTGAAGAAGAAAAACCAGAGGCCTAAAAAATGAAACTCATTAGAGAAGAGATCGAAACTGCGAAGGTTCTTATCGAAGAAAAAGACGGTAAGAAGTCTATGTTTATTGAGGGTATTTTCTTACAAGGAAACCTTAAGAATAGAAATGGTCGTTTCTATCCTACCGAAGTTCTTGAAAAAGAAGTCGCTAGGTATAATGAGTCATATGTTGGAAAAGGCAGAGCTCTGGGAGAATTAGGTCATCCAGAAGGTCCAACTGTTAATTTGGACAGAGTATCTCACAAGATTATAGATCTCCATAGGGAAGGAAATAATTTTGTAGGTAAAGCAAAGCTTTTAGAAACTCCAATGGGGGTTATCGCCAAGAATCTTTTAGATGAAGGCGTTAGTCTTGGAGTTTCATCAAGAGGCATGGGTTCTCTTAGAGACACTAACGAAGGTTACAAAGTCGTTGGTGAAGACTTCATGCTCGCAACAGCAGCAGACATTGTTGCTGATCCATCCGCTCCAGATGCTTTCGTAAACGGCATCATGGAGGGAGTTGATTGGGTTTGGGAAGCTGGCCTACTTAGGGCTCGTGAAGCTCAATTGGTTGTCAAGGAGAGTACTCCAGAACCAGTTGCAGTGACAGAGCCTGAGAAGGTAGTCGAACAAGCAATAGAGAAAGCTCAAGAATCAATAAATAAGATTGTTGATCCTAATGAGCTTGAGGAGAAGAAGTTGGAAATCTTCCAAACCTTCCTATCAAATCTCTAATTTAATAAATAAATACAGATTACGATATCTACTAAAGCCTTAGAGGAGAGTTCAAATGTCTCGTGGAGATTTACAAGAAATGGAAGTAGGCACAAAGCAATCCAAGACTGCTGTTAACGCCAACGCTGGTGCAGGCGATCCAATGCCTTCAACACCCGATTACGTTGCTGGTAGTCAAGCGGTGGAAGATCTGGGAGGTCCTACTCCACAGAACTCTAAGCCTGACGACGACTCTAACAAACTTAAGACTCCAACAGCGACGATTAAGCAAGTTAAAGACGTAGTAAACAAAGGAGCTGGGAAAGCTGACGCCATGCCTACTGCATCAAAAGGAAAAGTTTCTTACGAAGAAACAGAAACCAAAGAAGATGAGAAAGTGGAGGCCATCGCTGAAGATGAAACCGCTACTAAGGAAGATGAATCTAAGGTTGATCTTAACGCTGCTATCGAGGAGGACGTAACTGCCCTTCTAAGTGGTGAAGAACTCTCCGAGGAATTCAAAGAAAAGGCTAAGGTAATCTTTGAAGCATCAATCAATGCTAAGATTACTGATATCGAGAATCAACTTAATGAGGCATATGCCAAGAAACTTGTAGAAGAGACTGCCGAAGTTAAGGTAGAACTCACCGAGAGACTTGACTCATACCTCGAATATGTCGCAGGAGAATGGTTAGAGGAAAATGCACTCGCAGTTGAGCGTGGCATTAAGTCCGAAATGACCGAATCTTTCCTAGACGGCATGAAGAATCTTTTTGAAGAACATTATGTAACTTTACCTGAAGACAAATATGATGTACTTGAGAGCATGGTAGACAAGCTTGATGAAATGGAGACAAAACTCAACGAGCAGATAGAGAAGAACGTATCCCTCAATAAGAGATTATCTGAGAGTACTGCTCAAACTGTCTTAAACAATGTTGCAGAAGGACTCGCAGTATCCCAAAAGGATAAACTTGTGAATCTCTCTGAAGGTGTTGAGTTTGAAAGTGAAGAATCTTATCGTGCAAAACTAGAAACACTTAAGGAGTCTTACTTCGGAAGTAAGTCTGGTTCTGCAAAGGACGGACAGACTCAGGAGTTGAAGGAAGAAGCTGAGCATGTAGAAGCCCCTTCGGGATCTATGGCCACTTATCTTGCTGCTCTCTCCGCTGCCCATTCTAAAAATTGAGTTAACTATTTTTTAAATAACACCTAAAGAGCATATAACAATGCAACAAAACATCAATTATCAGGCGCTTACTGAAAAGTGGGCCCCGCTCCTCGATTACGACGGAGTAGATCCAATCAAAGATGCACACCGTAGAAATGTAACGGCTGTTCTTCTTGAGAACCAAGAGCAATGTCTCCGTGAGAACCAAGAATTCCTTGGAGAGGCTTCACCAACTAACTCTGCTGGAACAGGTGGATTTAGTGGTTCTTCAACACCATCTGGTCCAGTTGCAGGTTTCGACCCTGTACTGATCTCATTGATCCGTCGTGCAATGCCTAACTTGGTCGCTTATGACCTCGCTGGCGTACAACCAATGAGTGGTCCTACTGGACTTATCTTCGCAATGCGTTCTCGCTACACGAATCAGAGTGGAACTGAAGCTCTATTCGATGAGCCAGATTCAGCATTCTCTGGACAGAACAGCGCTGAGAGCCTTACAGGAGGATTCTCTGACGGCAACGCTGGTTTCGGTACTACTTCTCAAAGTGGTTCTAACCCATCTGTTCTTAACCCAGTTGGTTCTGCTACAACCTCTGCCTACGACGTAGGACAAGGTATGCAGACAGGAGACTCCGAAGCTTTAGGCGACGGTGCTTCTAACCATTTCCAAGAAATGGCCTTCAGCATTGAGAAAGTAACAGTTACTGCGAAATCTCGTGCGCTAAAAGCTGAGTACAGTTTAGAATTGGCTCAGGACCTTAAGGCAATCCACGGACTAAACGCTGAGTCTGAACTCGCAAACATTCTCTCAACAGAGATTCTTGCTGAGATCAACCGTGAAGTTATCCGTACAATCTATAAGATTGCTGAACAGGGTGCAACAGTTAATACTGCAACTGCTGGTGCTTTCGACTTAGACGTTGATAGTAATGGTCGTTGGTCAGTTGAGAAATTCAAGGGACTTCTCTTCCAAATCGAAAGAGATGCTAACCAGATCGCTCAAAGAACTCGTCGTGGAAAGGGTAACGTTGTCCTTTGCTCTGCTGACGTTGCTTCTGCATTGACAATGGCTGGAATCCTTGATTACACACCTGCACTTAATGCTAACTTGAACGTTGATGACACTGGCAATACATTTGCTGGAACATTGGCTGGTAAGTTTAAGGTCTATATTGACCCATTCGCTGCTAACAATAGTGCTGATCAGTACTATGTAATCGGTTACAAGGGATCTAACCCTTATGACGCTGGACTGTTCTACTGCCCATACGTTCCTCTTCAGATGGTTCGTGCAGTTGGACAAGACACCTTCCAACCAAAAATTGGCTTTAAGACTCGTTACGGAATCGTTGCAAACCCATTTGCCGAAGGTAACGTATCTAACCAAGGTCTTGGAAGACTTCTTGCTAACGCTAACCGTTACTACAGACGTGTTAAGGTTCAAAACCTTATGTAAGACAGAAGGAAATAATTCCTTTATTCAAGAGAGACTCCTTTGGGGGGTCTCTTTTTTTGTGCCTATATACTAAACCATATTATTGTCATTATGAATAAATGGATTGGCATTAGTTTGGGTGCGGTCATAGGACTATCACATATTGGTATGATAGGTATGATATCCAGACAAAGTAAGTTTCCTGTAGTAAATGTTCCTGTTGGTCCTTATACATCTTATGAAGTAGAGGCAGGACAGAAAGGATATAGGATTCAATATCGTGCAAACGATCCCAAGGTGATGCATGTGGAACGGGATATAAAGAAGAAAGGTGGCTTTCTGGGATTGGGTAACAACACCGTTAAAGTCAGGCAACAATACACAATGGATGGGATTCAGAACTTGGTTAATCCAGTGGGAGGACAACAAGACCCAAAGAATGTCGCCTGCATCGAGGCAATCGGTGGTGGAAAGTCAACAGGAAAAATGGTCGGTGCTAGTGTTGGTGCTGCTGTGGCCCCTGCTCTCACTGGGATTCCCTTCGTTGGTTGGGTTCTTGCTGGAGCGGCTACGATGATGGGCATGGATGCAGGTTCTGATGTTGGTGGTACTATGGTTGAAAGTATCAATCCTAATTGTGATCCTCCAGAATTACAAGATAAATAAAAGTAAAAGCCAATGGCAACAACTGGATCTGGCAAGGCAACTGCCTGGGATAGACAATTAAAGAATAGGAACTTTCTATCCCCTGCTGGATTTAAGTTCAATTTGTCTAGAGCTCCAAAGGTTGATTTCTTTTCTAACTCTGTAACTATACCAAATATAAATTTGGGAGTTGCAATTCAAGCAAGTTATCTTAAGGATATACCAGTTCCTGGCGATAAAATATCTTATGGTGATCTTGAAGTACAGTTCTTTGTAGATGAAAATCTAGAGAATTATTTACAGGTACATGATTGGATTAGAGCCTTAGGTTTTCCAGAGTCAATAAATGAGACAATACCTTTAACAGTCAATCCAGATGATCTTGAAGGTAGTGCATATTCCGATGGAACACTATTGGTTTATAACAGTAGTTTCAATGCAGTAGCGAAAGTAACATTCCAAAGTCTTTTTCCTTCTTCATTAACCTCAGTGGAATTTAACGCTCAGACTACTGATATAAATTATATTATGGCGACAGCCTCTTTCAAATATACTATTTTTAATGTGGAGAGTTTAGTAGGTAATGAATCTTGAATTTATACAGGAACTTTGGGAAAAGGACTCTGTAATTGATAATGAATTATTGCACTCCGAATCAACAAGAGTGCCAGCTCTACATGCTAAGTATTATAAAATCTACAATAATATCTTAACGCTTAAGAGAGCTCAAGAGACTAAGTATAAAGTTTTAAAGAAAGAGAAGTGGCAATATTATACAGGTAAAGCATCACCAGAGGTGTATCAAGAAAAACCTTTTGACTTTAAAGTCATAAAGTCTGACTTGGGAATATACTTTGATGGAGATGAGGATCTAATTAAATGTATTGCTAAGATAGATTACTATCAGATAATGTTAGATTATCTTGATAGTATTTTAAAGGTTATATTGAATCGAACATACCAAATAAAGAATGCCATTGAATGGCAAAGATTTACGAGGGGTTATGACTGATCTTACTATTGCTAAGAAGAACGAGGTCTATCTAACTGTAGATGCACAACCTCATGTTCAACAGGAACTATCAGATTATTGTACGTTTGATGTCCCTGGCGCAAAGTTCATGCCTCAGTATAAGAGTAGGCATTGGGATGGTAAGATAAGATTATTTTCAACTGCTACTGGTGAGATATATGTTGGTCTTCTTGATAAGGTTGTTGCATGGGCAAAGAAGTCAGAATATACAGTACAGTTTCTTAACAATGAACATTATGGACCACCCTTTGAACAGAACGAAGAGATATCAAAGACTGGTGTAAAAGATTATATGGATTCAATCTCTCAAATTAAACCAAGAGATTATCAGATTGAAGGAGTATATGATGCATTAAAACATAATAGGAGACTAGTCATATCCCCTACGGGATCTGGTAAATCTTTAATGATATATTCTATTGCAAGATATCATGTTGGATATAAACGTAAAACTTTATTAGTTGTTCCAACAACATCTCTTGTTGAACAGATGTATAAAGACTTTGAACAGTATGGATGGGATTCTGAGAAATATTGTCATAAGGTATATTCTGGCCAGCATAAAAGTACCAATAAAATTGTAACCATAACAACATGGCAATCAATCTATAAACTGGATAAGAAATGGTTTAGTCAATTTGATGTTATAATAGGAGATGAAGCACATCAATTTAAATCCAAATCATTAGTTGGTATCATGTCTAAACTTAGAGATACGAAATATAGATATGGTTTTACTGGAACTTTAAGTGGAGCACAGACACACAAGTGGGTACTAGAAGGATTGTTTGGACCTAGTTATAGTGTAACCAGAACAAAAGATCTCATAGATAAAGGTCATTTATCTAAATTAGATATTAGAATATTAGTATTGAAACATGAACCTAGGACGTTTGATACCTATGAAGATGAAGTTCAATACATCATTTCACATGAGAAAAGAAATAATTTTATACGAGATTTATCTTTAACTCTAAAAGGTAACACTTTAATTCTTTACAGTAGGGTTGAAACCCACGGGGAAATATTATATAATTCTATAAATAGTTCGGTAGATGATGTACGTAAGGTCTTTTTTATCCACGGTGGTGTAGATGTTGAAGATCGAGAGTCCGTCAGAGAAATAACGGAGAACGAAGAAAATGCTATCATTGTTGCGTCTTACGGGACTTTCAGTACTGGTATTAACATTAAGCGTTTGCACAATATCGTGTTCGCAAGCCCCAGTAAGTCCAGAATTAGAAACCTCCAGTCAATCGGTAGAGTCTTAAGAAAAGGAAAAGGTAAGGTACGAGCTATGCTTTATGACATAGCTGATGATACAACCTGTGATCATATTCGTAATTATACATTGAATCACTTAGTTGAAAGGATCAAGGTGTATAATGAAGAGAAATTTAATTATGAATTTAACTCAATAAGGCTGAAATAATATGGACGAAGAATTCTATGGATCGATAAAATTGGTTTCTGGCGAAGAGATCTTCGCTGAAGTTCTTCCTGTGGAAGAAAATGGTCGCACCGTTTTGGTTTTGTCGGACCCCGTAGAAATTGAAACTGTTGCAGTTAATGGATCTGCTGAAGGTCTAAGAATGATGCCTTGGTTACGTAGCATCCCTAAAGAGGGACTAGTAATCATTCCTATGGATAAAGTTATTACAGTAGTAGAAGCTTCTGAAGATTCTGAAGTAGTTTCTTACTATACAAAATTTGTTATGGCTAATTTTACTAATGGTTCTGAAAGAATTAAAGTAACCAAGAAGATGGGTTATTTAAATTCTGTCGAGAAGGCTAGAGAACAATTAGAGAAGCTTTATAACAATACTCCAAATACACCAGATTAGCATCCCTTTGAACCCTGGCAGAGTTATCATACTGATAAACGGGGGACTTGTCAAGTAGGTATAATTATGGTAGTATATAAACAAAGTTAGATTGTCAAAGATGATATGCCCGCAGCAAAAGGCCGAAAGAGATCAGAACACTATGTAAATAACAAGGAATTTCTGTACGCTATCGTACAGTATAAAACGGATGTAAAGGAAGCTTTAGAAAAAGGTGATCCTAAACCACGTATTAGTAATTACCTTGGTGAGTGTTTCTTAAAGATTGCGACACACCTGTCGTACAAACCAAACTTCGTGAATTACATGTTTAGGGAGGATATGATTTGTGATGGAATTGAAAATTGCGTTCAATACATACATAACTTTAATCCAGAGAAATCTACAAACCCTTTTGCTTACTTCACCCAGATTATACACTACGCATTTCTTCGGAGGATCCAGAAAGAGAAGAAACAAATGGAGATCCGTACAAAAATCATTGAGAAGTCGGGGTACGATGAAGTATTCACTGTTGATGATGATTACGGCAGTCCTTCTGACTACAATTCTATAAAGGAAGCAGTTCAAACGAAGATGTATCAATGAAGATCACCCAAAAGATTATTGATGACCTGACTGAGGCATTGGCACATACCAAGAAGGATGGTACTGAGAATTGGAAAGATGGGGATGATATAGATGTATGTCTTGCTGGCACCTTTGCTAACGATAAATTCATTAGTCTTATTAATAGATCTAAAGACAAATGAAGATTGCAATTATAACTGACACTCACTTTGGTGGAAGGAGGGGGAGCAAAACTTTTCATGAGTTCTGGCAAAAATTTTATGATAATGTTTTCTTTCCTGAGTTAGAGAAGAGGGATATAAAGTATTGCATCCACATGGGTGATGCTTTTGATAATAGAAAGAATGTAGATTACTGGTCTCTTAATTGGGCAAAAGAGAACGTATATGATAAGTTTAAAAATCTAGGTGTAAAAGTTTGGCAACTTGTAGGTAATCACGATGTTTATTATAAGAATACCAATAAGATTAACTCTGTTGATTCTCTTCTATGCAGTTACGATAACATTGTCCCTATATCTAAGCCTGGAGAATATGATATTAACGGGTTCAAAGCCTTCATGCTCCCTTGGATCTGTGAAGACAATTTTATAGAAACTGAATCTGCTATTGCATCCACGGAATCTAAGATTGCTTTTGGCCACTTAGAGTTGCATGGGTTTGAATTGTATCCAGGCTGTGTTCAACAGAGAGGTATTGATAAGGAAATTATTTCCAAGTTTGATACAGTATTCTCAGGACACTATCATACTAGAAGTAATGATGGTCAAACCTTTTACTTAGGTAATCCATATGAGATGCATTGGAATGACTGTGGTGATAAGAGGGGGTTTAATATTCTTGATACGGATGATATGACTATTGAGTTTGTTGAGAACCCATATCATATATTTGAGAAGATATATTATGAAGATACTCCCGCTGCTGCCTTTCCTGCACATCGGTATCAGGATAAGATTGTTAAATTAATTGTCAGGAAGAAAACAAATCAGTTGCAATATCAGAAGTTTGTTGATAGACTGCTTGACTCTGGGGTATCGGACCTCAAAATTATAGAAAACACGGAGATCAATGATGCAGAGGTAGAGTTTGATGGCGAAAAGGTAGAGGATACCTTAACACTCTTAAATAAATATATTGAAGATTCAGATTTTGAACTTAAGAAGGACCGAGTAAAGGAACTTTTAAAGGAAGTCTACATGGAAGCTTGCGAAATGGTTTGACGTATGTTTATACTATCCCTTTCTGGACAAGAAGGCTTAGGAGCCTATGCTTGTAAAGACGATCAAGGCAATCAAGCTTTGTATTTGTTCCAGCAAGAGGATGATGCAACAAGGTATATGGGTCTCCTAGAAGCAGATGACTCAGCACCATTATCAGTAGTCGAAATAGACGACCAACTTGCTTTTGAAACTTGCAAAAACCACAACTACAGATATGTTATCATCACTCCTGATGATATTGTGATACCACCAACTGATTATGATTACATTCAAGACGATACGGTGGCGTAACTTTCTATCCACAGGTAATATGTGGATTGAGATTGATATTACAAAATCTACTACAAATTTAATAGTTGGTGCGAATGGTGCTGGAAAGAGTACTATTTTAGATGCATTGTGTTTTGTTTTATTCAACAAACCTTTTAGAAAGATATCAAAAGGTCAGTTGGTTAATACAATGAATGAGAAGGAATGTGAAGTACAAGTATCATTTTCTATAAGTTCTAGAGATTATCAGATCGTTAGGGGAATAAAGCCAAATTTATTTGAGATCTATATTGATGGAAAGCTTCAAGACCAGTTTGCTTCTGCTATAGATCAACAGAAACATCTTGAAGATAATATTTTAAAACTTAATTTCAAGTCATTTACACAGACGGTCATCTTAGGTTCTGCAACCTTTGTACCATTCATGCAATTAAAATCCTCACATAGGAGAGAGATTGTTGAGGATCTTTTAGACATTAAGATATTCTCAGGTATGTCGACTATCCTTAGAGAAAGGATGCGTGGCATAAATGAAACAATAAGGGAACTCTCTGTTAAGAAAGATATTGCAGAAGAGAAGATCCAGATGCAAAAGAGTTTTATTGCGGATCTTGATAGAAAGAGTAAAGATACTATTAAGAATAGAGAGGGAAGGTTAGATGGCCTTCATAAGGATATTAAAGAGTTGTTAAAAGAGAATGAGGATTATCTTAGTAAGTCCAAGTCTCATCAAGAAGAGTTACAGACTTTATCTTCTTCAAAGACTGCTCTTAAAAAGATGAATACAATCCAGGCTAAACTGGATCAACGGATACAAACTATAACATCAGAACATAAATTTTTTAATGATAATACGGTTTGTCCTACATGCGAACAGGATATCCAAGAGGACTTTAGGCTAAATAGGGTGGGTGAAATCGAGGAGAAGGTAAATGAGATTAACTCCGCTTACAAGGATCTTCAAAAGTCTATAACCAAAGAACAAGAAAAGAACCAAAGGTTTATAGATGTCTCTCAGCAGGTCACACAATTAACGAATGACGTTTCAACAAACAATTTTAAAGTATCTGAATATCAACGACAAATCAGAGAATTTGAACAAGAAGTTCAAGACATTACCGATCAGATTGCAGACAGAGATACTGAAAGATCTACCCTTGAGAAACTGCAAACAGACCTGAAGGAAGCAGAAAGTAATAAGTCCATACAAACAGAAGACATGTCTTACTTGGAGTTTGCAAGCTCTTTGATGAGAGATGGTGGGGTCAAGTCTAAAATTATTAAGAGATATCTTCCTATAATGAATAAGCAGATAAATCATTATCTGCAATTGATGGATTTCTATATTAATTTTACTCTTGATGGTGAGTTTAATGAAATAATAAAGTCACCTATCCATGAGAAATTCAGTTACGAGTCCTTCTCTGAAGGTGAAAAAATGCGAATTGATCTTGCTCTTCTCTTTACTTGGAGAGATATTGCTAAGATGAAAAATTCTTCTTCCACCAACCTATTGATCCTTGATGAGATCTTTGATAGTTCATTGGACAATGGTGGTACAGACGAGTTTGTAAAGATAATTAGATATGTAATTAAGGATGCTCACATCTTTTTAATTACACACAAGTCGGAGGATTTGAACGATAGGTTTGATAACCTTATTACTTTTGAGAAACTCAATGGGTTTAGTAAGATGGTATAGACAGTTGTAGAAGCTGCACACCATTGTCCCATTACCCTCTAGATGCTGTTATTATAAGTGCATACAAGAGGACAAGATGTTTTACGGATTTAGATCAAGCAGACCAAAAGTTAAGTCTTCCGTGAATTATGAGGTCAAAGGACAACTAGCTAAATTGCTTGCTACCGAAGACATCATAATCGAGAATCGCAAGGTCCCCACGGCTTCATTTGATGTGGTTAGAAGGATTCTTACCCTCCCACTATGGGAGAAGGCTTCTGAGGTCGTATATGACCTTTTGGTAGGACATGAAGTTGGCCATGCATTATATACTCCTGATGAAAATTGGAAACTAAAGTATCCAAAAATCCCAATGTCCTTTGTTAATATTCTTGAGGACGTTAGGATTGAGAAGTTGATGAAACGTAAGTATCCTGGCCTTATAAAGACATTTCGTAAAGGGTATTCTCAACTAAGTGATATGGACTTCTTTGAGATTGAAGAAGTTGATCTTGATACCTTGAGTCTTCCTGATCGGATTAACTTATACTATAAGGTTGGTTCTTTTGTTAAGATTCCATTCACTGTTGGTGAGTCTATCTTTCTCAGGAGGGCATCAGAGACTAATAATTTCCAAGAGGTTATAGATCTTGCAAAGGAATTAACAGAATTCTATACAGATGAAGAAGAAAATAAAATTAAGACACCAGTACCAGTACAAGATTCTGCACAGGATCGTCCTGATACAGAATTAGAAAGACCAGATATAGGTCCAGATACTACTGAGTATGAAGAAACAGATCAGGAAGAAGAAGGTCAGTCAAAAACTGAAAGTAAGAACGAGTCTGATGATGTATCTGAATTTCCAAGTCCAGTTCCTAGTATGGGTGATACTGGTGGGGATCTAGAGACTGTTACAGATTCAACTCTCCAAGATAATATTAATAAACTCACAGACGTATCTGATAGTAATGAAGAACCAGTTTATGTTGAATGTCCTAAGTTAAACCTTGACACTTTAATTACATCAGGTGAGGAAATTTATGAGTGTCTTGATGATTGGTATGCTTTAACTAAGAAGAATCTTCTAGAACATAATATAGATCCCTTTGTGACTGTGGATAGTGACTATGTTAAGTTCAAAAAGACTGCTCAAAAGGAAGTTAATTACTTGGTTAAAGAGTTTGAATGTAGAAAATCTGCAAGTGCTTATGCTCGTGCTGCTACTTCTAGGACTGGAGTTTTGGACACAAGTAAGTTACAGACTTACAAATTCAATGAAGATCTATTCAAGAAAGTAACAACTCTTCCAGATGGTAAGAATCATGGATTGATTTTCATTCTTGATTGGTCTGGATCTATGTCTGAGGTTCTTCTTGATACAGTAAAACAACTTTACAATTTAGTTTGGTTCTGTAGGAAGGTTCAAATTCCTTATGAAGTATATGCTTTCACTAATGAATGGAAAACAAGAGATAAATCAGAAGAAATAAAAACTCTTCCAGAACATATGGAAAGGAAGGAAAGAGTTCTTCAAGTTGATTCAGAATTTACTCTTCTCAATGTATTGAGTAGTAGGACAAAGACCACACAACTTGATAATCGGATGAAGAGTTTCTTCAGACTTGTTACTTCATTGGATCGTAAGGGAAGGTCAAATCATATGGATTATTGTTATCAGTATCCAGATAGACTTTGTTTGTCTGGTACTCCATTGAACGAGGCTTTAATTTCTCTTAATAGTATTATTCCAGAATTTAGAAAGAGAACTAAGGTTGAGAAAGTTCAGTGTATTACTCTTACAGATGGTGATGCACATGCATTAAAATATAATGCAATATGTAAGACCAGATATTATGAGGATGATGGTGAAACTTACATGGGTTACAGGAGTACTATCAATGGAAAAACTTTTATTCGTGATAGGAAGACTGGTAAAACATATTTCTGTAAGACTGAGTACTATGAAATGACTTCTGCTTTATTGAATCAACTTAGAGATAGATTCCCCAATACTAATTTCATTGGTATCAGGGTTATGGCTAACCGTGATGCTAGTAATTTCATTCGTAGGCATTCTGATTTTGATTATAATAAGGTAGAATCTATAGTTAAAGAATGGAGAAAAAATAAGTCTTTCTCAATTCCAGATGCAGGATACCATGCTTACTTTGGTCTATCTTCAAGTGCTCTCAATACTGAGACTGAGTTTGATACTGATCTTAATGCTACCAAAGCAGAGATCAAACGTGCCTTTAATAAGAGTCTTAAGGGTAAGAAAATGAACAAGAAAGTTCTTGGTGAGTTTATCAGTCTGATCGCTTAGACCACTTTAAGAAGTGGTACAATGTCCCTGAAAAATGGGACTTTTTCCTTTATAATGCATACATACAAACAAGATAACAATGACATTTGAAACTAAGGTGGATCCAAATTCAGTTATTGAGACCTTGAGAGATCTCTTTGGAGACAGTATCACTGCTGCTGATGTTCGTGGATACTGTGCTTCTAACGGTATTAGCAGTTATCAATATTTCTGTTCTAGGTATTTGAATGAGTATAAGACTGGTCGTGGTAAGTGGAACCTGAAAGTGAAAGAAATACTTGAACAGAACTACTCTGCTCCGTCTGCTGAACCAGCTGTTAAACAGAATCTAGTACCAGATACGGATCCTAGTTACGTTAAGTTCGGAAACTTTAACGACATTAAAAAGATTATTCAATCGAAACAGTTCTATCCTGCATTTGTTACAGGACTCTCTGGTAATGGTAAGACCTTTAGTGTAGAACAAGCTTGTGCTACTCTTAAGAGGGAATTGATTCGTGTCAATATTACAATAGAAACAGATGAGGACGATCTTATTGGTGGGTTTCGCCTTGTTAATGGCGAAACGGTATGGCACAACGGCCCAGTCGTTGAGGCCCTCGAGCGTGGATGCATCCTACTTTTGGATGAAGTGGACCTTGCATCTAATAAGATTCTTTGTCTTCAATCCATCCTCGAAGGAAAGGGTGTCTTCCTAAAGAAGACTGGTAGATATGTATCTCCTTCCAAGGGATTCAATATTATTGCTACTGCAAATACAAAAGGTAAGGGTTCTGAAGATGGACGTTTTATTGGAACTAATGTTCTTAATGAAGCTTTCCTTGAGAGATTCCCTGTAACTTTTGAACAACAATATCCCACAGTCAAGACTGAAAAGAAAATTCTAGAACAGATCTGTGATGACAGTGATTTCTGTCAGAGACTTGTGGATTGGGCTGACATCATTCGCAAAACTTTCTATGATGGTGGAGTAGAAGAGATTGTCAGTACTCGTAGGTTGGTACATATTGTACGTGCCTATTCCATCTGGAACAATAAGGAAAAGGCAATTGAAGTTTGTGTGAATCGTTTCGATGATGAAACAAAACAGGCTTTCCTTGACTTATATGATAAAGTAGATGGAGATGTAAATTTTGGTGAGGAGGAAAAACCAAGTGACGATGGACTTGTGGAAGAATTACAAATCCCTTCTGTTTGAAACCTTCCCTGACTTGAAGGTAGAGTCTCAATGGGCTGATTGGGAAAGTAAAGGTACTAACCTTACGGCAAAGATCTATACTAACCAACAGTTCATTAAGGCTAGGGAAGTTGATATCTGGAGTGACAAGTCCAGTATCTACAATAATATAATCTATCCAAAGACAGGGAGTAATCTTCCTTGTTTTGGAATGGATCTAATGGGATTTTTTGAAAAGAAAGTTATCATTGTATTTGACTTTCAACATCCTAAAGAGAATTACTTATTCTCTGTTGATGGGTTACCAAAACAACAAGGTAACATTAGGTTCTTTGAGCCTGGAAATCATTTCTCGGAGAACATCTATGTTGTCAAATGTACCTTTGCAGAAGTGGATGAACATCTTGATATGTTTAAACAGTACTTGACTAAGTACAAAAATATGGTAGAATCTAGTATGCCAACTGAAGAAGACACAACGGTCTATTCTGATTTCGATAAGTATATGAAAAAACTTGACCCTGTTGGCGGGTATCTTTCTGGTGTATTCGGTAAAGAAAAAGCGGAATCACTTGTAGATGATTTTCTATTCTGCTATGGTTAATGCATGGAGTTTAGCGTATGAGGTACTGTATGGAAACATGGATGAGGTTTATCCTATTATGACAGATGAAAAGAAAAAGGTAGAGGTTACGGTTAATGATACACCTGCACCACGTAATTATGAAGGTCCATTATATGCACAACATCCTGATCTAGCTAAGAAGAATGATCAAGATTTCTGGGAATATGATGGTCATAGTGTTGTAGGTAATCCCATGGCAGGTGCAGCGGGTACTGATACTATTCATATTGATACTGGTGGTATTGCTACTGGTTCTACTGAGGTTACTACTTTCGGTGCCGCAGAACAAGTACAACTTGATCTTGATTATGGTACAGATAGTTTAAGTTTCAGTACTGCTGATGAAGGTTCTGATTGGGTTGCAAGACATGGTGGATATGAATGGACTCCTGGCACATCTTGGCCACCAAAGGATGATGTTACTATTAGTTTTGATGATTCTCAGCTTGACCCATTTCCCTTTCCTGATGATCCCTTATCGGATAATGATGATCAAATTGCACATCACATTCCTACTACTCCAGAAGTTTTCGGAAATGATTATACAATTGGTCAGTTGGAAGCCGACAAGAAGTATCAGGATGCAATGATGCCTGGTATAGAAGAAGATCATCGTAAGTGGATCTATGAATCTCCTGATGGTGGAAAGACTGTCTATAGGAGAACACATGGTCAAGACCCTATGACAAGGGAATTGGTTCCACAAAAGGATTCTAATACTGGTGTTAGACCAGATGGAGGTTTTTGTGGTACTGAGTATAAGATGAATTCATTTAAGTATAATGAAGACAAGACTCTGAAAGAAATTGAAGAGTATGTCGCAAGTACCTATAGGTCACATTATGCTAACGATAACAAGACTCAGACTCTTGATTTAATCGATTCAATTGGCGATGCAGAAGCCTTCAGTAAAGCAAACGCCATTAAGTATCTTTCTCGTTTTGGCAAGAAAGATGGTAAGTCAAAGTTTGACATCCTGAAGGCAATACACTATTGTATACTACTATACCACTTCTCTGGTTTACATAATGACAACAAAAATCCCTATGAAACTTTCTGATAGAACAGTTAATTTACTTCGTAATTTTTCTACGATCAATCAATCTATTCTGTTCAAACAGGGTAATAAACTTCGCACTATTAGTGTGATGAAGAATATCCTTGCAGAAGCTAATGTGGATGAAGATTTCCCACAGGATTTTGGTGTGTATGATCTTGGACAGTTCCTCAATTCTTTGAGTCTGTTCCAAGAACCAGAGTTGAATTTTACTGGAGAGAGTTTCCTTACAGTTAAGGAAGGTAGGCAAAGATCTAAGTATTTCTTTGCTGATCCTAGTGTTATTGTTTCTCCTCCAGATAAGAAGTTGTCACTTCCTACAGTGGATGTAGAGTTCTCATTGAAGAGTGCTCAACTAGATCGTCTTCTTAAGGCTGCTGCTGTATATCATCTAACAGATATTTCTGTTGTTGGAAATGGTAAAGAGATTAAGTTGAAAGTACATGATCGTAAGAACGATACTTCTAATGATTTCTCTATTATTGTTGGTGTAACTGATAAGAAGTTTGAACTACACTTTAAGGTTGAAAATATCAAGATTGTTCCTGGCACATATGATGTCAAGATCTCTCGCAAACTATTAGCAGAGTTTAAGTCTTCTGAGTATGATCTTACTTATTTCATTGCTCTAGAACCTGATCTTACTTGGGAAGAATGATCTGGGAGGTATGGAAGTATGCACTGGGAAGTTTCGAGGATAATAAGACTGCAAAGTACGACAATGCAGTTTGTATTATTAGGAGTTTTATTCTTCTTACTTATCTTGCCACCAATATTTTTATTACTGCTGGTGTTATAAGACATTGGAATCCACCAAACCATGTACAAAGTAATAGCCTATGAAGATGAGTATTCCGATCAAGTTTCAGAAATGGAATGTGATGATTGGACAGAGGCTCAAGATGAGGCTGTACGATTATTGGAATCTGGTATGGAATGGGTTGATATAATGCAAGATGCTGGGCTCTTGCAACAACTAAATTTAAAGAGAGGTATTGTAGGAACTTTCTTCAGTACCCATGTACTCGCTCCCTATTATGTAAGGTTAAGGAATTATGGCAAAAAAAACTAGAGAAGAATTAATTCGTGAGTATGCGGAATTTACTGCATCCAAAATGTCAGAAGATAGTCTAAGACGTATCGCTGTCATTACTTTGCTTGCTAATATTGATCCCAATAGTACTCTTGAGGATTGGGAGGATTATGTTGCAAGGATTGATCCCTTAATGAAGAGTGAAGATCTATTGCAGATGATTCAACCTCATGTTATAATGACTAAACCAACTAAAGCGAGGCCCGCCGATGAGTGATGATTTTCTTTGGGTCGAAAAGTATCGCCCTAAGACAATTGATGATTGTATTCTACCAGAGAGTACAAAGAAAAGCTTCAAGGACTTCCTAGAAGCAGGTGAAATTCCAAATCTATTGTTGTCTGGTCCGCCAGGAATTGGTAAGACCACAGTTGCTAAGGCATTATGTGAAGAGTTGGGATGTGATTATTATGTTATTAATGGATCCGATGAGGGAAGGTTCCTAGATACTGTGCGAAATCAGGCGAAGAACTTTGCCTCCACAGTATCTCTAATGTCAGATGGAGATGCGAAGCATAAGATTATAATTATAGACGAAGCAGATAACACTACACACGATGTTCAACTCCTCCTCAGAGCCAATATCGAATCCTTCTATAAGAATTGTAGGTTTATCTTCACATGTAACTTCAAGAATAGGATCATTGAACCCCTCCATAGCCGATGCTCAGTCATCGAGTTTGGAATCTCAGGGAAACACAAACAAGCAATCGCTGCCCAATTCTTCGGGAGACTTGTATCCATCTTGGACAAAGAACGGGTTGAAGCTGATAAGAAAGTCCTTGCCGAACTTATCAATAAGCACTTCCCTGACTGGAGAAGAGTCTTAAATGAGTGTCAGAGACATGCAGTTGGTGGTAAGATTGATTCTTCTATACTCGCTAGTTTTTCGGATGTTAATGTAAATGATCTCGTTAAAAACCTCAAAGAAAAACAGTTTAAGGAAGTACGTAAATGGTGTGTCAATAATCTGGACAATGATCCTGCTGTACTTTTGCGTCGTATTTACGATGCTCTTTGTGATTCCTTGGAAGGTCCTTCCGTTGCTGCTGCTGTTCTCATTATTGCTAAGTATCAGTATCAGATCGCCTTTGTTGCGGATCAAGAAATAAATCTTCTTGCATGTCTGACTGAAATTATGGTGGAGTGTGATTTTAAATGATACCCACCGTACATTGGATACGATTCAGTGACTACCATAAATTAGCAGACTTAGTGGGTATGCGTGGTGCAGTTTATGGATTTGTTTGGAATGAGATTAAACCATCTATTACCCAGTCCCCATCAGATCTCGAAGGATGTGTATACATCGGAGAGTCTGGTGGTTTTTATTATGATAAACAAGGTGGTAAAGGTAAGTTAAGAAGTCATTTACATAAAAGGATGACACAACACCATAAACCTTTTACTACAGGTGAGTGTAATGAACGTAAGTATGAATTGTTTAAGGAGAGATATGGTTATGGTGATGATGTTCTTAATGGAACCTTAACTGGTATTGCCCTTTGGGTAGGATATATGTGTCCTCCTAAAGAAGATCCAGATTATTGTTTGAAGTCTTGGTTGATATCCACAGAACATCATGAGATTTATCAGTATCAACGTAGGTGGGGCAAGTCACCTCTTATGAATATGCAGGTTGATGGTAGAGGAAAGAATCCTGATTCTTATTCAAGTCAGATGATGCTTAGTTACAATTCTTTAGACCAATTTTATTGACTTATTGGGGGTTTTGAATTAAAATGGATGCTATGAAAAAGAAACAAAGACACCAAGTAAAATCCAGATTTTATTATTTGTTCTGGGGTGCTGCAACTCTATCAGTATTTGCTGGACAGTTGTATGTTGGTACTGGGTATCGTAAGATGTCTGAGTCCTTTGAACGGATACTGAAAACTCCGATTGTTGTTGGAATTACAGGCCTACCAAGCTTGCGAAAAGATAGTTGGGATAACTATCAACAACATGAACCTGAATTTTACCATCCAACGGATCCTCCTAAGAGAATTTATTAATGCAACTATCACCTGCTGATGCCACTTATGCAGCAGATAAATTCATTGATTACTTCTCCAATACAGGAAGGATCGATGAATATTTGCGTACTGTGAAGATGGATCGTATTGCAGATCAACCTATGGCTTTGCCTGGGTTTGGTCCAGAAGACGATCTGTTTGATGATTTTGATATGCATCCAGATGATATGGATATCAAAATTTATAATGCTGGAGATAGGGGAGGATTTAGTAATGAGTATTTCAATGAGAGATTACAGATTACTATGTCCCATGCCTTTGAGAGTTCTATTCCTGGCAAATCTTTAAAGTGGATAGTAAAGGAAGGTAATACAGATAAGACTATTGGGTTCATAAGGTTTGGTTCTCCCACCATCAATTCTAAACCAAGGAATGAATGGTTGGGTAACACGCCAGATCTTAGTCGGTTTAATCGCCATGCTATCATGGGATTTATTATTGTTCCTACTCAACCATTTGGATTTAATTACCTAGGTGGAAAACTTCTAGCGATGTTGTGTTGTTCTCATAACGCAAGGGAACAATTGAATAAGAAATATGACGCTGATATATGTTTATTTGAAACTACATCCCTGTATGGATCAACCAAATCTTCTTCTCAATATGATGGGTTAAAACCTTATATGAGGTACAAGGGACTGACTGTAAGTGACTTTACTCCTCTTCTCCATGACAGAATTTTCCATGATTTAAACAAGTGGTTTATAGCAAGGAATAATGATAAATTATTGGTAAAAGAAGATGCTTCCAGTAGGAAGTTAAAGACTCAATCTAAGATGATATCCATCATTAAGAAGTCTTTAGAGTCTCCTGAAAAGTTACAACAGTTTCATGCTGCTATAAGATCTGCAAAGGATTTAACAGAACAAAAACGTTTCTATATGTCCAACTATGGTTTCAAGAATGCTCGAGAAGTTATTCTCGGAACTGAAGATAAACTCATTAAGGCTGAGAATTATGATAGGTTCTCTGTTGATTCGATTGTTGATTGGTGGAGAAGGAAAGCTGCTCGTAGGTACGAAAGTCTCCAAAACCTTGGAAGACTAAGAACCAAGTTAGAGACTTGGAATACTAACCCAGATGAAATTGACATAATAAGATGAACTACAAAGATTCGGGTGTTGATATAGAGGCAGGTAATGCTTTTGTAGAAGAACTCAAACTTAAAGCTCCCACCATTGGGGGCTTTAATGGTATGTTTAAAGTACCAAGTGGATATGAGAGACCTGTATTGGTTTCTGGTGCTGATGGTGTAGGTACTAAGATGAATATAGCCAGAGTTGCTGGTGACTATACTACTATTGGTATAGATCTAGTTGCTATGTGCGTTAATGATGTTATCACTAGTGGTGCTAAACCATTATACTTTTTGGACTATGTTTCTACCAAGAAGATAGATGATAACGTTGCTGATATTATGGTTGGTATCCTTAAGGGATGTGAGATTGCAGGTGTTGATCTATTAGGTGGAGAGACTGCGGAACATTTCAGACAGAGTGATTATGATCTTGCTGGATTCTGTACAGGTATAGTAGAAGAGTTTGATATCGTTAATGGTAGGATGATTAAACCAGGCGATAAGGTTATTGGTTTAGCTAGTAGTGGATTGCATAGTAATGGATATACTTTGATTAATGATATGTTATGGAGACATAAGATATCATGGAAAGATACTCCTGAGTTACTTACTCCCACCACAATCTATGCTCCTATTATCAAAGAGTTGTTGGATGAATATCCTATCCTAGGGATGGCACATATAACTGGTGGTGGTATTCCAGAGAACCTTCCTAGGTGTTTGCCAGAAGGTTTAAAAGTAAGAGTAGATTATAATTCTTGGCCTCTACCAGAGATCTTTAGTAAGGTAATGTGTGCAGGTGAAATAACAGAGGAAGAGATGAAGAGAGTATTTAATCTTGGTATTGGATTTTGTTTAATAGTACCGCCAGAGATTGATATACATACTACAATCCCTTCTTGGGAAATTGGAGAAGTCTATGAGTAAACCAACGCCAGGATCTTATATTGATACTCAGGGGATGGGTGGTCCTGCTGATCCTAATGTTAAATCATCTGGTCCAGTAGAATATAAACCTGCTTCAGTTAAACCTTGGAGATTATTTACTGAGACTTTTGCTAAGGAGATGAAGATCCTTATCAATGAAGTGTTGGATGAAAGAGAAGGTAAGACTGGTATATCTTACTTTGATACTGAACATTTTAAACATACTGTAATTGATGAAGAACCACCCTACCAACCATACCAATGAGTGAAAAACATAGTTATACTAATCCATCTAAACCTCAAGACCTAGCACATTTAGAGGCAGTTAGTGATAAGAAGTATGATGAGGAAGGTAATGAGTTAGATAAGCATGGGTTTAGAGTTCAAGTATATCCAGATGGATTAGAATCAGTTCGCAAGTCGGTTGAGAATTGTGAGCAGATGTGTGGGTTGGATAGGAAAGTGATTCAGGAATTACTTAAAGGTGAGTGGTGTGAATATACTACATTAAATTCAGTTGGTAGGTCATCCAAAAAGATTGTTATCGAATACAATATCAGGAGCAAAGAACAATGAGACTAGGTGTTATGTGTTCTGGTAATGGATCTAACTTTGAGAATATAGTTAGGTCATGTAGAGTGGATGAAGTTGTGTTGATGATACACAACAAAAGAGATTGTGGTGCAGCAAGACGTGCCCAGAAGTTGGGAATTAATCATTGTTATATTAAGTCAAAGAATGAGGATGAGATTATTCAACTTTTCACAGCATGGAGAGTTGATGTAATAGTAATGGCAGGATGGATGCGAATCGTTACAAAGAAACTTATTGATGCATTTCCTGATAGAATAATAAATCTACACCCTTCCCTACTTCCAAAGTATAAAGGACTACATGCCATAGAACAGGCAATGGACAGTGGGGATAGTGTCACAGGATGTACTGTGCATTACGTGACAGAAGAGTTAGATTCTGGTACAATAATAGAACAACTTGAAGTTCCTATTCTTCCTGAGTATGACATTGTATCTTTAACCAAGGCCATACAGAGGGCCGAATATGCACTTTTACCCCATGCAATTGAAAATGTTAAGCACAAATTACAGGAACAGGATAGTAGATATCTGTTGCAGGATGATCTCCACCGACGGGACAGTGGATTTGAG